>Ga0224497_10000903_pt1 | contig 19651 bp, 19 predicted proteins | sample SF_Jul11_sed_USG_4_FD_167970 | JGI IMG/M metagenome (GOLD analysis project Ga0224497, IMG submission 167970) | Sediment microbial communities from San Francisco Bay, California, United States - SF_Jul11_sed_USGS_13 | ecosystem: Environmental > Aquatic > Marine > Sediment | place: USA... | reverse complement strand
CAAATTAATTATCTGGTATACCTAGGATTATTCTATGAATAAGATTCTTTTTTCTTCTCTTGTTTTATTTTTGTTAATTCCAACAAGTAATGCTTTTGGTACATATCATACTGAACTGGGGGATGATGTCTTTATTCTTGTACAGAGTACTGTCAGAAATTCTGATGGAGCATTGATAGTATATCTGGAATCTACAAAATTCTCTGATCTAAACCTGTCCTCATTAGAAACCTTTTTAGATTTTGAAACATCTCGTGGAAACGATCCAATAATCACAATTGATGAAGACAAATTCCAAGTAATTAGAAGAGTTCAATCCCAATCATTTAATTCTGAAGGATTAGTTGCAAGCACCATTCTTTTTGATAATGTGGATGAAAAGCCACTCGTTCTGGCACGATTTGCGCATGACGGATATTCCGTAGTGTCTGGCGATACCATAGAATCAGTATGGACTTTTGTTAGGTCTGTCTCTTAGACAGTAATACTCCTACACCCATTGCAAAAAATACCACTAATGGTACAAACCTGTATGGCTGGTTTGTCTGATTTGTAAAACCAGTAAGTATTGGAGCAATTAACAGCATTCCTGAGATGAATATCATCATAGACTCTCCATGCTTCATACCGTTTTTTGATACGATGAACAGTCCTACCACCAATGGTATCATAAACAGCATTACCAAGCCATCCGATCTTAACTGGTATGCAAATGATGTAAAGCCCATCTGAAACTCTTTTGCATCGAATTCCTCTTCTGTGCCTTGAGTTGTAGATATGCCTGTAATAGATGCGATACCTCCCGCCAAAATGATTCCGGTAGTAATTCCGGCAGTAATTATTTTTTGTTTTTTTGAGATGTTACTTCGAAGGATAAAGTAGATTGACATTGGCAGAAATGCTGCAGTTAATGCCTTTGATGTGATGGATAATAGATATGCTGCTGGTGATAGTGGCCAGAATTTGTATGCCATGTATAGTGAAATGAGGTAAAACAAAACCCAAAAGTTGGTGTAAGACACCGTAGTGTCATAGGTTAAAAACACTGAACTCTGCAGCAAAATTACGGTGGCGACAATTCCGGCAAATCGCTTCTGAGTAATTGTTTTTGTAATGAGGTATGTCGTGATTAATAGTGCAATGCTTGCAAGAAATGGGATCACTTTGTAGCTACCAAATAGAACCATTGATGATGACAAGAGAAAATATCTGACGTGTGGCTCAAATGATGTAATTGTATCAATTGACCATGTGCCTAGTCTTTTCTTGACTCCTGCATAGTCACCTAGGTTTTCTTCTACTGATAATTCTCCTGCAGAAACTGAGATGTAAATTATTATTAATAATGCCATGATTACAAGGGACACTTTATTTGATATCTCAAATGAGAATACTTTTTCAAATAATCTTGATAATGGATTGATCTTTTTTTTGTGGTGGAGTAATGCCAGGCCAAAAATTATGACACTTGCTACTATGACTCCGCCGGACCAGACTCCTGCCTCAAATGGATCCGGTGTAACTGGATCTATTCCTGGAATTTTTACGGTATCTGATGATAATATCAGGGCTGGAAACACTACTGATATGAAACTAATCAACACTATTCCAATTGAGAACAGAAACACAATCCATGGGATTGCAGTGTGATTTGTACCTGAATCTGTATTTTCAGTACTATTTTCCTTTGTCAACTGTTGTACTTGATTTTGGCTGTTTAAAATTTGAACGGTAAATGGGATTGGTTCTTTTTATGCCAAACTTTTGTTAATTGTGCAATGATTTCATTTAATTACATACAGTATGTTTGAAAGATATTCTAATCTTTTTTCTGATTTGTAATACTTGTAATTCATATACTGTAATTTTTTATTTGGTTCATTGTTGGATTATTCTCAGATAAAAAAATATGATCCTAGTGGAATGCACAAGATCTATGATATGTGGCCTCAGATTGCAAGAGAGACATATGAGTCTGATTTAGAGCCTATTGATTTTGATGGGATTGATCATATTGTTTTTGCTGGAATGGGTGGCTCTGGTGCAATAGGTGACTGTTTTCTCTCCATACTTTCCAAAACTTCAATACATGTTACTATTGTAAAGGGATACCTATTACCAAAAACAATAGATTCTAAAACATTAGTTATTGCAACAAGCACATCTGGAAATACCCTCGAAACTCTTACTGTTGTGGAATCTACATTGAAACTTGATTGCAAGCTGATTTGTTTTTCTTCAGGTGGCAAGCTGGAAGAATTTTGTAGAGAAAACGATATTGAGTATCGTAATGTTTCAATATATAATAATCCTCGTGCTTCTTTTCCTGCATATGTCTATGCAATTCTTAAAGTGATAAACTCTATAATACCTGTAGATAAAAATTGTATTGAACATTCTATTTTTCAAATGAAATTGTTACAAAAAAAAATTTCCACTGAAAATCTTACTGAATCAAATCCATCATTAACTCTAGCAAACTGGTTAAATGGTATCCCGATCATCTATTATCCGTGGGGACTTCAAGCAACTGCTATTAGGTTTAAAAATTCAATTCAAGAAAATGTAAAATTACATGCGATGACAGAAGATGTGATTGAGGCATGTCACAATGGAATTGTTTCCTGGGAAAGAAATTCTAGCATAAAACCCATTTTAATACGTGGCACTGATGATTATGTAAAAACAAAAGAAAGATGGGAAATATTAAAAAAATATTTCAAGGAAAATAATATTGACTTTTGGGAACTATTTTCAGTTGATGGGGATGTGCTTTCCAAAATAATTAATTTAATTTATCTTTTGGATTTTTCCACAATATACAAAGCAATCCTTAGTGGAATTGATCCTCATCCAGTAAATTCCATTGATTATATCAAAAAATATCTTTAGTAAGATTATAATTTTAAAATGTTCTTAGAATTGCGTTGAATTCTAGAGTATCTGTTATAATTCCAGTGTATAACTCTAAACAATTTCTAAAAGAATCAATAGAATCAGTTTTAAACCAAACTTATACTGATATTGAAATAATAGCCGTCAATGATGGTTCAACTGACACCTCTTTAGAAGTTTTGAAACAGTATGAAGATAAAATCCTGATCATTAATCAAAAAAATATGGGTCTTGCTGAAGCAGTTAATATCGGAATTAAGAAAATATCTGGACATTGGTTAAAATGGCTTTCACCTGATGATGTATTGTATCCTAATGCTATAGAAATTTTAGTTGATAATGCAAAAAAATTACCAGAAAACATACTTGTTTATTCTAATTGGGAAATGATAGATGAAATTGGTAATAAAATACGTAATTTTTCTGAGTCTGATTATAATTACCTGAACAACTTTGAGTTTGGTGTACGATTGCTAGATGGCCAACAAGTCAATATCAATACATCTCTTATCCCGTCATCTATTGTAAAAAAATGCTTAATGAAAAATTTGAATGATATATCTCTAATTGATTATGACTTTTTTCTCAGATGTAGTATTTTATATGATGTGAATTTCTTTCTGGTAAAAAAAATTCTTCTGAAATATCGTATTCATAAAAATCAATCATCACACAAAAATATTGTAAACTCTTTGATGTGCCAAAATGAAATTCGTGATGATGTTCTTTCTCAGCTAGATGTTAATACCAAGACAATGTATGAAAAAGCAATCAAAAACTACCAAAAAAATAAAACAATGTCAAAAAAATTTATGGAACTAGGTCTAAAACTCTGCCAATTCTTTCCTGTATGGTTATCCGATAAACTACTGAACTTTTATTTGAGTCAAATTAGGAGCAGTAGGTAAAAACCCGTGAATGGATAAATGTATGTAATTTCATATTCCATTTAACAATCATTTTCTTACTTATTTGAATCGCCAAATTATATTAAAAAATAAATTTCGTAAAATGTTCCCTTCGTTAATATACATAATATAGTCTCATCCAAAACTATATGTATCAAAAAAACTCTTTTTTGAATTTAATCTTGGTTTTAGGGGTGATCGTAATTTTTTCAATTGCTATTGTTTTACTTTATTTCGTAAATGATTGGTTCCTTGTTAGAGAAAATATTTATCAACAGTCAACTCTTGGACACATAAAAACCGAAAATGAAAAATGGATTTTCATGATTGGTTCCAGTCATGTCAATGTACTAAATTATATTTTTATTGATAAATATATTTCATCAAATCTGGGATCAAACTATAAAATTTTCAATTTTGGAAAAGGTACAGATACTCCCACAAAGAGAATTAATGATGTTAATGATATAATCTCTGCCAAACCTGATTTTGTAATATATGGAATTGATTATTTTGATTTACACACACGTGGGGGTAAAACCTATTGAAACTTCTGAAAAGTCCCAACTTGGAAATATTTTTTCTTCCCCTTCTAATTTATTCTACAGCATCGTTTTATCAAAAAATACTTCTTGGATCGATTTTGAGAATTTTAAAAATCCAAAATTTTCTACATTATCTATAATAAAAAATTATGTGGATGATACCGCACATGTTATTTTCAAATCTCCAGAATCAAACATTTTGGAAGAAAAAACAGTTAGTCTTGATCTAGAACCTGCTCCAGTCAATCCCCTTGAGAAAATAGGAACTGCCGAATACTTGATATCTGATGCAATTAGATGGGGTGCAGGTCTTCCACTTAACATTGATGAGGTAGGCTCTAACCCGACATCCTTTAAAGAAATCATTCGTAGATTGTATGATGCAAACGTTAAGGTAGTAATATTCACTACTCCTCGTATTCAATATTGGTGGGATAATCTTCACGAAGAAGATAGGGAATCTTTTTTCTCTATTATGAACAAAGTATCAAATGAATATGATGTGGAGGTGTTTTATCTTCATGACAAATATTTCAATCATGACATGTGGGCTGACTCTCATCATATTACCATGGATGTCAAAGGAATGATTTACAGTCAAGATGTTGCCAAAATTATTGTTGAAGGAATTCAATAGAAATGCTCTTCAATACTGTTGACTTTGTAATTTTTTTCATTTTTGTACTCGCAACGATTGCAATCATTAGAAATCGAAACTTTCAACACTTTTTCTTATTGTTTGCAAGTTTCTTTTTTTTCTACTATACTAGCACTTATCTGATATCTCTTCTAATTGCATCAACATTACTTGATTATTATTTGGGACGAGAAATCTGGAAGTCGGAAAATCTTCGAAGAAAGAAAATTTTACTAACCGCAAGTCTTGCAGGAAACCTCGGTTTACTAGGATTTTTTAAATATGTAAATTTTGGAATAGAGCAATTCAATGTGCTAAGCTCATCTTTGGGCTTAAATGATATGGAATTCCTTAATATTGCATTACCAATAGGGATTTCATTTTATACATTTCAGACTATTAGCTACACTGTTGACATATATCGTGGAAAACTGGTACCTTGTAACTCCTTCAAGGAATTTGCATTGTTTGTATCTTTTTTCCCTCAATTGGTTGCAGGACCAATTGTACGAGCCACTGTATTCCTACCTCAACTTAGAGAAAAATTAGAAAAAGTAGATTTTCATAAAAATATCCGCCAGATAATCATTCACAACTCTAACCTAAAACTTGGACTTACCATCATGGCATTTGGATTTTTTAAAAAAATGTTCTTTGCTGATAATATTGCCCCGTTGGTTAATGATATTTTTGAATACCCTGTGGGACATGAGTCCTTTACAATTATCTTGGGTGCTATAGCGTTTGGAATTCAGATATACTCTGATTTTTCAGGATATTCTGACATTGCGATTGGTGTGGCACTTATACTGGGATTCAAATTGCCTGTAAATTTCAATAAACCCTATTTTGCATACTCTCCATCTGACTTTTGGAGGCGTTGGCACATGTCTCTTTCATCTTGGCTGAGGGATTATCTCTATATTCCACTGGGTGGTAATAAAAAATCCGAAAAAAGAACTTACATAAATTTGACAATCGTGATGTTTTTGGGTGGGTTATGGCATGGTGCTTCTTGGAACTTTGTAATCTGGGGAATTCTTCATGGTGCCTATTTGGCAATACACAAAATATTGCTCTATAGAATTCCATATTTAGGACATCATCAATTCTTTAAAACAAAGATTGGTTTTGCTATTTCCATTTTAATCACACAATATTTTGTATTTTTGGCATGGATCGCATTTCGAGTAAGAAATATTGATGATCTTATGTATTCTATGGAGAAATATATTGTGCCGGATTTTCTTTTTGAAAAGACATATGAAATTATACTGACACACAAATTTGAAGTTTCTTTAATGATTGTATTTTTTGTATTACATTACATATCTTATAAAAAGGCAGATCTGCCTGAAAAAATATCTAAATTTAGACTACCGTTTTGGCTTGCATTTCTTTTTGTATTAATTACGGGAATATTGTTTTTTTATAACGGCAACCCTGAAGATTTTATATATTTTCAATTTTAGTTTTATACGCTAATAGTATGCTTATCATCTCTGTCCGTATCATTAATTCTGAATCTTTGAAAGTTCTTTTCAATCTTCAAAAAATATTAATTCTGTCTTGACATCATTTGTGTTGAAATTATTTTAATTTATATTCATAATTTACTTGTTTTAGTTTTTTTCAACTAACATGCCTCTTCGGACAATTTTCTTTTTTTCACGGTTAATTATTTCTCATTTGTAACTATTCATAATATTGCTGTATATCAAAGTATCATAAATTTTTAGAGAATGACGTACTATTTACAAACATCATGAAATGCTGATAAATGATATTTTATGCAAATATGAAAAGTAATAACATGTGATTAACACTAGAGAATTGTTTCAACATTTTTCTAATCTTCTTTGTATGTTAACAACAGCTTATAATTTTCAAATCAACATTTTCTATATCTAATCCTAGGTATATTTTTTAGATTATCGTATATTTTTGGTTCAATCTTAAGTGATGATATTTTCTAAAATTATTTTTTCATTTTTTCTTAAAATAACCCTGTTGTTATTTTAAAATTATGCTGTTACTTCAATTTATGATGAAAATCTACGACATTTTTTCAATTGGTGTATCAAATACAAAATTAATTCTTTAATTCTACATGTTGGATTCTTTTTTGTACATTTTTTTTAGTATGCAAAAACCATTACAATTAAAATAATTATAAAAACGAAATATTGATTCTGATTGATCTAAAAATCTGGTAATTGCTTTTAGTACTTCTGGTGTTTGTGTGTCATGTAGTGTGATATATCCTCCTGGCACTAAAAATTTTTCAAATAAAATTAATTCTTTTAGTGTATCCTCAAAAGTATGACTTGTATCGATAAAGAGATGATCTATTCTTTGTTTCCATGATGCGGCCAACATTTTATCATCTCCTTGTAAAAATGTCCACCAATCCTCTAATCCATATTCTGATATTCGTGTTTTTGCTAGACTACACTCCAAAATATCCATGCTCCATAAATGTCCATCAATTTTTGAAACTCCTTCTGCTAATGCAACAGTTGATTCTCCCTCTCTTACTCCTAATTCTAGAGTTCGTCTTAGGTTATTTTCCACTGTTAGAAAGTATAATGTTGTTAAATGATCTGAAATATCTGATCCTTTTGTTATGTGCTTAAGTGTATATTTCATTGGTAACTGTGTCTTTGATATGATATCTGTGACATCTGCTAGGAGATTAAAAGAATCATTTTCATGTCTTTCATGAGTTAGATACCATGTGTTGAATTTTTCAAGCTTGGCAAATTCCTTATCTTCCCATCTTTTATTGACTACTCCTGCTGCCCAGTTTATCAAATCTTGAAAGTTATTTTCATGAATTACTGACATGAGATCATCTCTTCTGTGATAAATCTCAAATAATGTTTCTAATTGTGGTATATTTTTTATCCTATCTTTAATGGGATTTTCTTTCTCATGTTCTTGATACCACTGTGAATGTTTTTTTAGCTTTTCAAACACCTCATCTGAAAAACTTTGTTTACAAATTTTTGCCGCCCAATTAATTAATGCCTGAAAATTGTTGAATTCTACTTCAGGAAAAACTTTCTTTAAGTCTGTTCTACTGTTGTATATTTCCAACAAGTTTTTAATTTCAATATCGTTTGTGTTGTATGACATTTTTCATTCCTTTTTTGAAATTAATCCAACATTCTTTCTTTCTTCCAATAAACTCCAGTCCAATCAATTTTTTGTATTGGTTCTTTAATGCCATGTTGTTCTCTAAAATCATTTATAGCTTCACGGCAGTTGACAATGGCACCATAATCATCTACAATCAAATAACCCCCAACTGTTAATTTGTCATATAAATTTTCCAACACTTCCCATGTTGAACTATACATGTCACCGTCTAATCGTAGAATTGATAGCTGTTTAAATGGGGAGTTTTTTGTTGTGTCTTTGAACCAACCCTTCAAAAATTTAACTTGATTATCCAATAAATCGTAAGCCTTGAAATTATTTTGTACCTCTTCTAGGCTAACACGTAAAAAATCAAATGTGTGGTGTCTGTTATCTATGTCCTTTGGATATTTTACATGATCTGGTTTAGGGAGCCCTTCAAATGAATCTGCAACATATACAATTTTGTCATTAACATTGTAATGTTTTAATAGCATTCTCATAAAAATAACGGCGCCTCCCCTCCATACTCCAGTTTCAATCATGTCCCCTTTGATGTTATTTTTTTATCACTTCTTCAACGCAAAATTGTATATTGTTTAGTCTCTTCAGTCCTATCATAGTGTGTGCCTTTTCTGGCCAAATTTTTCCAGTCGATTTTTCTTCATCTATGGATTCATCCAATGTTGAGATCATTTGAGATTTTGTAATCAAATTTGCATTTTTAAAAAATATTCGTCGTATTGATTCATCATAAACAGTATCAGTCAAAATTCTCTTGAAAAAATCTATTTTTATTTTTTGAAATTCCTTTATCTCGTCACTTTTATGATCATTAAGTATTCCTCTAATTGATTGAAATAATTTAAAATTCATACTATCACTTGATAAATTTTTATAAATTAATGTTTTAGTATGTATACATAATTTTAGTTTAGTCTCTTCAAAACTTTGTACCCGAACAAAAACAGCTTTCTGTAAAATGAATTTTTATTGTATAGATTAATGAGAAAGTCTTCCACGTCTTTTAGATTGATGTTTTCAGCAATTATCTCCGTTTTATCTTTTAAAAATTCTACAGTAATTGTATTTCCTAAATTTTTATAACATTTTTGCAGCAGATAATAGCAATATTTTTCGTCTGCAATTAAGAGTGCACATTCTAAAAGTGATTTTGCCTCAGAATATTTTTTTTGAAAAATCTGATTTTCAGCATATCTGATGAATGTGGAATATCTGTAGGGGTTTATTGTGAGCATTTTTTTAAAATGGCTTTCGGATTCATTATATTTTCTTAATGTAAATAGTCTGTCTGCAATACCTTCTATTGCAGGATGAAAAAATTCATCTGCTTTCACAATTTCTCTATATATTTTCAGAGCAGATGTTAAGTTATTTTTTGATATCATTTTATCTGCGGCATCTAATTTTTCTAATGTTTTATTTTTCAAGTTGTCATTTTTATTTTTAATATATTCTAGCTTTTCTGAAAGTTTTTTATCTGTCAATGCACTTGCATTTCTGCTCGCCTTTGCCATGTCGATCCAATATTCCCCTGTTACTTCCGGTATGTGAATGAGTGGTGTAACATAAGAAAATCTTCGTATAATGTCCCAGTCTTCGTAATAATCTAGTTTAGTGTCGTACTTTCCTACTTCGTTAAAAAGCTCTTTTTTGTGAACCATTGTAAAATTTGGAATAAAATTTATCTCCTTTACAAAAAATGCCCTTGCTGTTTGATTTTCAATTAGCTCTTTTTTGTAAGCAAACTGCTCTTGGATCTGATTATCTATGATGCAATCCACTTTAACATAATCCGTATACACAAACTTTCTACCCTTGACTCTTAATAATTCGTCGATTGAAATTTTTAGATGATTTTTGTACCATCTGTCATCATCATCTAAATATGCAATTATTTCTCCCTTGCTGTTGTCTATTGCCAAATTGTTAGCATATGACTTCCCATGATTTTCTTCTAAATGAATATACTTGATTCTCGAATCTTCAAAACTATTTACTATTTCTTGGATGTTTCCTCCTCCATCATTGACTATTAGCAATTCCCAATTTTTGTATGATTGTAGAATAACACTTTTGATAGATGTCTGAATTATTTTTTCCCTATTCATGGTGGTCATTATTATCGAAACCAGCGGGCTTTCCAGTATGGACATTTTCGTATTTGGAAACCATTTTCGTAACAATTTCCTTCTTCCCATTGGCATGAGAAATCGTAAATCAAAATCAGGATCTTTTGCTGCAGAAAAACTTGCACCACTTTTGTGATAGATGAAAACATCCTGAGCAATTAAGATCTTGTATTCTTTGTCTCTGATTCTCTTACAATAGTCATCATCGTCATACCCGCCATGATTGAACATCTCATCAATTTTTCCTACAGTATTGATGATCTCTGATTTCATCACAATGCAAAATCCTGCAATTCTGTGATATTCTGCAACCTTCCCTTTGTATTTTCTACTTATCTCTTGGCCAAATTTTTCAATTTCATCATAATCGTTAGTTTTCAATCCATCGATTTTTTGGATTATGCCAGTTCCATTACTAACAGGTCCAATTGCTCCTGCTTTAGAGTTGTTCTCAAGATGATTAATCATCTTGCTTAGCCAGTTTGGGGTAACGATGGTATCGTTATTAATCCACACTGTATATGTTGCTGATACTTTTTCCATCCCCTGGTTCATAGCTTTTGCAAATCCTAGGTTGTTGTCATTTTTGATTAGAATAGAACTTGGAATTTTTTCAAGAAATTCTAATGTCTTATCTGTAGAATTATTGTCCACAAAAATGAATCTGTAGTCTATATCTTGGGTATTTTTTTGTATACTATTAACACATTTTTCTGTGTATTCCAGCCCATTCCATGTGATAATTATGATGTCACATATGGGATTTGAGTCCATCAATCTTTCTTTCTTATCCATAGACTTCCAGAACCACCATAAGTATCACGCATAAATGGAAATGATCTTTTTAATTTATCAAAATAGGTTCTGGTCAAGTAATAATTTGATGTTAAAATTTCATAATCTGAATTTCCAGTAAGAAAAGCTTGTACTAGATACATCTCGTTCCAAAATATTTTTCTGTCATTAATCCAGGATTTGGGATATTCAAATGGATAAAACCAATCATGAACATGAATCAATACGCCATTTTTCAACTCTGGTATTACCTCTAAAAATAAATAATTGACATCTGATCCAATTTGGACAACATGTGAACTATCTATAAATAAAATATCGTTCTTCTCTAATTCTTTAAATTTTTCTAGGGGGACTTCTTGTACTCGTTTTTTGATTAGTTCTTCTAAATTTGGCAATCCATTTGTTAAAACAGAGTTAGGGTATGGTTCAATAGATGTTATTAAAGTGTCAGAATTTTTCAATGATGCTTGTGATGCTATCATAGTTGAAAATCCACTACCAACTTCAATAATTCTTTTGGGATTGAATTCCCTGATCATTGAATAATATATTATACTGTCCATCTGACCAAAAAATTCATTATTAAAATAAAACTGTGATTCATTTTCTGTGTGATCATAAGGAAATAATTTTAGCTCATCTGAATATTTGGAAAATTTTTCTATCAAATCAAGCTGTTCTTTTTCTCTGAAGTTTATTCCAGAAAAATTTTTTACATTATCATATGTTTTTTCTTTAATCTTTTTTGTGTCTGGAATTGGGTGGTAAAAATGAACAGGAGTAATGTGAATGCCGTGCGTTTCTCCAAGATCAAATGTTTTAATCCTGTCGAGATCTGTACCGTGAACCCCTTTTGCAATATCTTTGATACTTGATTCAAACAAATCGTCATTTTTTACCGCTGATTTTTTCTGATTCATTTTTCTCAAGTACTCTTTTATTTTCATAATAGTTGCGAAAAATATTTTAGACTAATATAATCCATACAAAGTTTTTGTGCTTATGATTTTAACAACAAACTAATATCAAAAAAATGTGTCTAGATCGTGTCACTTTCTAATTCATTAAAAGAAGTTTGGCATATGAGATCTTTGGTTTTTGTTTTTTCAATTTATGATTTGAAGATGAAATATCGAAATTCGATTTTAGGATATTTTTGGTCCATTTTGGAACCTCTTTTTATTTTCTCAGTACTTTATGTTGTATTTACACACGTCTTTCAATCCCAAATTGAACACTATCCGCTCTATTTGTTTTTAGGTATAATTATGTGGGGAATGTTTAGTCGTATTACCAACCTAAGTTTGGCTAGCTTGCTATCAAAAGGCAATATTATTACAAAAATCTATCTTCCAAAAGAGATATTCCCACTTAGTACTTCAATTACCTCATTATTGATAACGTGCTTTGAGTTTATTGCATTTACTGGTTTTCTAGTTTTCTTTAATTTTCTTCCACCCTTCTCTGCAATACTATTTCCATTTGTTATTATCCCACTCTTCATTTTTTCTTTGGGATTATCATTTCCATTGTCTGCTCTCAATGTATATTTTAGAGATGTAGGCTATATTTGGAGTGTTGTTATTCATGCAGGGTTTTTTGTAATGCCTATCATTTACAGCTATGACATCCTGCCAGATAATCTTGCTGAATCCCTTTCATTTATCCCAATTTCAAAAATTATCTTAATGTCACATGACCTTGTATTGTATGGAATTTCACCTTCAGTTGGTGATTGGTTGTATGTATACGGAATCAGTTTTACATTTCTTGTAGTGGGTTATCTTATATTCAAAAAATTAGAGAGGCGATTAATTGAATTCATCTGATCAAAACTCTATGGCAATTAAATTCCATAATGTCTCAAAATCTTATGTAATTGGAAATGATGACAACCGTTCTTTTTTTAATTGGCTAGTTTCGCTAGGAAAACGAAAACCTAACAGTAATATTCTGAACGTACTTGACGGCATTTCTTTTGAAATAAGAAAAGGCGACGTGGTTGGAATCATGGGAAAAAACGGGGTTGGAAAAAGTACCATTTTGAAGCTGATTTCTGGAATTATTCAATGTGATACTGGTTCAATTGAAACAAATGGGTCCATCATCCCATTGATTGAATTGGGAGTTGGTTTTCAACCTGAGGCTACTGCCAAAGAAAACATCATAATGTATGGACTGATATTAGGTATTGCCAAGTCCCAGATAAAAAATAAAGTAAATGACATTCTTAGATTTGCCGAACTTGAAAAATTTGCAGATACAAAGATAAAGAATTTTTCATCAGGGATGTATACTAGACTGGCTTTTTCTACTGCAATCCAAGTGAATCCAGATATTTTGTTAATTGATGAAGTTTTAGCAGTAGGTGATATTTTTTTCCAACAAAAAAGTTTTGATTCTATTCGTACGTTTAAAGACAATCATAAAACAATTGTTTTGGTTTCACAAAACACTGATGTAATATTGGAATTGTGCAACAAGGCAATACTGCTTGAAAACGGCAAAATCATAAAAGAAGGCACCCCCGAAGATGTGATAGAACAATACAGGCATGATTGAATTTTTACTTGTATGGATTCTCTGCTGATTCAAAAAATATGGCTCTGTTGAGTATACGTCTAAAGTTATTAAAACACATTTATCATATTTTGTTTCTGAAAATTCATGCCGTTTACTTTCAAGCAATTAGATATTCCTGAAGTAATACTTGTAGAATCTAAGGCATTTCATGATGACAGAGGTTTTTTCTTGGAAAGTTTTAAAGAATCAAACTTTACCTCTGGTGGAATTTGCACCAAATTTGTGCAAGACAACTTCTCTCATTCAGTCAAAGGGGTTTTGAGAGGATTACATTATCAGAAAAATCCCAAAGCACAAGCTAAACTTGTAATTGCACTAAGAGGTGAAATTTTTGATGTTGCCGTTGATATTCGCAAGAATTCCCCAACATATGGGATGTGGGTTGGTGAAATTCTTTCTGAACAAAATCATAGATTGCTTTACGTGCCTGAAGGATTTGCACATGGTTTTTGTGTTTTAAGTGAAGATGCAGACGTACTTTACAAAGTAAACCAAGAATATTCCCCAAAAGATGAAATGGGAATCATGTGGAATGATCCTGAGATTAATATTGCATGGCCAATGAATGAGCCCCTTCTACAAGAAAAAGACTCACATCTACCCTCATTGAAAAATGCAAACAATGATTTTGTTTATTTACACTAGAGATAAATAAGAAATTCTGAGTTTTAAATTATGCAAATTCTAGTTTGTGGTGGAGCAGGATTTATTGGCAGTGCATTTATCCGAAACCGTCTGAAAAACAACACCAATTCAAAAGTTATCAATCTTGACTTACTAACAACTGGTTCTAATATTGAAAATCTGACGAATATAGAAAATAATCCAAATTACAAATTCATCCAAGACGATATCAGAAATGAATCTGTCATTGATGATCTGATTAAAGATTCAGACGTGGTAGTGAATTTTGCAGCAGAGTCGCACGTTGATAGAAGCATTGCAAATCCAAAGCCTTTTCTTGAAACAAACATTTTTGGTACATATTCTATTTTAGAATCTATAAGAAAACGCGACAAGCGATTCATCCATATCTCTACTGACGAGATTTATGGTGACGCACAAGGAAAATCATCCTTTAATGAAGATTCCCAAATAAATCCGAGCAATCCGTATGCTGCCACCAAAGCCGCTGCTGATAGCCTAGTTGCATCATACTACCGGACATATGGAATAAACTGCATCACAACAAGGTGTACCAATAACTTTGGTCCATGCCAGTTTCCTGAAAAACTAATTCCAAAGACAATAATCCGTTCAATAAAAGACCTCAAAGTTCCACTGTATGGTGATGGGATGCAGATACGAAGCTGGATTTACGTTTATGATCACGTACGAGCTATAGAGTCACTAATATCAAAAGGAAAACCAGGACAAGTCTATAACATCACTGCATATGAGGAAATTGCAAACAAAACCGTAGTGGAAAAAATACTGAATATCCTGGGAAAATCCCATGACATGATAAAGTTTGTTGGGGACAGACCAGGACACGACAAACGATACTCTGTTGACTGTTCAAAAATTCAAAATGAGGTTAATTGGAGTCCGAAGTTTGAATTTGATAAAGCATTAGAAGAGACTGTGCAATGGTATGTACAAAACAAAGAATGGTGGGAACCATTAGTTGATGAAAATACTTTACATCCACAACCTTGGACCCTGTCCTGGAAATGAAATTTCTGGTAACTGGTTCTGCGGGATTGATAGGTTCGCAAATAGTAAAAGATCTTGTATCACAAAATCACACAGTTTATTCCTGCTATCATGATGAAAAACCAACTCATGGAATTTACATACAGCTTGATCTCACAGACCATGATAAAATCATACAAACACTACAAGAAACAAAACCTGATAGAATAATTCATTTAGCTGCCATGACAAACGTTGACCTCTGTGATGCAGAAAAAGAATTAGCTACTCTTCTAAATCTAAAAGCAACTGAAACTATTGCAAAACAAGCCGCAAAACAACGTGTATTTTTTGTGTATGTGTCAACTGATTATGTATTTGATGGAATACAAGGAATGAAAAAAGAAAATGATGTTACAAATCCGTTGGGATTTTACGGAAAATCAAAACTAGAGGGTGAAATTGTACTAAACAAGATGGCATCAAATTGGTGCATTGTAAGAACCAGTACTCCTTTTGGAATCCACCACAAAAAGAAAAGCTTCCCAGTATGGATTAAAGAAAACTTGACATCCCAAAAAGAAATTCCTGTACTTGTTGACCAGTTCACATCACCAACTTATGTTCCAAATCTGTCTCATATGTTAATTGAAATTGCAATAAGGCAGATTACAGGAATAGTTCATCTAGCTGGCGCAACTAGGATTTCAAGATACGATCTAGCTGAATTAATATCTGACAATCTTGGCCTTGACAAAAAATTGATAATCCCAACCAAAATGGATGAGATGAATTGGAAGGCCCACCGGCCAAAGGACTCTTCTCTTGATGTATCCCTTGCAACAAACATTTTAAATGAAAAACCTCAAACAATTCAAGAAAGCATAAAATTATTTTTATCTGAACTATGATCGGTTTTATATTGGAATGAACTGGCACGGTAAGAATTGAAGGGAATTATACTGCACGGTGGTCACGGCACAAGATTACGACCACTAACGCACACAGGACCAAAACAATTACTCCCAATTGCAAACAAGGCAATGTCCCAATACGCACTAGAGGATCTAAAGACTGCTGGGGTAACTGAGATTGGAATCATTATTGGTGATGTATACCCTGAAAAAGTAAAGGAATACTATGGAACCGGAGAAAAGTTTGGAGTCAAAATCACTTACATCTATCAGGATGCACCAAAAGGAATCTCGCATGCAGTAAGGTTGTGCAAAGATTTCATTGGAGATGATCGATTCATCGTATATTTGGGCGACAATGTTCTAAGAAAAAATCTAATAGACTATACAAAAAAATTTGAAACTTCAAATTCTGATGCCATGATCTTATTATGTGCAGTAGATGAACCGCAAAGATTTGGTATTGCAGAACTGGACAAAGACAATCCTGGCAAGATAAAAAAAATCATGGAAAAACCAAAAAACCCACCATCCAATTTGGCTGTGATTGGAATATACTTTCTTACTCCAAAAATATTCGATGTTATAGACAACCTAAAGCCATCATGGAGAGGAGAACTTGAAATCACTGATGCACTATACATGCTGATGAATGAGGGAAACAAAATCGAATACGATACAGTCACTGGTTGGTGGAAGGATACCGGAACTCCAGAGGATATCATTCATGCAAACAAGCTAGTACTTGATTCAATTGGCACTGAAAATCAATTCCTAATTGACAAAGAAGCAGAAATTAAAGACAACATAATAATTGGAAAAGGAACAGAAATATCCAGAGACTCCTTTGTCACGGGCCCCGTAATCATTGGAAAAAATTGTAAGATAGGGCCTGCGATAAGAATTGGACCCTATGTGTCAATTGGAGATAATTGCAAACTCCAAAGATGTGAGATTCAGGATTCCATTATAATGGCAGACTGTACGGTTAACGCAAAGGTGGATTTTTCCTGCAGCATTATAGCACATGGCTCTGAGATTGAGGATTCTGATGTACCAAAAAAATTCCAATTCCTTCTAGGGGAACGCTCACAGGTTAAACTGTAGGATTACTATCAAACTATTTACATATATCATCATTCACAAAGATCACATTGATACTTGCCTGTATTCCTGCATACAACGAAGAATCACACATTGAAAATTTAGTAAAGTCTGCCAAGTCCCATGTTGACTCTGTTCTAGTGTGTGATGACGGCTCTACAGATGATACTGCAAAATTGGCAAAAAAGGCAGGGGCTACAGTAATCTCTCACAAAACAAACAAAGGATATGGTGCGGCAATTATCTCATTATTTGAGTATGCAAGGGACAACAATGCCGAAATCATGATTACTTTTGATGGGGACGGACAGCACAATCCTGACCAGATTCCGTTACTACTTGATACATTGACTCAACATAACGTAGATGTGGTAATTGGCTCTAGATTCCTAAACCAAAATACTGAAGCTCCAGGATATAGAAAAAGAGGAATCAAAATTATCACTTCAGCTGCAAACTATGGTACGGATCTCAAAGTATCTGACTCCCAATCGGGATTTAGGGCTTACTCCAAGAATGCAATTGACGCAATTCATCCAACAGAAGATGGAATGTCAATATCAACTGAGATTTTACTAAAGATATCAAACAAGGGACTCTCCTTGGCTGAGGTTCCGATTACCATCTCTTATGGAGGTGATACATCCGAGCACAATCCAGTTTCACATGGAGTCTCGGTTCTTGCAAACACGATAAAATATGTATCCATAAAGCACCCGCTGAAATTTTATGGAATTCCAGGGATTGCACTGATAATTGCGGGGATTGTTCTGGGAGGCATATTTTTGGATGCATATCTTAACAAACAAGCCGTATTCTATGGATCATTGCTAGGATCAGTTGTAATGTTTCTGTTAGGTGCAATACTTTGCGTTACCTCGATAATTTTGTTTTCCATGGCAAATCTTATTCGAGACAGACACTAAAAATTATACAATTCCCCTTTCAGTGACTTCTTTGCAGAAAATCCCAACTCGCTTTTAGCAAATGAAACATCTGCAAAACTTTTTTTTATGTCACCTTTTTTCATACCCTCATGTCTTATCTCTGACTTTTTTCCAAACACATCAAACATGATTCCGGCCAGTTCGTTGATTGATGTTGACTTTCCGCTTGCAATGTTGTATGTTCCGCTTTTGTTTGACTTTAACGCGCAATCAAATGATTCTACAACGTCATTGATTGAAACAAAGTCCCTTTCCTGTTTCCCGTCCCCATAAACTACAAGTGGTTTGTCATCTCTAATGTTTTCAAGAAACTTTGTAATGACTCCTGCATACTGCCTGTTTTGCCCTTTTCCATACACGTTAAATATTCTAAAAATGATGTGATTGATTCCGTTTTTTTTGCAAGTTTTTTCAATTAGTTTTTCTGCGTCTAGCTTGCTTTGTCCGTATGGCGATTGTGGATTTGTTGCACAATTTTCGTTTATTGGAATCTCTTTTAAATCCCCATATACTGCAGCAGAGGATGAAAAAATTATTTTTTTTATCTCGTTTTTTATGCAGCATTGCAGTACATTTGCAGTTCCATCAACATTATTTTTTTTTGTAACATCTGGATTAATTACAGATTCGTTGACATCAGCTATTGCAGCAAGATGAATCACGACATCGACATCTTTTGAAAACTCACACAAAACACCAAAATCCAAAATGTCCCCATTGAGAAACTTGGCACCTTTTTCCACAAGGGAAATCATGCTTTCATACGAACCCGTTGATAAATTATCATAAACTAGGACTTGATTATCTTTCAAAAGAAATTCTACCACATGTCTTCCAATAAAGCCAGCACCGCCAGTAACTAGGATCTTCAACTAATTTCACTGATTAGACACAATTATCATGTTTTCTATGGGATCAATGATATTAAAATATGCTAAAATGATAAAATATTTACTGTATAATCTGAAAAAGATAATCAAATTAGGTTGTATTGATGTAAATTAATTCAAAAAGTGTAAAAATTACATCAGGCGATCAAAAAATTACACAAAGATGGAGCTTGATATGAAAAATATACGAGAATCACTCCATTTGTGGACAAATCATCCATTAGCCTTATATACAAATTTTTGAGAAAAATATCAATAACATGAATAACGAAATAGGACGTAAAATAACTAGTCTTACATTAATGACAATTATGTTAGCAGGCGGTATGGTAATCGCTGCTCCATCTATGATGCCAGCAGTACATGCAGCCAACGCTAACCTATTTGTTTCCGCAGAAAACTCACAGTTTGATAACTACATGTCAGGACCTCAAGTAATTGAGGTCGTTGTAATTGATTCAGACATAAACGATACAGACGAGGCAAAAGGTGAACCAGATG
>Ga0224497_10000901_pt1 | contig 19675 bp, 18 predicted proteins | sample SF_Jul11_sed_USG_4_FD_167970 | JGI IMG/M metagenome (GOLD analysis project Ga0224497, IMG submission 167970) | Sediment microbial communities from San Francisco Bay, California, United States - SF_Jul11_sed_USGS_13 | ecosystem: Environmental > Aquatic > Marine > Sediment | place: USA... | reverse complement strand
TCCGCCTTGCAGCTGTTTGAACAGCTGCCCTCGCCACCGCGGGATCTTGACGAGATCCTGAAACGCGCCAGGGAACAGGCCTACCGTGCCGGAGAAATCATCCATAACCTGCGTCGTGTCGTCTCCCGGGGTGAGACCAGGATGGAACCGGTGGTGTTCGATGACATGGCACTGAGAGTTATTGATCTGATGAAATGGGATATGCGTGATGCACAGGTAAGCATCGGGCTTGACCTGAACGTGCAGGGCCGCGAGGTCATGCTGGACCAGGTTCAGATAGAGCAGGTCCTGATCAATCTGGTCCGTAACGCTATGGAGGCCATTGAAGAAGCCGAAATCATCGATGGCTGGGTGGAGTTGAAAACCGCAATATCATCGAACGATTCGATTGAAGTTACAGTGACAGATAACGGCCCCGGCATTGCCGCTGATATGCTTGACAAGTTGTTCAGTCCTTTTAAATCAAGCAAGGCTTCCGGAATGGGCATAGGGCTTTCCATCTGCCGCTCCATAATCGAGACCCATAGAGGGACACTGTGGGTCGACAAGGAGTATGAAAAGGGTGCGCGTTTTGGTTTCAACCTTCCATTGTCTGGCTAGTTGGTCTGTATATGAATTCAGAGACAACTGTATTTCTTGTGGATGATGATGCGGCAGTCCGGCATGCCCTGACTGTCTATCTGAAGAGTGTCAATCTGAAGGTCGAGTCCTTCGACTCGGCCGAAAGGTTTCTCGATGACGTCGATGCAGCCAATCGTGGGGTGCTGATACTGGATCAGCGCATGGATGGCATGTCGGGACTGGATTTGCAGACGAAACTCAAGGCACGTGGTTTTGCGTTACCGATTGTATTTATTACCGGTCATGGTGATGTTGCTACCTCTGTCAAGGCAATGAAGTCCGGCGCCGTGGACTTTATCGAAAAGCCTTTCAGGAATTCGGACCTGCTTGCAAGTATCCGGACCGCGCTGCAACGGGAAAAGGCAGAACACAAGACTCGGGTGACAAGGGCTGGTGTGAATGAGAGCTTTGCAAGCTTGACGCAACGTGAGCGGGAAGTGATGAAATACGTCGTACAGGGTATGTCGAATAAGGACCTTGCCGCACATCTCGGTGTCAGTAACCGGACCATCGAGGTGCACCGTTCCAATGTCATGAAGAAGATGCAGGCCGATTCCCTGCCTGACCTCGTGCGCATGGCTGCGCATCTGGAATCAATGGGGGCTTAGCCCGCATTTCTCACACGGGTTGGCCTTGTTGCCGGGGCTGTCAGATATCCTTCTTGGTGTAAATCTCAACGAGCAGGGCAATAATGACTGCTGTTCCCAGGATGTAAAAGAAACTCAGACGGCTTGGAGTACCGTGCTCCGCGGCCGGTCCGGTCACACGGGAAGGACCATTATTTATCTGGAAGTCCACGGCTCCCGGTGTGCCGCTCATATCAGTTGCCCACATCTCGTAACCCTGGCGCGGCAATCGTTCGAGGTCCGATGGTTGCGAGGCGGTACCCGTGCTCGTTTCAAACTCGGCATCCGGGTCAAAGGTCGTGGTTGCAGGATGTGTATTGCCGCAAAAGACCAGTAACACTAGCAAGAGGCAGTAGCTGAGCGTGATAGAACTCGGGCGGGATCGTCTTGGGCTGGCTGACAGGTTTTGTTTTATCATTATGCAGTTTGAAGCAGTTTTATAGTTATCGTCAGCCGATTATCTGTTTTCCTTGACGCGCGTGGCAATTGGGGATTCTACTAAATCTTGCCAGAGATGCCCTTGCAAGACAGAGACGCCAAATAAAAACGGCGGCCTTTAAGGCCGCCGTAAGGAGTCACGACTATGAAAAAAACACAGTATAATAATAAGCTGTTAAATACGATAAAACAATTAGGGAAACTACTTATTCCACAGCGGGTCGGCTAATCAGGGCATGACTGAGAAGGACATTCGATACGACAGGTTATGAATAGAGAAACAGCAGTATCCGTGTTGTTCGTGTGCATGGGCAATATCTGCAGGTCGCCGACTGCCCAGGGTGTATTCGAGTACCTGGTGAAAAATGAAGGCCTGGCCGGGCGTATCCATATCGATTCGGCCGGAACGCATGCCTACCATATCGGTGAAAGCCCGGACAGACGGGCGATGGAGGCGGCCTTACGTCGCGGCATCGATATGGGTGCGCAGCGTGCGCGCCGAGTCTCGGAGGCCGATTTCCAGCGTTTCGACCTGGTGCTGGCGATGGACTGGAACAATTACCAGGATCTGCTTCTGGTCTGTCCAGCTGAACAGTCGGGGAAACTCAGGCTGTTCCTGGACTTTGCTCCGGAGGCCGGAACCCGGGAGGTGCCCGATCCTTACTATGGTGGCGGCACCGGCTTTGAACGGGTGCTGGATCTGGTCGAGCAGGCCGCCCGGGGACTGCTGGCGGAGATACGCCAGCAGCACGGGCTGTGAGCATCTGGTCGGCTAGCCCGCATTACTCACCGGGATCCAGGGCCGGGATAGTCAACGCACAAAACGCCCTGTCTTGTCCCAGATCTGCACTCAGTTCTTTACATCAGTGCCTTATGTTGATTTGCCGCTGCCCGGTGAGTAATGCGGGTTAGTCAGGCATTATATTTTCTTTCTGAACCGGGGGCTCACTGACTTGCGGGCTGCCACCGGTTTTATTCTCCACCGGGTTTTGCGTTGTAGGGCCAGGTGAGGCGACCGTTTCGGACCCTGGCTTCACTTCGCGTTTGATAGCGCTATCGGCCACGGCCGCAGTTCGGGTTTCCGCAATTTCAGTCGGTTTTTGTGCCGGGGCCTGCTTGCTGGTCGCTGATTGGCCTTGTGCATCGGCTGTCGAGGTTGTGCCTTCTTGTCTGCTGCTGTCCGCGGTGGTGTTTTCCTTCTGGCCCTCTGCAGGCCGGCGCTGCCCGGATGGCCGCCGCCGGCCGCCACGACGACCGCGGCGTGACCCGCGTCCTTGACCTTGCTGGGTGCGGTCAGCTTGACTGCTTTCTGCTTCAGCGTCCTTGTCCTGGCTGATAGGCCTGCCGGTTTTCTCGGCCTCAGTCTGGGGCATCTTTTTCTGGGGCCTGTCTGCCTGTTGCGGCCTGTCCCGACGTGGTGTCTGTCCAGGCGATTGCCGGTCGCCGCCAGCACGTGTACTTTTCTGGGGCGGCCTGCCACGACGTCCACCACGGCTGGAACCGCTCTTGCCCTGGCTGCGCTGCTGACCACGTTGCCGTTCTACCGGTTTTGTCTCCGCCAGCGCAGGCTTTTCAGCCGTGCCTGAGAGGCTGGCCAAGAGCTTGCGCAGCAGTCCGGGTTTCTTGACGGTCTCCTTTACCTCGACTACCGTTGTGTATTTGTGATCCGGTGCCGGTGCGCCTGGGGCAACCGTTTTGACGGCCGGGGCCTCTGCTGCAGTCCTTGTCCGCGCGGTGATCGGTGCTTCCTCCAGTTCCGGTTCTACCCGGGTCATGTGGTAGCTACGCTCCCCCTGCTTGGCTGGTAATTCATCGGTGCGGATACGCTGGATCTCGTAATTGGGTGTTTCCATTGCGGGTGAGGGAATCAGCATGACCGATACGCGGTGGCGTGACTCGAGCCCGTGGAGTAACTCGCGCTTCTCGTTAAGCAGATAGGTGCCGACATCGACCGGTACGCGGGCCACGATGCGGATGGTGTTTTCCTTCATGGCCTCTTCCTCGATAATCCGCAGCACGGACAGGGACAGAGACTCAACCCCCCGGATTGTGCCCTGCCCGGTGCAGCGCGGACAGACGATCTGGCTGGATTCACCCAGTGAGGGTCGCAGTCGCTGGCGGGACATCTCGAGCAGTCCAAACCGGGATATCCGTCCGATCTGGACACGGGCCCGGTCCATCTGCAGGGCATCACGCAGCCGGTTCTCGACCTCCCGGTGGTGGCGCGGGGGCTGCATGTCAATAAAGTCGATGACGACCAGGCCGCCCAGGTCACGGATACGCAGCTGGCGAGCAACCTCATCGGCCGCCTCGAGATTGGTGTTGAGGGCGGTTTCCTCGATATCGCTGCCCTTGGTCGCGCGGGCGGAGTTGATGTCGATGGATATCAGTGCCTCGGTATGATCGATGACGATCGCGCCACCGGAGGGCAGCGAAACCTCGCGCTGAAAGGCCGATTCGATCTGGGATTCAATCTGGTAGCGGCTGAACAGCGGGGTAGAGTCCTGGTAGAGCTTCAACTTGCCCAGGTTATGCGGCATGACCTGCTCCATAAACTCCCGGGCCTGGTCATAAACCTCCTGGCTGTCGACCAGGATCTCGACGATGTCCTTGCGCAGGTAGTCACGCAGCGCACGAATAATGACGTTGCTTTCCTGGTAGATCAGGAAGGGCGCCGGTTTCTCATCAGATGCCTTGCTGATGGCCTCCCACAGGGTCACCAGGTAGTCGAGGTCCCACTGCAGTTCCTCGGTGCTGCGGCCCACACCGGCCGTGCGCACGATCATTCCCATGCCCTCCGAGATGTTCATCGCACTCATGGCATCGCGGACGAAGTTGCGGTCATCGCCCTGGATGCGGCGGGAGACCCCGCCGGCACGCGGGTTATTGGGCATCAGGACCAGGTAACGTCCGGCCAGACTGATAAAGGTGGTGAGGGCAGCGCCCTTGGTGCCGCGTTCCTCTTTCTCGACCTGAACGACGAGTTCCTGGCCCTCCCTGAGGGCGTCCTTGATACTCAGTCGGCCAGCGCTGCCATTACGGGTGGACTCGGAGAAATAACTGCGGGCGACTTCTTTGAGTGGCAGGAAGCCGTGGCGCTCGCCGCCATATTCGACAAAGGCCGCTTCCAGGCTTGGCTCGATGCGAGTTATTTTACCTTTGTAGACGTTGGACTTTTTCTGACCGCGGGTAGGTATCTCGATATCAAGATCGTAGAGTTTCTGGCCATCGACCAGGGCCACACGCAACTCTTCGGGTTGCGTGGTATTGATCAGCATTCTTTTCATGTTTTATGTCTCTCATGCGCTCGACCGCATCCTGCGCAACACCCGGCAGCTGGCATAGTGTGACGGCTGCCCGTGAGGGGGCAGCGGAGATCACGCAGATCACCGACCAGAGCAGGTGGATGATGGCCTTAAGACCGAAGTGGGTTGCGAAAGTCACGGGAGCGCTTGTTGTTTAATGATAATAAAAACTAATCCGTGTTCGGCATCTTATCGAAACAGTTGAAGATTCAATGAGTTATATCACGTAATCTCCAGCGGGAAATGAGTGTCAGTGACATGCAATGCGCACGTTTATAAATAGGTGTCAGGTGCACGTCGCAACGGACTATAACAACCTTGCAATGACCTCGCAAACACCCGGCACTGAAAGTCTGGCAGCCTACGGGGTACAATCCGGCCGCAAGTCAACCTAGGTAGTCGCAGGCATGTTCGTACCCGCTGGGAAAAAACCGATCAAGGTCCGCCACGTCGACGTGGGTGCGGAGGAGGCGGGGCAGCGCATAGACAATTTTCTGGCGCGTCACCTCAAGGGGGTGCCCCGCAGTGTCATCTACCGTGTCCTGCGGCGCGGCGAGGTGCGGGTCAACAGCGGGCGAAAACGGCCCCAGTACAAATTGAAGGCGGGCGATATTGTCCGGATTCCACCGCTGCGGGTTGCCTCCGGGCGGCAAACTACGCCAGGAATAGGGTTGCCTCGAATCGAGGATACCATCGTGTTCGAGAATTCACGGCTGCTGGTGATCGATAAACCGTCCGGGTTTGCCGTGCACGGAGGCAGCGGGATCAGTCATGGAGTGATCGAGGCACTGCGGGCCCAGCGGCCCCAGGCCCCCTACCTGGAACTGGTGCATCGCCTGGATCGGGACACCTCGGGATGTCTGCTTATCGCCAAGCGGCGCAGCGCCCTGCGCGCACTGCATGAGCAATTGCGCCTCGGTTTGATGCACAAGCGCTACCTGGCCTTGCTGCGTGGTGACTGGTCAGGCGGCCCCCGGCGCGTCCAGGCGGCGCTGAGAAAAAACCAGCTGCAGGGCGGTGAACGGGTCGTCAGGATCGATGCAGACGGCAAGCAGGCTGAGACGATCTTCCATCCCGTGTCGGACCATGGCGTGGCGAGCCTGGTCGACATTGAGCTCAAAACCGGCCGAACTCACCAGATTCGCGTACATGCGGCCCATATCGGTCAGCCACTGGCCGGTGATGAAAAATACGGGGATCCGGATTTCAATCGCCGCATGAAGGCATACGGCTTGCGGCGTTTGTTTTTGCATGCACATATGATTGAATTCACTGATCCGGGCAGTGATGATGTCATCAATGTGAGTGTGCCATTGCCCGATGAACTGAAGCGAGTGCTGGATACCCTGGACGCCGCTGTAACGGAAACCCATGACTGACGCAGACAGGAACTTTAAACCCGGAGTCGGGCCCGATGCGGTGAGGCTGATCGTGTTCGATTGGGATGGCACCCTGATGGATTCGGAGGCGCAGATCGTTGCCTGTCTGCATGCCGTCATCGAGGACCTGGCACTGGAGCCGCTGGACGACGAGGTGGTCAGCAACGTGATCGGCCTGGGGCTGCAAGAGGCCATCGATACCCTGGTACCCGGCCGTGATGCGGTCTTCCATCAGGCCTTCGTCGCGCATTACCGGCGCCACTGGTTTGCATCCGCTGGATCCAGACTGTTTGAGGGCGTGCGCGAGACCCTGGAAATCTGCCGGCAGCAGGGATTGCTGCTCGGGGTGGCGACGGGCAAGTCGCGCCGGGGCCTTGACCGGGTGTTGGCTGAGACCGGACTGACGGACTATTTCAATGCAACCCGTTGTGCAGATGAGGCACCCTCGAAGCCGCATCCACAGATGTTGCATGATGTCATGGAACAACTCGATGTGCTGCCACGCCAGACTATCATGGTGGGCGATACCGAGTATGATATGGAAATGGCGACCAATGCAGGTGCCGGCAAGGTCGCTGTCACCTCCGGCGTCCATAGTGAAACACGTTTAAACCGGCATGCCCCGCTGGTCTGCCTGGAGCGGATCTCGGACATGCCGGCCTGGATGTCGGACAACGGCATCATTCCCGGTTGATACCCGTTTAGTTATTCAGGTGGAAGATATGACAGAGAAGGATTCATCCAGTAAGCCATCCAAGCAGAACCCGGTCTCTTTCGAGTCACTGGACAACGCCCCGGGAGAGCAGGATGACTGGCACCGCAATCTGGTCAACCGGCTTGCCTTTGCCTCGATCAACGAGCAGCGTCGCGCACGCCGCTGGAACGTGTTCTTCAAGGGGCTGCTGGCACTGTATCTGCTGGCTATCCTGCTGTTGTACTGGCCGGGGGACTGGCCGAAGGTGGACAAGCTGTCTGGCAAGCATACAGCCCTGGTGGAATTGAAGGGCGTGATCTCCGACGAGTCGGAGGCCAGTGCAGACACGGTGATCGCTGGACTGCAAGGCGCCTTCGAGGACAAAAATACCAAGGGCATCATTCTGAGGATCAATTCTCCCGGCGGCAGCCCCGTGCAGGCGGGTTACATCTACAACGAGATCAAGCGTCTCAGGAAGAAGCATACCGATATTCCTGTCTACGCGGTGGTGACCGACCTGTGTGCCTCGGGTGGCTATTATGTTGCTTCCGCGGCCGACAAAATCTACGTTGACAAGGCCAGCATCGTGGGATCCATCGGGGTGCTGATGAACAGCTTCGGCTTTGTCGGCAGCATGGAAAAACTAGGCGTGGAGCGACGCCTGTACACGGCCGGCGAGAGCAAGGGCTTTCTGGACCCGTTCTCACCCTCGAAAGAATCAGACATCGGACACGTCAAGGTACTCCTGGAGAATATACACCAGCAATTCATCAGCGCGGTCAAGGAAGGCCGGGGTGAGCGCCTGCAGGATCACCCCGACCTCTTCACCGGCCTGATCTGGACCGGCGAGGAGAGCCTCGAACTGGGCCTGGTTGACGCCATCGGCAGCCCGGGTTACGTGGCACGCGAGGTCATCGGTGAGGAAGATGTGGTGGACTTCACCCAGAAGCCCGACCTGCTTGAGCGGCTCACGGACCGCATCGGCGTCGCTATGGCCAGGGGGCTGAGTGCGTTTACCGCAGGTGGGCTCGCGACCCTGCGCTAGTACCGGCGCTGGTAGTGGGACTAGGGCAGGGGGACGCCGGCCCGGGTGAGCATTCCGGTCAGGCGGATCAACGGCAGGCCGATCAATGCCGTCGGGTCATCACCCTCCATGCGTTCAAACAGGGTGATTCCCAGTCCTTCCGACTTGAAACTGCCGGCACAGTTGTACGGCTGATCATGCTGCAGGTAGCGCTCGATCTGTTCGTCATCCAGCTCCCGAAACTGGACCCGGAAGGGAATGACATCGATTTGAAGTTCGTCCGTGGCACTATTCAGCAGGCACAAGCCCGTCAGAAACAGGACCGACCGGCCCGACAGCCGGCGTAGCTGGTCCCGGGCCTGCTCATGTGTCCCCGGCTTGCCGAGGATCTCGCCATCAATGGTTGCGACCTGGTCGGAGCCGATAATCAGCCCCGGTTGTAAGGCGCCGACAGCGCGGGCCTTGCCCTCAGACAGGCGCCGCACCAGCGCCTCCGCAGTTTCATTCCCCAGGCGGCTTTCATCGACATCCGGCGTGGCCGTTTTAAACGCCAGGTTCAGGCGTCCCAGCAACTCGCGCCGAAACGGCGAGGTCGAGGCCAGGATGATCGGCAGGGAAGTGGATTCGGTATTCATTCAAAAAATTCTACCGCAGAGACGCAGAGAGCGCAGAGAAAACAAAAAATAAGATTGATTATGGCTAAATCGCTTGTCTCGACAATGCGTCACGAATTTTGATTCACGTGGTTCTTTTTGTTTTATAAACTCCGCGGCCTCTCGGTAACTGCGTCCTGCGTTACTCTACCTCCTGCATCCCTGCAGTCGTGCGTCTCTGCGGTGAATTATTGATTTCTAAAGAAGACCAGCTGTAGCAATTATTCGATTTCCACCAGGGTCTCGTCGGGGTTGACGGTGTCGCCTTTCTCGACGTGAATCGCACTGACAGTGCCGGCAACGGGGGCCTGTATCTCGGTCTCCATTTTCATCGCCTCGGTAATCAGGACGGGTGTGCCCGCGTCGACCTGGTCGCCGACACTGACCAGGACATCGATAATGGTGCCCGGCATGGACGTCGTCACGTGTCCCGGCAAGGTGGCGCGCGGGTGCCGGCTGCCCTTCATGCCGCGCTTACCCTGTTCCGGCTGGGCTGCCGGGTAGATTTCATCCAGGGTCTCGACCAGGACCTCCTCGGGGATGCCGTCGACGGTCATGTAGAAGGGGCGGTTTTTCGGGCTGCGGTGCCCGGTGCCGGTGACCTTGATGTGGTAGGACTCGCCGTGCAGGGTGACGTTGAATTCCGTGGGCCGGGGCTGGTCCCTGTCGCCGCCATTGGTGGCCGGCTCCAGGGGTTCCGGTATCAGGGTACCGCTCTGCCGCTGTTCGAGGAATTCCTTGCCGATCTCCGGAAACATCGCAAAGGTCAGGACATCTTCCTCACTGCCTGCCAGCTCGCCGATTGAGGTGCGCAGTTCGTCCAGTTCATCTTTGATGAGGTCGGCGGGGCGCTGGTCGATGACGTCCTGGTTGCCGATCGCCTGGCGCTGTACGCCCGGGTCGATGGCGGCGGGCGCCTTGCCGTAGCGTCCCTGCAGGTACAGCTTCACCTCGTTGGTGATGGTCCCGTAGCGCTTGCCGGTAAGGACGTTGAGCACGGCCTGGGACCCGATAATCTGGGATGTGGGAGTCACCAGGGGCGGATAACCAAGGTCCTTGCGCACCCGCGGGATCTCCTGGAAGACATCGTTCATGCGCTCCAGGGCGCCCTGTCCGCGCAGCTGGGTGTAGAGGTTGGAAATCATACCGCCCGGTACCTGGAAGACCTGGACCCGGGTGTCCAGCCCGGTGTATTCGCTCTCGAACTGGTGGTACTTCTTGCGCACGTCACGGAAATAGAAACCGATCTGCTGCAGTGCCTCGAGATCAAGCCCGGTGTCGAATTCGGTGCCCCGCAACGCGGCGACCATGGTTTCGGTGGGCGGGTGGCTGGCGCCGCCGGAGAAGGCCGAGATGGCCGTGTCGATATGCCGGCAGCCGTTCTCGATGGCCTTGAGGTGGCACATCTCGGCCGTGCCAGCCGTGGCGTGACTGTGCAAATGGATCGGCACGTCCGTGGCCGTGACTATTTCACGCACCAGATCGCCGGTTACCATGGGCGTCAGCAGGCCGGCCATGTCCTTGATCACCAGGCTGTCGCAGCCCATGGCCTCGAGTTCCCTTGCCATGGCCACGAACATCGGAATGTCATGCACCGGGCTGGTGGTATAGCAGATAGCCCCCTGGGCATGCTTGCCGGCCGCCTTGGTGGCCTCGATGGCGACCCTCAGGTTGCGTATATCGTTGAGGGCATCAAAGATCCTGAACACGTCCATGCCGTTGTCGGCCGAGCGTTGCACGAAGGCGCGCACCACGTCGTCTGAATAATGCCGGTAGCCCAACAGGTTCTGGCCACGCAGCAGCATCTGCAGGCGGGTGTTGGGCAGTGCCTCGCGCAGCGTGCGCAGGCGCTCCCAGGGGTCTTCCTTGAGGTAGCGCAGGCAGGCATCAAAGGTGGCACCACCCCAGACCTCAAGGGACCAGTAGCCGATGCGATCGAGTTGCTCGCAGATCGGCAGCATATCTTCGGTGCGCATGCGTGTGGCGATGAGCGACTGGTGTGCATCCCTGAGGATGACGTCGGTGATGTGGACCTTTGACATCGTCTTGCTGGAATTTCCTGTTAGTGACCAAGGTGCGCGGACAGAGCCGCGCTGATGGCCGCCGAGAGCTCGCGCGTCGGCCGGCTGGTCTTGTAGCGTGTCAGTTCCGGGTGGTCATCGACAAACCCGGTATCAAATGAACCGTAACGGAATTCCTTTACCTTGAGAATTTCCATGTAATAGGGAATCGTTGTCTTTACGCCATAGACCCCAATGTCCCCCAGTGCGCGGGCGGCGCGATTCAGCAGTTCCGGCCAGCTCAGTGCCCAGACGGTCAGCTTGGCGCACATGGAGTCATAGTGGGGTGGGATATAATAACCGGTGTAGATGGCGCCGTCAGTCCTGACGCCGGGCCCGCCCGGTGCGAAATAGCGGGTGATGCGTCCGAAGCTGGGCAGGAAATCGTTTTTCGGGTCTTCCGCATTGATGCGCAATTCCATGGCGAAACCGCGTTTCTGGATGTCCCCCTGGGCATGACTCAGGGGCAGGCCATCGGCAATACGAATCTGTTCCAGTACAATATCGATGCCGGTAATTGCCTCGGTAACGGTGTGTTCCACCTGCAGGCGGGTGTTCATTTCCATGAAATAGAAGCGGTTGTCCCGATCCAGCAGGAATTCTACCGTGCCCGCGTTGGTGTAACCCACGGACTTGGCAGCACGCACCGCCGTTTCGCCCAGCCAGCTGCGCTGGGTTTCATCCAGTTGGGGGGAGGGAGCGATCTCGATCAGTTTCTGGTGGCGGCGCTGAATGGAGCAGTCGCGTTCGAACAGGTGGATGACATTGCCGTGTGAATCGGCCAGTACCTGGACCTCGATGTGTCTGGGCCGGTCGATGCATTTTTCCATGAACACGTCGGCGCGCCCGAATGCCTTGCTGGCCTCTGACAGCACGCGCTGGTAATTCTTTTTCAGATCCTGGGGAGAATCGCAGCGGCGTATGCCGCGTCCGCCGCCGCCCGAGGTGGCCTTCAGCATGATCGGGTAGCCGATGGTATCTGCCAGGTCCAGCGCCTCCTCCAGGTTGGCGAGGTTAGCATCACTACCGGGTATCACGGGGATGCCGGCCTCCTGCATGGCACTGCGGGCAGCGACCTTGTCACCCATCCGGCGGATCACCTCGGCATCGGGGCCGATGTAGCGGATGTTCCGGGCCGTACAGATTTCGGCCAGCAGCGGGTTCTCCGACAGGAAGCCATAGCCGGGGTGCAGGGCGTCACAGCCGCTGGCAATGGCGAGATTGACGATGCGGTGTGCGTTCAGATAGCCGGCGACGGAGTCAGGGCCGATGTTATAGGCCTCGTCGGCCTTCTTGACGTGCAGGGCATGGCGGTCGGCATCGGTATAGATGCCGACCGAGGTGATGTTGGCCTCTGCACAGGCGCGGATAATGCGCACGGCCACTTCACCGCGGTTGGCAATCAGGATTTTGTGAATCAAACTGTTATTCCAGGAATTTGGGTCATTGGTGGGCCCGGTTCACCAACCATACCGGAAAAAATTGTGTGGGACTCTCTAAGTACGCAAATCGATGATTTCTGTCAATATGGCCCATTTCGGACGGTAGCCGGAACGGACGATAATTCCAGTGATTTTTTTGACACGTCACATAACAGAATATAATATAAGCGGGTTATGATAGAGCACCTGCCGGATCGTCTCGATCTGTACGCTATGGCCGAGGCGGGGCGCGAGTTGCGGGGCCGTGTTGATCTGGCCAGCCTGGAACGGCTGTTGCCCGTGTTGGGCTCCCCTGAAGGGGAACTGCAGGTCACGCTGGAACTGGGCTTGTCCCATGACGGGACGCGCTACCTCGCGGGTACGATCAAGGGCGCACTGACGTTGCAGTGTCAGCGCTGCCTGGAGTCCATGGAATACCCCCTGGACGTGCGTTTCCAGCTCGGGCTGGTTCACAGCCAGGAGGAGATGCGCAAGCTCCCGGACCGGTTTGAACCGTTGCTGGTATCACAGGACCCGACGTGTATTGCCGACGTGATCTCGGACGAGGTCTTGCTGACACTGCCCATCGTGCCCGTACACACGGACATGAAACAGTGTCAGGAGCTGGCAACCGAATATCAAACGCCGGATCTGGGTCAGCGGGAAAACCCGTTTGCCGTGCTGGCACAATTGAAACATAAATAGTAGTACCCGACTTGAGGAGTAGATGAAATGGCCGTTCAACAGAACCGTAAAACGCCATCCAAGCGCGGTATGCGCCGTTCCCATGACAGCCTGGATGAGACTGCGCTGTCGATCGAGCCGACCACCGGCGAGACCCATCGGCGCCATCATGTCAGCCCTGACGGTTTTTACCGTGGCCGCAAGGTCATCAACAAGGATCTTGACTGATCCGGACTAAAGCCCGGTGCTGACCAGCAGATCATACCTGCAGTCACAACAACACCCATCCTCACCACACAAGCGCATACCTCAATTCTTGTCATGAGTTCAAGAGTAACGGTTGCGCTTGATGCAATGGGCGGTGATGTCGGGCCCGACGTGATCATCCCGGCCGCACTGACGGCGCTCAAACAGCATGACGACCTGAATATCATCCTTGTCGGGGACGAGGCCGTGCTCAATCAGGCAGTCGGCAAGCACAAGGCCAGCTTCCACGGCCGGCTACAAGTTCAGCATGCCAGCCAGGCAATCGAGATGGACGAACTGCCCTCGAATGCGCTGCGCGGCAAGAAGGACTCGTCCATGCGCGTGGCCATCAATCTGGTCAATGAAGGGACTGCCGATGCCTGCGTGAGTGCCGGCAATACCGGTGCTCTGATGGCGACCGCGCGTTTCGTGCTGAAAATGCTCCCCGGAATCGACCGCCCGGCGATCTGTACGGCACTGCCGTCGAATACCGCGCATACCTGGATGCTCGATCTGGGGGCCAATGTCGATTGTGATGCAGAGCATCTGCTGCAGTTTGCGGTCATGGGTTCGGTCCTGGCCACGGCAGTGGACCACAACGAGAACCCGCGGATCGGCCTGCTGAATGTCGGCGCAGAGGAGATCAAGGGCAATGAGCAGGTCAAGCAGGCGGCCCAATTGCTTTCCGGCAGTCACCTGAACTACCAGGGCTATGCCGAGGGTGATGATATCTACAAGGGCAAGTTCGACGTCATCGTCTGCGATGGCTTCGTCGGCAATGTCTCGCTCAAGACCAGCGAGGGTGTTGCCCAGATGATTGCCCGGTTCATCCGCGAGGAATTCAGCCGCAACCTGCTGACCAGGTTTGCCGCGCTGGTCGCCATGCCGGTCCTCAATGCCTTCCGCAGGCGAATAGATCCGCGGCGTTACAACGGCGCAACCCTGCTGGGCCTGCGCGGCATCGTAGTCAAGAGTCACGGAGGTGCCGATGCGCTGGCGTTTGCCAACGCCATCAAGGTCGCCATCGTTGAAGTGCACGAGTCGGTGCCGGAGCGGATCAGCAATCAACTGGAATCATTCCTTGAACACAGGCAGGCGATATGAAGTTTTCACGCATCACGGGAACAGGCAGTTATCTACCAGAGAAGGTACTGACCAACCATGACCTGGAAAAGATCATGGACACGAGTGATGAATGGATTCGTGACCGCACCGGCATCTCCAAGCGCCATATCGCCGCCGGTGACGAGACCTCCTGTGACCTGGCCGAGATCGCGGCAAACCGGGCCATGGAGGCCGCCGGCCGCACGCCGCGCCAGATTGACCTTATCGTACTGGCGACCACGACACCCGACCGGGTCTTCCCCAGTACCGCCTGCCTGCTGCAGCAGCGCCTCGATATCCATGGCACGGCCGCCTTCGACGTGCAGGCCGTGTGTACCGGTTTTATCTACGCGCTGGCCATCGCCGACAAGTTCATCCGCACGGGTTCGGCGCGCTGCGCGCTGGTGGTCGGTACGGAGACACTGTCCCGTATCGTCGACTGGAATGACCGCGGTACCAGTATCCTGTTTGGTGATGGTGCCGGGGCGGTGGTGCTGGAGGCCAGTGACGAGCCCGGCATCCTGTCAACGCATCTGCATGCGGATGGCAGCTATGAGCACCTGCTGACCGTGCCTGCCGGCGTGTCCTCCGGCTATGACAAGGTGCTTAGCGGGCAGGCCTACATACACATGCAGGGTAATGAGGTCTTCAAGATGGCGGTGAATACGCTGGGGCGTATTGTTGACGAAACCCTGGCCACCAATAAACTCGAGAAGTCGGACGTGGACTGGCTGATTCCCCATCAGGCCAATATCCGCATCATCCAGGCCACGGCCAGAAAACTGAAAATGTCGATGGACCGTGTCGTTGTGACCGTGGATGAACACGGTAACACCTCGGCGGCCTCGGTCCCGCTGGCGCTTGATACCGCCGTGCGCGACGGACGCATCAAGCGCGGCGAGACGCTGCTCATGGAGGCCTTCGGCGGCGGTTTCACCTGGGGCTCGGCCCTGCTGAAGTACTAAGCCACTCCGACAGGGCTTATAAAAGCAAATCTACCGCAGAGGCGCAGAGAACGCAGAGAATAATGATTATTGATCCAGAAGATTCAGTGTGCTTAACCATTATCTGGTGATTGAATTCGGAGCGCTGGCCCAATAAATAATAATATCTCTGCGTTCTCTGCGTCTCTGCGGTGAAATATTTTTTGATATGCGAAATATATCCTGACTCACTATGACTGCATTATCTGACAAAACCGATTCAACACTGGGCATGGTTTTCCCGGGGCAGGGCTCCCAGTCGGTCGGCATGTTGTCCGGGCTGGCGGACGCCTACCCGCAGGTCGCAGACACCTTCAACGAGGCCAGCGATGTGCTGGGCTATGACCTGTGGGCACTGGTCAAGGACGGACCCGCTGAAGACCTGAACCGGACCGACAGGACCCAGCCGGCCATGCTGGCTGCCGGTGTAGCGGTTTGGCGCATCTGGCAGGCCCGTAAAGGGCGCATGCCTGCCGTCATGGCCGGCCACAGCCTGGGCGAATACTCGGCGCTGGTGTGTGCGGGCGCACTCAACTACACCGACGCGATTGGGCTGGTTGCCGAGCGCGGGCGCTGCATGCAGGACGCGGTAGCGGCAGGCAGCGGCGCCATGGCGGCGATACTCGGGCTGAGCGACGAGGCCGTTGCGGCCGTCTGCACCGAGGCCGCGCAGGGCGATGTGGTGACGGCCGTCAATTTCAATTCACCGGGCCAGGTGGTCATTGCCGGCGATGCGCAGGCCGTTCAGCGGGCGATCGCGCTGGCAAAGGAAACCGGGGCAAAACGTGCCATCCTCTTGCCTGTCAGTGTGCCGTCGCATTGTGCGTTAATGAAGCCGGCGGCGGAACGCTTCGCCAGACAACTGCAGGAAACCGCTATTGCAGCGCCGCAGCTACCGGTCATCCAGAATGTCGACGTAACGGCGCACGAAACCCCGGGGGACATCCGGGATGCGCTCGAGCGCCAGTTATACAGACCGGTGCAATGGGTCAGGACCATCGAGGCCATGCGCCAGCGCGGGGTGGAGCGAATCATCGAGGCAGGTCCCGGCAAGGTGCTTGCCGGCCTGTGCAAGCGTATCGACAAGTCACTGACGGCGTTGCCGGCGCATGATCCGGACAGCCTGGATGCTGCGCTGGATTATTAACCAAACAAGGGGCGGTGGAGACAGGCATGGCATTTGAAAACGAGATCGTTTTGGTGACCGGGGCCAGTCGCGGCATCGGCGAGGCAATCGCACTGGAACTCGGTACCCGCGGCGCGACCGTCGTGGGTACCGCCACGAGTGACAATGGTGCCAGGGGCATAGCGGAAATGTTGGCCGGGAACAGCATTCGCGGTACCGGCATGGTGCTGAACGTGACTGACCCGGATTCGATCACCACGTTCATGAAGGCACTGCAGGATGAATTCGGAGCTCCCAGCGTCCTGGTGAACAATGCCGGGATCACCCGGGACAATCTGCTCATGCGCATGAAGGACGCGGAGTGGGACGATGTCATACAGACCAACCTGACATCGGCCTTTCGCATGAGCAAGGCCTGCCTGCGCGGGATGATGAAGGCCAGGCACGGCCGGATTATCACCATCACCTCTGTTATCGGTGCAACCGGCAACCCGGGCCAGGCGAATTACGCGGCAACCAAGGCCGGTGTGATCGGTTTCACTAAGTCACTGGCGCGCGAAGTCGGTTCGCGCGGGATCACGGCCAATACGGTGGCGCCCGGTTTCATCGATACCGATATGACCCGTGCCTTGCCCGAAGAGCAACGCGCTAAATTGCTCGAGCAGATACCGCTGGCCCGGCTGGGTGATGTCAGGGACATCGCCCACGCCGTTGCCTTCCTAGCATCGGAGCAGGCTGGCTATATCACCGGGGAGACGCTGCATGTGAATGGCGGGATGTATATGGCCTGAGGGCACGCGTCCGGCCTGCACCCGTTTCAGTCCAATTATCCGCTTTATCTAATACGGATAACTAACTGAAAATAATGCATAAAATAAATTCTAATTTAGTGTATTGCCGAACGCTTAAGCGGTTGATTGATTTGTGCCAACAAGCCCGGGCGCGCTTAACTTGTATCTTGTATCTTGCATTAACTACAATACCCGCGCAGTAGATACTGCACTACCCAAAACAGAGAGGAAGAATCTGAAATGAGCAATGTTGATGAGCGCGTTAAGAAGATCGTTGTCGAGCAGCTGGGGGTAAAGGAAGATGAGGTAACGAATCCCGCTTCCTTTGTCGATGATCTTGGCGCAGATTCTCTGGACACCGTAGAACTGGTCATGGCCCTGGAAGAGGAATTCGAATGCGAGATCCCCGACGAGGAGGCCGAAAAAATTACAACTGTACAGCAGGCGATTGATTACGTTAACGCCCACCTAGGTTGATCCTGTCCCTACCAGATTCTGGCCGCGCACCGTATTAGAACGGTGCGGCCTTCTGCTTTCAAACACATACCTTTCCGTACCTGACACTGGCAGGAGTTAGGCATTGTCCAAAAGACGCGTAGTTATCACCGGTCTGGGTATCATTTCTCCTGTCGGTAATACGATCGAGGACGCGTGGTCCGCTATCAAGGCCGGCAAGAGTGGCATTGGTCCCATTACCAATTTTGATGCATCCGGTTTTCCGGTCCGTATCAGTGGCGAGGTTCGGGACTTCGATATCACGCAATATATCTCCGCAAAGGACGCCCGCAAGATGGCGCCTTTTATCCACTACGGGATCGCGGCGGCCAGCCAGGCATTCGAGGATTCCGGTATCGAGATAAACGAGGCCAATGCCGGGCGTGCCGGCCTGGCCATCGGTTCCGGGATTGGCGGGTTGCCCGGCATCGAGAATACCTACCAGGCCTTCATCGATGGCGGTCCCCGCAAGATTTCACCGTTTTTTGTGCCTGCCAACATCATCAACATGATCGCGGGCAACCTTTCCATCATCTATGGCATGAAGGGCCCCAATATCGCCATTGTCACCGCCTGTACCACGGCCACGCATAATATCGGGATTGCGGCGCGGATGATCGCCTACGGGGATGCCGACATCATGATGGCCGGCGGTGCGGAGATGTCGACCTGTCCCACGGGTCTCGGCGGTTTTGCTGCCGCCCGCGCCCTGTCAACGCGTAATGACGATCCAGCGGCGGCCAGTCGGCCCTGGGACAAGGACCGCGACGGCTTCGTGCTGAGTGATGGGGCAGGGATACTGATGCTCGAGGAATACGAACTGGCGCGCAAGCGCGGTGCCAATATCTACGCGGAAATTGCCGGTTTCGGCATGAGCGGCGATGCCTATCACATGACCCAGCCGCCCAGCGGCGGGGAGGGTGCCGCACACTGCATGCAGAATGCCCTCAGTGACGCCGGCATGACGTTCGATGCAGTCGACTATATAAATGCCCACGGGACCTCCACGCCGGCGGGTGATGTGGCCGAGACCATGGCGGTCAAACGGGTCTTCGGTGATGCGGCCTGGAAGATTGCCATCAGTTCCACCAAGTCGATGACCGGCCATCTGCTCGGGGCCGCCGGCGGCGTGGAGGCGGTGTTCACCGTACTCGCACTGCGTGACCAGGTCGCCCCGCCGACCATCAACCTGGACAACCCGGACCTGGAGTGTGACCTGGACTATGTGCCGCACACGGCCCGGGATATGAAGATAGACGTCGCGATGAGCAACTCATTCGGCTTTGGCGGCACCAACGGTACCCTGATCCTGCGCAAGCCGGACTGACACCGATGGAAGCCCGTTGTGATTTGGGCGGCAACCGGGACGCTTGCTCCCCTACCGACAGACAGTCCTGCGCGGTCCACAAGGTCGAGCAGCGTTTTGACCTGCTCGACCTGCACCGGCTGGACCCTGAACGCTACCCCCACCTGCTGCAGAGTTCCGCACACGGGCGCTTCGACATCCTGTTTGCCTTCCCCGAAGAGAACCTGACGCTCAATGCACGCGGGACACTGACCGGGCCGGACCGGGTTGAACCGGAAAGCGGTGACTTTCTGGAGAGCCTTGACCGCTGGTGCCTTGAATTGCATTCAGCTGCATCTGAACAGGATTCCCTGCCGTTTACCGGCGGCTGGTTTGTCTACCTGGGCTACGAGCTTGCCGGTCAGATAGAGCCGTGTCTGCGCTTGCCGGGGGCAGGGGGCGAGTTGCCCGTTGCCATCGCCACCCGTTGCGCCAGTGCCGTGATTCACGATCATCAACAGGACAGCACCTACATCGTGACCGAGGCCGCATGCGCTGACCGTATCGGCCGAATCTCTCGCGATATCGCGGCAGTTCCAAGGCCGGATGAAGCGGCTGGACCCGGCGCCCTGAACGGTGTCATTAGTGAGGCGGCGGCGGACGCGTACCTGGACGCGGTCAATCGCATCCATGACTATATCCGTGAAGGTGATGTCTTCCAGGTGAATCTGTCACGACCG
>Ga0224497_10000899_pt1 | contig 19721 bp, 21 predicted proteins | sample SF_Jul11_sed_USG_4_FD_167970 | JGI IMG/M metagenome (GOLD analysis project Ga0224497, IMG submission 167970) | Sediment microbial communities from San Francisco Bay, California, United States - SF_Jul11_sed_USGS_13 | ecosystem: Environmental > Aquatic > Marine > Sediment | place: USA... | reverse complement strand
GGCCTCTTCTTCACGTCCCTCCTCCCCGCCTCGGTGATCAACACGTCCGGCTGGTGGGAGGTCCTCTCCACGCCGAGCATCTCCACGCTGGAGAACTACCGGTCGATCTTCGAGAACGACGCGATCCCGTCGGCGCTCGCGACCACGCTGTGGGTGGCGATCGGCGGCACCGTGCTGCCGGTGCTGGTGGCGGCGCTCGCGGGCTACGCGTTCGCGTGGCTCGAGTTCCCGGGGCGCGACTGGCTGTTCCTGATCGTCGTCGGGCTGCTCGTGGTGCCGCTGCAGATGGCGTTGATCCCGATCTTCTCGCTCTACTCGGACCTCGGGCTGTTCGACACGGTGATCGGGCTGATCCTCTTCCACACCGCGTTCGCGCTGCCGTTCGCGATCTTCCTGCTGCGCAACTTCTTCATCGGGATCCCGCGCGACCTGCTGGAGGCGGCGCGCATCGACGGCGCCTCCGAGCTCCGGATCTTCGTGCGCGTGATCCTCCCGCTCGGGCTGCCGGCGATCGCCTCGCTCGCGATCTTCCAGTTCCTCTGGGTGTGGAACGACCTGCTGGTGGCGCTGGTGTTCCTGGGAGGAACGCCCGACGTTCGGGTGGTGACCCAGGCGCTCCAGGAACTGAACGGATCGCGCGGCCAGGATTGGCATCTCCTGACGGCCGGAGCCTTCATCACCATGGTTCTTCCGCTGACCGTGTTCTTCGCGCTCCAGCGGTTCTTCGTCCGAGGCCTCACCGCTGGCTCAGTCAAGGGTTAGGACGCGGCCGGAGGATCCGGTGCCTGCCACTTCCCTCCCGATCATCGGCCGCCGCAAGCTAGTGGCCCTGACTGTGGCCACCGTCCTGCTGGTGATCAGCTACGCCGGCATCCTCGGCGCCTTCGTGGCATCCGGCCTCGACGAGGGGCCCAACCCGGGACCGGCCTTGGCGCTCGGCATGGCTGTGCTCCCGTTGGTGTTTGCCACCGCCGCCTATCTCTCGCTCGATCCGCGGGCGGCGACTGCAGTGCTCAAGGCGGTCGGCTTGTTCTTTCTCCTGGCTGTGCCGGTCTCCGCCCTTGCCCAGGATGCCGTGTCGGGGTTGGTGGCCGGCTTTGGAGCAGGCGCGGTGGTAGCCGTCCATCGTCTACCCGCACACACTTGGAAGAGCCGCGCGATTGCCGTCGGAGCCGCAACGGTCTACGTCTTCTTCTTGGTTCGCATTCTTCCTCCGCTCGGCATCGCCTCCGCCCCCTTGCTGCCATTCACGGCGGTGGCGGTAGCCGATTACATCTTGGAGCGGCGGACGATCGACCCGAAGGCCGTCCCCTAGGCGGGATAGTCCCCCGGTCGCCGCAGCCGACGCAGGTAGTTGTCCGAAGCGAGATGGGCTTGTTCCACGGCACTGTCGAGGGTCATCCCAACCAACAACGAGAACCCGATGATCAGGAACAAGGGTCGCCCCCACAGCAAATACCCCCCACCACACAGCCAGACTCCGAGGAGCCAGGCCGGCAGCCGGCGGGCCGCCGCATCGGCGTTTCGGATCGTCCGCGGTCGCAGCAGGGCCATTCCCGCCACGAACAATCCCGAGAACCTCAGCAGATCGATTTCCCAACGGTCACCGGCCACAAGATCCAGAACGGCCGCGGGAACCAGCGCCAGCATGAGACCGAACGCGGCGACAACCGCCATCCGTGCACCCTCGATTCGCATGACGACACGTTAGGCGGGCCTCGGGCAACAAACCATCTGCCGAGCACATCTCCGTGTTGTCGCCAATCGAACGTAGGGTGCGGACATGCGAAAGACGATCGCGACGTGCGCCGGGTTGGTGGCGCTGTTGATGGTTGGCGGATGTTCTCCAACCACCGGCTCCGATCGCGACGTTTGGGGGGACGAGGCGCTCGACTACTTCCAGACCTGGGCGCAGGCATACAGCACCAACGACACCTACGGGGTTCTCGACTTCTACATGCCAAACGCCACGGTGGAAGACCGAACCGGAATCTTCCGAAATGCCACCCCGTCGGTTCCGACCCTGCTTCAGGGCAACACCGCCCGCCTCACCCGCGAAGTGCTCGACGTCTTCGTCGGTATCGATCAAACGATCGCCCTGGTGGTCTGGCCCGACTACACAACCGAATACGGACTCGTCCGGGCCGACGTCGAGAACGGCTTCATCGCCTCCGAGACGATCCTCCTCGACGCCGATTCACTGCAGAGAAGCCTGCGAGCTGATCCCGAGATCGTGACCCGGTACGACGCGGTGTTCGAGAGTCTGGCGACAGCCTGGACGGACGAGCCCGAACGGCTGACCAGTCTCTACGCCGGCGACGCCGTGATTCGCGACGCCCTGACGGGCCGCGAGATCACGGGTTACGCCGCCATCGCCCAGCTGGCGACCGGGCCGCCCGGTTCATGGGCGACAACCGCCATTACGAGCGACGATGCCGAGGCCGGTAAAGCGCTGTTTCTCGATCCGGTCGAATACGGAGCGGACCCGCAACGCGCCATCGGTGTTTTCGAAATCACCGATGAAAACAACTGCACATTCCGGACCGCGGTCTCCTGGCGGTTCGCCGGAAACGCCATCGTCGAAGAGCACCGGTTCCCTGAGGTCGAGTCATTCCGGGCATGCACCTCCACCGACCTGGTCGAGGGCTGGTGGACGGGCCTCGATTCGCCGGGCCCGCGGGATCAGGTTGAGACGGGTACCGTCGCAACCGTCGCCGGGAACTCGATTTCGGTCCGCAACGGGACGCCCCGCCTCGAGGAACTCGTGACCTGGGGGCTCAACCAGTACGCGGCAGCCGGCCTTCCCGAACCACGTGTCGACACCGTGACCTTTGAGCCGACCCGCCGGTGCAAGGGAGTGGCAGGACGGGTCATAACGGCCGGGACTGCCCGCGATCTCGTCCTGTGCATCTACGAGACCGAGCTTGGTCGCCAGTCGGGTGAGGATGCCCCCTTCGCGCTGGGAGCCCGGGTGGGGATGCTCCATGAGCTGGCGCATGCCTGGATGCTCGATGAGGTTGACACCGACACCCAACAGGCCGTCCTCGCTGTCTCCGGCCGGCAACAATGGATAGATGGCGAGGCTCCCTGGAAAGACCGGGGTGTCGAGTACGCGGCCCAGATCATCGCCTGGGGCCTGGCCAACGAGCCGGTCGCGCTCGTGGAGCTGGACCGTCCGCCGTGTGGGGAGCGGACGACGGTTTATGAACTCCTCACCGGGACCTCCCCCGGAGACGCCTCCGCCTGTCGCTGACTACCCGCCGGGGCTGCGCCGGGCCGCCGCCGCCATGGCATCGAAGTCGACGGGCTCGGTGTGATCGAGCGCCTGATCCGAGGCCGGCATCGGATACTTCAGACCGTGACCACAGTTGAACAAGAGCACGCGCTCGGACCGATCGATCAACCCTCCCGCCAGCGCTTGCTCGAAGCCGGCCAACGTCGCCGCGCCCTCCGGGCTGATGAGGAGCCCGTCGCGCTCGGCGGCTGCCACCTGTGCGGCATTGATGGCATCGTCGGACACCGCGATGGCGAATCCGCCACTCTCGCGCACCGCCTCGAGGATGAGAAAGTCGCCGATGGCAGCCGGGACCCGGATGCCGGCCGCAACCGTCGCCGCGTTCTCCCACGGCTCGGCGCTGGCGGCTCCAGTTTCGAAGGCCCGGACGATGGGAGCACACCCGGCGGCCTGAACGGCCACCAGGCGCGGCCGGCGCTCGATCCACCCCATGGCGGCGAGCTCGTTGAAGGCCTTCCACATGCCGATGATCCCCGTCCCGCCCCCGGTCGGGTAGAAGATGACGTCGGGGAGATCCCAGCCCAGCTGCTCGGCCAGCTCCAGACCCATCGTCTTCTTGCCCTCGATCCGATACGGCTCCTTGAGGGTTGACACATCGAACCAGCCCATCTGCTCGGCGCCGTCGGCCACGATCTTTCCACAGTCGTTGATGAGCCCATTCACTCGCCACACGTTTGCACCCTGCAGGGCGATCTCCCTCACATTGACTTCGGGGGTGTCGGCCGGGCAAAAGACAAACACCTCCATCCCGGCCCGGCTCCCGTAGGCGGCCAGCGCGGCACCCGCATTCCCGTTCGTGGGCATGGCTACTCGCTTGACACCGAGCTCGTTCGCCATCGACACGGCCACGGCGACACCGCGGGCCTTGAAGGAGGCCGTGGGAAGCCGGGATTCGTCCTTGACCAGCACCGAAGCGACTCCGGTACGAGCCTCGGTGTAGGGCAGCGACACCAGTGGGGTCATGACCTCACCAAGCGAGACGATGTGATCGGCTGAGCGCACCGGGAGGAACTCGCGGTAGCGCCACATGTCGGGAGGCCGGGCCGCCAGCGTCTCCCGGTCGAGCGCGGCCGAGATCGCCGCCAGGTCGTAGCGGACGAGCAGCGGTTTGCCGACCTCCGACAGGCCGTGAAGGCGATCGGGGTCATAGCGGGTGCCGGTTTCGCTGCACTCGAGGTGGGTGACGAAGGTCGGGCGGGCGGCGGTGAGGTTCTCGCGGCTGTTCATGCGCCTCCTTTCGGTGTGAAGCCCTCGATTTCCGGCAGCCGCCGTCGGCGGCTCAGCCGGCGGATGATGAACCACGAGAGGACCGCCGCCAGGAGAAACGGGAGCACCGCCACCCACCACGCGGTAGCGGCGCCTTCCGGCTCGTCATCGGCCGGGGGACCGAAAGGCTGTCCTTCGAGATCTACGAACTGAAAGTCGGGATCGACGGTCGCCTCGACCACCACCACTACGTCCCGGCCCTCGGTGATGGCCGGAAGCAGGTCCCATTCCAGCAGCCCCGGAGCAAGCATCCGGTCGGCGTTGTGATCGACGACCGCGCCCGGGACCTCGATCTGGAGGGTGACCATCAGAATCTCAGACAGATCACCGGGTACCAGCGAGAGCAACCGCGCCTGTTCGAAATCGGGGATGTCCCGGGTGCGGCCGGCCATCGACAGCCTTCCCTCCTCGAGTGCCAGGTTGATGTCGTCGATGATGCTGTCCCCGGCCGAGAGCTGCGCGGCGATCTCGCCGGGGTCGAGGCCGGGGATGGTTACCCGGATGCCCTGCAGGTCGCCGCGCGAGAACTGCTCGGGCTCGACGCCTTCAACCGGCACCGGCAGTTCCGAGGCGTCGAGGAACTGCGACAGGGCCCGGAGCACGTCCTCGGGGGCGTCGTCGAGACCCCCGATGAGCTCGAGGGCCTCCTCGTCGAAGGCAAACTCGCTGATGACCGAGGCGGTGCCCTCGGGAGAGATGCGCAACCTCGTGATCGACTCGGCCCGACAGGCGGTGAGCAGGAGCGCGAGGGTGCCGATGAAAAGCAGCATCGTTCTCATGGCTCAGGTGAGGAGGGTGGCCAAAGCCCACCCGGCCATGATGAGTCCTACCGCGATGAGCCAGCGGGCGCGGCCGACCCGCAGTTCCCCCAGGCCCTGCGGTCGCCTGCCCTGGCGATGGTGCCATAGGGCGAGGCCGTTTCCGCCCACGAGAGCGGCTCCCAGTGCCAGCACCAGCTGGGGAAACAGGGAGTTGATATCGAAGAGGTCCACGGCGAAAGGCTAACCGGGAACGCCTCGCGTCCCTGAGAGCTACTGGTAGCTCCAAGCTGCTCGCAGTCGGCCGAGTACCGTGCGGGGATGCAGGCCATGCAACTGACCAGGCCGGGACCGATCGCGAGTGGGCCGCTCGAGGCAAGGCAGGTTGGGGATCCGGCTCCCGGGCCGGACGAGCTGCTCGTCGATGTCGCCGCCTGCGCGGTCTGCCGTACCGATCTACAGCTGGTCGAGGGCGATCTGGCGCCCCGGGCACTTCCCGTGATCCCCGGGCACCAGGCGGTTGGGCGGGTCGTGGCCGTCGGAAAAGAAGTCACCAATTGGTCGGCCGGCGATCGGGCCGGGATCGGTTGGCTCGCCGAAACCTGCGGCACTTGTCGATACTGCACGTCGGGCCGCGAGAACCTATGCGCCTCGGCGAAGTTCACCGGGTGGGACCGCAACGGCGGATATTCCGAACAGGTCCTGGTGAGAGCCGATTTCGCCCTGCGGATGCCGGAAGCGCCATCCGAAGTCGAGCTGGCCCCCCTCCTGTGCGGCGGCATTATCGGTTTCCGGGCCCTCAAGGTCTCCGGTATCCGGCCGGGAGGCCGCCTCGGGTTGTTCGGTTTCGGTGCCTCGGCATCCCTAGCGATCCAGGTGGCGACGCACCGGGGCTGTGACGTGTTCGTTGCCACCCGATCCGAGGACGACCAGGAGCGGGCGCGGCGGCTCGGAGCGAAATGGGCCGGAGGATACGAGGACCCGATCCCGCAACCGCTGGACGCCGCGGTGACGTTCGCTCCCGCCGGCGACGTGGTGATAGCAGCCGTGCGGGCCCTGGACCGGGGAGGGGTGGTGGCCATCAACGCAATCCATCTCGACCGGGTACCCGAATTCGACTACGACCTCCTCTGGTGGGAACGCCAGCTCCGCAGCGTTGCCAACTACACCCGGGAAGACGCCCGGGAGTTCCTGCAGCTGGCGGCCGAGATCCCGCTATCCACCCAGGTGGACGAGTACCCCCTGATCGAGGCAAACGAAGCGCTGGTGGCGCTGCAACGGGGCACCACCCGGGGAACTCCGGTGCTCACCGTCGGATAGCCCCGATCCTCTTCCCCCAATCCTCGCCGGAGATGGCCGCCCTGCAGGCTCTCAATCCGGTCCCCTGCAACAATACGGATATGACTCAGGAGTTCGAGCGGAAGCGCCGGCAGGAGGCATATCAGGGCACCGTTGACCTGCCGCCGAGAGAACCGCTGAGTGTCGACGCCGTCGAGACAATCATTCGCCGGGCCGTCGAACTACAGGTCGACGACGACCTCGCGCTTCCCACCCTCGACGAGAAGGCGCTCCATCGAGTCGCCGAGGAACTTGGCATCGAGCCCGGCCACCTGCGCCGGGCAATCGCCGAGGCCCGCACCGCTCTGGAACGACCCGAACATAGCGTCTTCGACCGGCTGTTCGCTCCCGGCTCGATCACCGAGAGCGCCATCGTCTATGCGGACCGGGAAACGGTCGAGTCCCGGCTGGGAGAGTGGATGTCGAAGCACGAAGGGCTCCGGCTGCGACGCAAGCTGGCCGATGGCGGTGTCTGGGAGAAGGACTCGCACGTCCTCACCCGCATCCGGATGGGGCTGCGTATGGGCCGGGGCTCGCGGGTGCTGCGCAACTCGCGGAAGGTCAGCCACCGAATCCAGGCAATCAAGGACGAGGAGCAGGCTCTCGCCCTCGAGGCCGAGACGCACACGCTGAAAGCAGTCGGCGCGGCCGCCGTCGCCGGACTGGGGGCGGTCGCCGCCGCCGGAGCCGCCTTCGGCTCAGCCGTCGGCGCTCCCGAGATTGCCATTCCGGCAGCAACCGGCGGGTTTCTGCTCGGGAGTGGCGCCATCGTGATGGGCGTCAAGGTGTGGCTGAGCCGCGTGAAGGACGCCCTGCGCCGGGCCCTCGACGCGGTGTCCAGCCCCGATGTCATGAAAGGCGGCGATCCCCTGGAGCGCCAGCTGATGCGCCTCCGTCGGAACTTCAAGGAAGCCCGAGAAGACTTCCGCGGCCGCAACCGGTGGATGTGAAGTCGGTACACTGGCGCCATTCGCGGGTGTAGTTCAATGGTAGAACACGAGCTTCCCAAGCTCGGGACGGGGGTCCGATTCCCCTCACCCGCTCTGCCGAGGGCGGAGTAATTGTGATCTTTTCGGATCGCACCATGAAAGAAGCGCTTGCCGAGAAGCGGATCCAGGTCGATCCTCTCGTCGAGGGAAACATCCAACCTTCGAGCATCGACGTGCGGGTCGACTCGTACTTCCGCACCTTCGAGAACCATCGGTATCCGTTCATCGATCCCCGTACTCCCCAGCCCGACCTCACCACCCCGGTGGAAGCCGACGAGGAAAACCCGTTCATGCTTCACCCCGGCGAGTTCGTGCTCGGCTCCACGCTGGAAATCATTTCGCTGGCCGACGATGTGGTGGCCCGGCTCGAAGGCAAGTCGAGCCTCGGGCGGCTAGGCCTCCTCATCCACTCGACCGCCGGCTTCATCGATCCGGGTTTCTCCGGCCATATCACCCTCGAGCTGTCGAACGTGGCCACTCTTCCCATCGCAATCTACCCCGGCATGAAGATCGGCCAGGTTTCCTTCTACGAGCTGTCGACCCCGGCCGATCACCCCTACGGCAGTACCGAAGCGGGATCCAAATACCAGGGTCAGCGCGGCCCGACTCCCAGCCGGGTCCACGAGGACTTCGGGAACGCCTCCGGCGTTCCTTAGGCGCAGGCTTGCTGTCGTGGCCTCACCCGCTCGCGCGTCGAGCCAAGTGCAAGTAGTCTCCGCCCGGTGTTCAGCAAGGACAACCCGTTGTGGCTGATCCCGGCCAGTCTGGCGCTGCTCATCCCGGTCATCGCCGTACTCTCAGAAGCGCCCGCCGTCCTCGCCGCGCTCGTCGGGGCCGCCATCCTCGCCCTCGCCGTGGCGGGCGGTAGCTGGTTCCTCATGCAGGAGCGCCACAAGCTTCGCATGCGTGAGATCGAAGCCGAGGCCGAGTTGCAACAGGCTGCCCGCGACCATCTTTCGGTCGCCGAGCGCATCCTGGACAGGGACGATGGGCTAACGACCTGGTCGCGGGAGGACCCGCCCCGGCTGACGAACTAGCGATCCGCAGCCCACGGGAGCTTCACGTGGCCCAGCAGCACCGCGGCGCCGGTCAACAGCGCAAGCGGCATGACGGCGAGCGCCAGGAACCCGTCCGGGCGGTAGAAGCCCCCGATCGCAAGCAAGCCAAGGCCGAACGCGGCGGCCACCGAGCCGACGACTGCCGCCAGCGGACCTCCACCAGACGCTGCCGCCCGCGTCCCCGATCGCTCCAGACGGGAAAAGACCATCACCAGCGGCGCAGTCAGGACCGCCAACGCCGCCACCCACACCGGGCGAGTGAGCCACCAGCCCCCGGTGAGGGCATCGCCTCGCAGCCCGAAGCCGGACAGTTGGGCAAACAGGACGCCGAAGGCCATCGCCGGGAGGTGCCACAGATACACGGTCATCGCCAGGCCGTTGGTGGCAATGACCGATCCCCACACCCGCTCCCGCTGCAACCAGCGGCGAGCCGGTGCTTCCAGCAGCAGAATGATTCCGAACTGGAACAGGCCGACGGCCATGAGCATGATCGTGGGCGGCTGGGTGTTGCCGAACTCCTCGCCGGGTACGCCGAGCAGGCTGCGCGAGTAGAGGCCGACTCCGGAGAGCGTGACCAGCGCGGCCAGCCCGGCCATGGCGATCAGGAGGGCCCGGGCCCGGCCGGCCACCCTGCCGTCCCGCCAGAAGAACCCGAGCTGGTGAACGGCGACCCACACGGTCAGATAGTTGACGTACCCGATCCCACCGAGGCCGAGGTCTCGGACCAGCACGTCGACGTAAGCGGCGAGCGAGATCGAAGCCACCGGGACCAGCAGCCCAAACCGATCATGGAGGCCGAGCATCACCGGTACGAGGGGGATCACCAGCAGGTAGACCCCCAGGAACCAGACCGGAACTGCTACCAGGGTGAGACCGACCTCGAGGGTCTCGGGGCTCAGCCGAATCACATGGGCGAACACCACGGTGAGAACCGTCCACACCGCCGCGAAAACGAGCGTGGGCCGAAGCAGCCGGGCCATCCGTCCCCGCAGCCAGTCGCCATACGTGACTCCCCTGTCGCGTGCCGAAATCCAGGAGGCCGAATTGGCGAACCCTCCGACGATGAAGAAGATCGGCATGACCTGGAGACCCCAGGTGAGGTACTGCAGCCACGGCACCAGGCCGAGGATGTTGTCGCCCCGGATCGCTCCGGTGGCGTCGATGGTGATCACGGCCATGAGCCAGTGACCGATCACGACTACCAGGATCGAGAACACTCGCAGCAGGTCGATATATCGGTTGCGGGTAGCCGGCGTGCGGTCCACAAGCTCGCGGACGCTCGGGTTGCGGGTGGGTGCTGTTTTCATACCCCCATCGTCGAGCAAAACCAGCTTCCTCTCCATGGGGGGCGTCCCTGATCTCGACCCAGGGGACCCTGACGAACTGCCCTTTGCCTCTCAACCCACGGCTGGCCGTCCCGGCCACGAGGGGTACGTTTGGCGGGCCGGGGCCCTCTCCCCAGGCCGGCGGCCGCTAGGGCACGTACTGCTCGTCGAGGCGGACGATCTCGCCACCCTGCACCGTCACCCACCAGGGATCATGGCGAAGGTTGCTGAGGTTGTCATCGGTGTCATCGCGCATGACCGCGACGAACTCCTGATAGGGCATCGGGACACCGGACGTGTCGGGAGCGGTCTCGGCGTCGTACCAGACGGAGGTCACGACCACGGAGGGAGAGACTGGGAGCCTCCACACCCGGTCCGACTCATTACGGATGTAGTAGTCGTTGGGGACGGGAACCTCGGACCGGCCGTCATCGCGCGCCGCCCGATTGGCGTCCTCCCCCACAAACCACACCGCAAGGTCGAACGCCACCGAGTCGGCTTCAACCGCCTCAGGCACGATGAAACCGACGTAGACCCCGTTGCCGAGTTCGGAGATCTGGTCGGTCCCGAGCGGCTCCGCAACGAGGGAGCGGTACTGGGCTGCAATCCCCGTCCCGTCCCAATCGGAATCGGTGGTGGTGAAAGACGCAAAGGTAGCCGCCGCCCGGAAACTCGCCGCACACGGGGCGCACGAGAGGTCGAGCAGCGTGAACGTCTCCTCGGGAAGCGCCGGCTCGTAGGGACCGCGCGACAGCAGCAGGCGCTGGCCGTCGAAGTCGTGGATTCGGGGGTATGGCTCGTAGAACGTTCCGGCGGGAAGATCGACGATGGCTTCGCCGTCGCGGCGCACGATGAGCCGGGCGTCCCTCACGATCCGCACCGGCTGACCCTCGGCATCCAGCTCCGCCTCGGGCCCCTCGATGACCGCTTCAAGCCCGTTCCCAGCCAGCCACGGCACGTTGCCGGTCTCGTGGAAGCCGATCCGGCCGCCGGCCGGCTCGCTCACCCGATGTCCGGTGGTGAGATCGACGTAGAAGGGGTCGGTGTATCCCAGACGGGCCACCGGACCGTAATCGGTGGCGATGACTTCGATGAGCTCACCCAGCGTGTCGGGCGCGACGAGCACCGGAAAGCCCGCATCGAGGGGAAGCCACCACAAACCTTTGGCATCGAGCCACACGAAGCCGCCTGCGCCATCGCGGACGAGGCTCTTTGAGCCCAGGATGGGATCGGTGGCCCACACGAGCACACCGGTGTCGGTGTGGATTCCGTCGATTCCGGTCGTGAGCCAGCGCGCATCACGGATCGCATCCCAGCTCACCGCCGGGGCGGGCACCGACGTCGTCGTGGTCGACGAGTCCGGCGACCCGGGCTGCGAGGTCGTGGTCGTTGCCGGTCGGAGCGTGGAGATCGTCGCGACGTCTTCACCACAGGCGCCAAGCAGCAGACCCCCGCCGATCACGAGAGCAATGAGCGTTCGATGTTTCCTCAGGGCTGTCTCCTTCCAGGCCCAATCCCCGATGAGGAGTCGGGAACGCTCCGTCGCCGCCGGTCCGGCGGTGGCCCGGATAAGACGTCGACGGGGGTCATTTGGGTTCACGGAGATCGACGAATCTCACACCCCGGCCGCTACTTCGGCGGTGATGCGGGCGGCCCGCTCGTTCGACCAACCGACCATGACCCCAAAGACGACCACCAGCGCGATGCCGATCCAGCCGCGCGCCGCCGGTTCTTCATCGAGGAGCAGCCAGGCCGCCACCACCGCCGCCATCGGTTCGACGTACATCGTGGAACTCAAGGTGGATACCGGCACCCGGTACATCGTCCCGAGGTAGATGAGCCCAGAAATGCCGGTCAGTCCGATCCCGAGGAACAGGACGAGGGAGAGATCACCGTCGATCTCGGGTACCGCCGTCACCGCCCACGGCAGCGTCACCAGCGAAGAGACCAACCCTTGCCAGGCACCGAAGCGCAGAGCCCCCAGATCGGCTGCACCCGGTTTCACATTCAACAGCGTGACCGCCAGCAGCCCACCTGAGGCCAGTGCCCACAGCACCCCCTCGGTGGTGGCACCGTTGGAGGGATCGACGGCGATGGCGGCACCCACGAATCCGCCAACGACTGCGACGCCGGTCAGCAAAGCCAGCGGCTCGCCCAGCACCCGGGTGGCGGCAATGCTCATCGCCGGGGCAGCGACGAATACCAAAACGAGGGCAACCAGCACCCGGGTGGTTTGGATTGCCTGAAAGAACGTGTACCAATGCAACGGCAGCAAGAGGCCGCTAATGATGATGGATCGCCGCGAGGTGTCGGGTATCCGGACACCGCGCCACAGCGCCAGCACTATGAACTGAAAGATGGTTGCCAGCCAGATGCGGCTGGCGGCCAGTTGACCGCTCGACAGCCCCACCTCTCGGACGATGACGGGGATGATCCCCCACGAGCTGGCAAGGGCAACCAGGACGAGTGGAGGCCAGAGACGATCGAACACCGCCGCAGCCTACCGAGGCAATTCCCCCTCAAGGCGCGGGGTCGCGATGCCGAAATCTATTGATGATTCGATCAACGACGGTCCATACTCCACTCGTGGAGTAACTCCCTTCCTTGGACTCCTCCTCAGCTCGTTGAACGGATTAGAGAGGGTCCCGTCGCAAGGCGGGGCCCTTTCGCGCGGGCCCGGCAAACGCCGTTCGCGATTTCAACTACCGGGGGGTGGTCGTTGACCCATCGCGGCGAGATACGCCTCACGAACCGCCATCGACTGGCGGACCTCACCGAGGAGCCCGTCGAAGAACTCCTTGCGGTAGGTCGGCTCGGTAGCGGCATTCACGGTGAAATAGAGGCCGGAGAAGGCCGCCAGGAACCCGGCGGCGCGGAGGAGCTCCTCGGTGAGGACGATGCGATCGCCGCGGAACGACGTCGAATACAGGTCGTTGAGGGGCTGCTCGGTCCATTGCACGAGGGTGTCTGGACTCATGATCAACAACCCGAAGACGACGAAGAAGAGTCCGATGAAGACGCTGACGGCCAGCACCAGCACCCCCTGGCTGAAGACCAGCACCAGCCCGACGTTGCCGCGCTGACGCCGTGACAGGGGGTAGTCGGGAAGGTCGGCAGCGCCGGCCGCGCTTTCCATGGGAGTACCTCGACACAGCTGTCTTACCTCCTCGACCGAATGGAAGGTCGCCAGTTCGCTCACCTCGCCGGGGAGCCGGGAGAGCAAGAAGACCACCCCGAGCACGACGAACAGCCCAAGCGCCGCCAGCAGCAGGGTGACGTCGATCCGCGACGTCACCTGCCACACCTCAGCGTTGATGAACAGGAAGGCGTTGAACAGCAGCAGCAGCGGTAGGGCACGCATCCCGATGCGGACCGCGCCGGCAAGGTCACTGAAGAGGTGCCGGACGGCCCACGAGACTATTGCCACGACCCCGTAGCTGGCGCCGAGGTAGACCACACCAAGAATGACGATGTTGGACAGCACGGTGAGGGCGGCAGTGGAGAACTGACCTCCGAACACGATCGGGACCAGCGCCGGCCCCAGGATGAAGACCGCCAGCTCGAGGCGGCCCACTCGCTCCGGCCGGGCCAACAACGGTTGGATACCGCGCAGCCAGTTCACTCCCGCCCAGATCGCCAGAAGCAGACCGAACCCCCCGAATGCGACACCGATGTTCTCGCCCATCGAGAAATCGTCGCTGAGCGCGCCGACCATGCTGAACAGGAAAATCAAGCTGAGCAGCGGAAGGGCACGGGTGAACACATCCTCGGCCGCGTTGTAGTCGGCGATCAAATGGGGAACCCCCCGACGCAGGAACCAGCGTTCCGTGTCGATGATCTGGTCGGCGCTCATGGCGCCAAGTCTGGCTGCTCGAGGGTCGCCGACGAAGGACCGGGGAACACTGCGCAGATCGCCCGGAACGGCAGAGCTCCGACACCCCCCATCCGCAGGCAGCTACGGCTCGAGCCGCGGCTGCGGTGCCCCGCCTGGCAAGGAGCAGGGCGCAACAATTAGTCTTCCGCCATGCATGCCATCGAAGACGAGCGGGCCTTCTTCTCGCAGCTCTGGCCCGACCTGCGGACGGTCCTCGAGGAAGGGGGCGCGGATGCTCTCGTCGAAAGCATCCTGGGCCGGGACTCCGACGCAGAACGATCGACTCTGTTCCGATTCGTGCGACAGGGCCTGGTATTCGAGGACTGGAACGGCAAGAGCCTCGACGCCTACATGAGCGTCGTAGATGCCGGCCGGGCCTGGCTGAGCGAGCGTGCCCAAGCCGTGCCCGCCGACGAGCGAAACGAATACCTGGCGGTGCTGGCGGAGCTCACGTTCAATTTCGCCGCCGACATCGCCGATTGCTGGCCCGGGGACGACGAGCCGCGCGCCGAGCGGCACTTCCAGCGCGGCGTTGAAGTCGCCGAGCAAACGGTGGGCCTGCGTGAAGCACTTGGCAAGCCGGACAGCTCCAAGCATCTCGGGTGGTGGGCCTTCGGCTATCACCAGCTGCGACTCGGTCACACCGACGCTGCGGCCGACTGCATGGAGCGATCCCTCGAACATGCCCGCCAGGCCGCCCGGGCCGCCGGCGAGCCCGCCGACATCACCTCGCAGGCCCCGTTCCAAGTGCTCATCGGGGCCGGATACCTCGGCCTGGCCCGCATCGCCGACGGCGAACCATCCGGCCCCGACCTGTACGGAGAGGCCGTTGCGGCCTTCCGGGCCCAGTTGAAGAACCCGGAGCGCAAGGATGATGCCCAGTTCGGGATCGATCAGCTCGAACGGGTGCGCGGCTTCATCTCGTGAGGGACTTCCCGACCCCGGATATGGCTCTCACCCACATCCTGGTGGTTGCCGACCTCGAGCGCTCGACCGCCTGGTACCGGGACGTGCTCGGCGCCGAGCTGTACCGGGAATACGGGGGCTCCTCGGCAGTCTTCACCTTCAACGGAAGCTGGCTGCTCCTCGTCACCGGCGGAGAGCCTACGCCCGACAAGCCCCACATCTCCTTCGCCGTTTCCGGCGACACCGGGTCGGTCGACCATTCATTCACCATTCGGGTGGAGGACTGCCGGGCGGCGTACGGAACCCTGCTCGAGCGAGGCGCCCAGTTTCTCACTCCACCGTACGACTGGGGCGCTGAGATTCGCTGCTTTTTCCGCGACCCCGACGGTCACCTCTTTGAAATCAGTCAGGTGGCGTGAACGTGCTCGTGCGCGGTGCCGGGTCCGCCCGGCGGTGCGGTAACGTCCGTTGATGCCTGGTATCACCCGCTACCGCCTCTCACCCGAACGCTCAACCGTCACCATCGTCGGAGAGACCTCGCTGCACCCGATAACGGTGAATGTCACGCCAGATGGATGGCTCGAAGCCCAGGTGCAGGATGGAGAGTTTGTTGCCGGTACCGAGCTCCACGGTGAGGTCGAGATCGCGGTGATCGAGTTCCGGTCCGGCAATCCCCTGGTCGATCGCGAAACCCGCCGCCGGCTCAACGCCAAGCGGTATCCCACCATCAAGGGCATGCTGAGCGAGGTGCTAGCGCTGGATCGGGAGCGGGCTACGGTCAGGGGAGTGGTCACGTTCCTCGGCCGGGATGTTGAACTCGACGGCGACCTCACCATCGTCGACTCCGAAGAGGCCTCCGTCAATCTGGTCGGCGACGGACAAATGAATGTGCAGTGGTGGGGCCTCGAGCCCCCCACCTTGATGGTCTTGAAGATGGATCCGGTGGTCAGCGTGTCCGTCGACCTCCACTTCGAACGGTTCGACGCCGGCTAGCCGGTTCCGTGGTCGGGGCCGGCCCAGGCCACCTCATACAGTGCCACCGGATCGGGGAAGCCCTTCAAGGCGATCTCTCCTCGGTTGAGGAAATCGATGCCCTTGCCGATCGCCAGATCGCGAACGGTGCTCGACACCAGTGTCTGCCCTCCGGTCGCGTGGGCACAGATCCGGGCGGCGAGGTTCACCGAAGCACCAAACAAGTCCTCGCTTTCCTCCACCGGCTCACCGACCGTCAGGCCGATCTTGACGGCCAGCGCCGGGCCCGCCGAAGGGTCACTGTGGGTTCCCCGCTGAATCGCCACCGTCGCCTCCACCGCCTTGAGCACCGAAGTGAAGCTGACGAACATCCCGTCGCCGGTGTGCTTGACGATCCTGCCGCCGCATTCCTCGAGCGCAGCTCGCACGACGCGGTCGTGGCGTTTCACCAGCTCAACCGCGACATCGTCACCACGGCTGGTGCTGATCGCGGTCGAGCCTTCGATGTCGGTGAACATGATGGCCCGTAACGCGGTATCGGGCCGACCGTCGGCCAACACCCGATCATGCTCATCGACCTCGGTGTACCCCATGAACTGCTCCAGTGTCGGTGCTCCCACCTCGATGACCTCATGCGGCATCAATCCGTGCGCTGCCTTGTGACAGGCGGTGAGAGCGTCAACATCGGGCGACTCGACGAGGCAGAACGCCTTGCCCTCGGGATCGGAGAACCAGTAGCTGAGAAAACGCACGCCGTACTGGTCCTGGATCTCGAGGTCGTGGAGATGGGCGGCGGCAACGTCCTCGGGAGTTGCGTCGCCCAGGCCGGGGTGGACATCCATGTAGAGGGGCATGGGTGGGATCCTACGCCGGGCGGCAGGTCATAGCCGCACCACAACGTCGTCCAATGACTTGCGCTCGATTCTCGGAACCACACAATCATCGGCGGGATAGCCGATCGGGAGCATGGCGAAGGGTCGCTCGTTGTCGGGACGGCCGAGGAGCCTGGTGAGAAACGCCATCGGGCTCGGCGTGTGGGTGAGGGTGGCCACGCCCATCTGGTGAAGGGCGGCGATGAACATGCCACAGGCGATGCCGACGCTCTCCTTGACGTAGAAGTGCTTGAGCCGATTGCCGGCTGCGTCCAGGCCGTACCGTTGCTCGAAGAGCACCACGATCCAGGGAACGGTTTCGAGGAACTCCTTGTGCCAGTCGGTGCCGAGGGGGGCAAGGGCTTCGCGCCAATCGTCGGGGAGGCGCCCACCCTCGTAGTTGGTGCGCTCCTCCTCCTCGGCCGCCTGGCGGATTTGATGCTTCAAATCCGGGTCACCGACGAGTACGAATGTCCACGGCTGGCGATGCGCACCCGAGGGTGCGGTCGATGCGGTGGCGATCGCTTGCTCGACGGCCTCTCGTGGCACCGGATCTGCGCTGAACATCCGCACGCTCCGGCGACCATCCATCAGTTCATAGAACAGCTGGGCCCGCTCGATCACTTCGTCCGCGGGGATGCGGCCGGGACGATACGGGATGAATGCGGCATCGGTCATGGCACCTCCTGAACTGGGCCGACCCTACCGGACCGGGTTCTCAGGCACACCGACGAAGATGTCGATCACGTGGTCCTGTTCGCTGTGCTCGGAAGGCACCACGGACGCCCGCAGGCCGGCCTCAGCCATGGCATCCAACCAGGTGGCCCGGGGAAACAGACCCAGCTCGTGAGCCTCGGAGACGACCTCGGTGATGCCGTTCTCTTCCAACCAGCACGTCATCTCCATCAGATAGGTGGAGTCCCGGGGGTCTGGATCCCAGGTGCGTGATTCGTACCGCAGCGAACGGCTACCGGCGCGGTGGCCCCCGGAGTCGGTTCCGGGCCGGAACGTCTCGACCACTTCGTCGGGAGCGAATAGCACCGCTCCACCCGGCCGGCAATGCCGCGCCGCGGTCTCGATTGCCGCACGCAGGTCCCCTTCGGTCGTCAGGTAGCCGACGGCGTCGTGTACAAAGACGGCATCGAAGAGGCGGCCGAGTCGGAACGTTCGCATGTCACCGACCAGGTGCTCGCATTCCGGGTTGATCGATCGGCTCACCTCGAGCATGGCGGGTGATACGTCGACCAGGGTCAGGGCGGCATTTCGCTTCAAGTGCGAGGCGTTGTTGCCCCCGCCGCTCCCCAGTTCGAGGAGGGTCTCGATCGGGCGGGCGGCTGCATCCTGCAACTCGGCAAGGTAGAACGCAGCTTCCTCCGCGTAGTCGGACGGCGCCGTGAGGAGGTGGAACCAGCCGGCCAGGTCGGTGTAAAGCCGCGGGAGGGGTGCGAGCCGCCGGCAGATCTCTTCGACAATGTCGTGCACCGACCGGCCTTCGACCCGGATGGTGACATCAGCGACGGCTTCGAAGTGCGGGAAACGCACCCGGGCCTGGACGGCCATGAGCTGCTCCGGTTCTGGCCCGAGGCTGCGCCGATGCTCGCCTCGCCGCATTCGTTCGGCCAGATAGGCGGGCTCGGCTCGCAGCCAGACGACCGTGTGGGATATGAGCTGTGCCCGGCATGTCTCGTCCTCCACCACGCTGGCGGCGGCGGCAATGACAACCGGTTCCGACCCGAACGATGTGAGCGCATTCTGAAACTGGGCGGCTTCGATCCGATGGAGCTCCTCGACTCCGAAGCGGTCGGCGAGCTCACGACCGGTGGCGTCGTATTCGGTCTCGATCCCGGCGTCGTTGTCCACAAACCGGTAGTCGAGCCGTTCGGCGAGGGCGCGGCCCACGGTGCTCTTGCCGACGGCCATGAGGCCGACCAGCACGATCGGCTGCGGGTAGGCGGGCTCGGACACCTAACCCACCCCTCGGGACAAATCGATCCGCACCAAATAGGCCATGCTCGCAAGTTACCGAATCACCAGGGGGCGGTCATCTGCGACCCGCAACTCGAAAGATCGGGTACCTTTGTGCGATGGTGAAACGATGCCTCCTGAGCTCACTCGTTGCGCTGCTGGTCGCACCGCTGTGGGCGACTGCCGCCGGGGCCGGCGGGAGCTGGCTGAGCCCGGTCCAGGACGACATCAAACCCGGCGACCTCGTCACTTTCGTCGGGTACGTCGGTCCCGGCGAGCTCGGCTGGGTGGAGGATGGGCCCTTCTACGCCTATCTGCGAGTGGAGCCGATCACCGAATCTGAACTGATGGCGGCTGGATACCCATATATCCACGAGAACGACGTCCGCCTCGGACAACTCGATGTCGTCGAACGCGGTGAGCTGGGATACCTCAGCCTGCGGATATCAATCACCTTTGAGATCCCGGCCGACCTCGCTCCCAACGAGTACCAGCTCGTCTACTGCAACGACCCCTGCACCGAAGGAATCGGGGACCTGATTGGTGCCGTCGTCTTCGTGGGCGTCGACGGCGCGTTCCCGGGTTGTCGCGAATGGGCGTTCGACGAGCCCGAGATCGCCAATCTTTCACCGGACGCAGAGGTGTGCGGCGTAAACGTTTCCGTCAGCGCCGCCGCCATTCTCTCCGGCGAAGCGACCATGGACCCCTCCGGAGTCGTGAGCGTGAGCTCAGGACCGACCAGCGCTGCCACCACCCCGGCCACCCCGAGTCCGGCCGGGCCGGGGACCTCGGATCAAGACCGGGATGCGCGGCCTGGGGAGGAGATCGTCGCCGACCTGCGAAACGAGGAGCTGCAGCAGCGTTCCCTCGATAACTTCGCTGCCGTAACCATCGACTCCCCGGACGACCCGATTCCGGTGTGGGCGTTGGCCGGGGTGGCGCTCGGCACGATCATCCTGGCGACCGTGACGGTGTTGGTGGTGCGGAGCCGGTCGGCCGACGGCGGCTAGCTGTGCTCTTCGGGGAGGTTGTCCCGGATGGTGCTGGTGGGTGTTGCCCAGCCGAGTGCCCCGTGGGCTCGGTGGTGATTGTAGAAGTGGATG
>Ga0224497_10000896_pt1 | contig 19744 bp, 14 predicted proteins | sample SF_Jul11_sed_USG_4_FD_167970 | JGI IMG/M metagenome (GOLD analysis project Ga0224497, IMG submission 167970) | Sediment microbial communities from San Francisco Bay, California, United States - SF_Jul11_sed_USGS_13 | ecosystem: Environmental > Aquatic > Marine > Sediment | place: USA... | reverse complement strand
AGACCCGGCCGTCATCGAAATAGGGCACGAGCATCTGCGGATTGATCGTACGATAGTCAGTCTTGCGGTGATCGCCGCCATCGGCGACAAGTGACACCGGAATCGTCTTGTAGTCGAGTCCCTTGAAGTTGAGGGCAATGCGCACGCGATATGCGGCCGATGAAAGCCAGAAGCTGTAAAGCCGGATCGTCATCTGTCAGCCTCCACAGTGTAGTGTTCGACCACCTGGTCGATTGTACCGAATACGGACTGCCCCTCGGCATCGTGCATCTTGATTTGTATACGATCACCGAAAACCATGAACGCAGTCTTTGGCTTGCCGGATTGGATCGTCTCGATCGTGCGCAGTTCGGCGATGCACGAATAGCCAACGCCACTCTCGTCGATCAGTTTGCCGGGCCCGCCGTCCAGTTTGTTCGAAACCGTGCCCGAACCGACGATCGTGCCGGCAACGAGCGGGCGCGTCTTTGCGGCATGTGCGATAAGTCGACTGAAGTCGAAAGTCATATCGACACCGGCTTCGGGTTTGCCGAAGGGCTTGCCGTTGAGAAACGACAGCAGCGGCAGATGCACTTTATTGTCACGCCAGGCGGCGCCAAGCTCGTCGGGTGTGACGGCGACCGGCGAGAACGCACTCGACGGTTTCGACTGGAAGAACCCGAAGCCCTTGCCGAGTTCGCCGGGAATGAGGTTTCGGAGCGACACGTCGTTAACGAGCATTAGCAGCTGGATGTGGCCGGCAGCATGCGCCGCGCTGATGCCCATCGGAACGTCATCGGTTATGACCGCAATCTCCGCCTCGAAGTCGATACCCCAAGCCTCGTCCGCCATGATGATCGGGTCACGGGGTGCCAGGAACGAGTCTGAACCGCCCTGGTACATCAGCGGATCGGTCCAGAAGCTCTCCGGCATCTCGGCGCCGCGCGCTTTGCGCACGAGTTCGACGTGATTCACGTACGCGGAGCCGTCGGCCCACTGGTACGCGCGCGGCAGCGGCGACAGGCAAGCGGCTTCGTCGAACGGGACCCCGTTTCCGTCGGTTTCGAGACCTGCCGCGAGCGCTTCGAGCCCTGGCTTCGCGCGCGCCCAGTCGTCAAGTGCCGCCTGCAGCGTTGGCGCCACGGCGTCGGCCGGGACGCAGCGTGTCAGATCCCTGGACACGACGACGAGCCGGCCGTCACGGCCGCCCCGGAGTGTGGCCAGCCTCATTCCGGCTCCCCCGTGAACTCCAGTTCATGCAGCCAGGCGGCATGGCGAGGCGCTGTCTTCGTGCGGCTCCACTCCTCGAGCATGATCGGGGCCACACGTTTCAGCTCGTCAATTTGCTCCTGCGTCTGGGTGTTCGCAACGAGCTCCAGCCGATGCCCGTTCGGGTCGAAGAAATACAGCGACTGAAAGATGCCGTGATTTACGGGTCCCAGCACGTCGATTCCCTCGCCGTCGATGTGCGCCTTTGCCTCGAGCAGAGCGTCGTAGTCCTCGACTTCGAACGCGATGTGCTGCACCCAGGCCGGCGTATTCCGATCGCGATCCATCGGTTCTCTTGTCGGCAGCTCGAAGAACGCGAGCACGTTGCCCATGCCCGCGTCGAGAAACACGTGCATATAAGGGTCGGGCTCCTTCGTTGACGGCACCCGGTCCTCGGCAAACGCGATCAGGAAGTCCATGTTGAGAACGCGCTGATAAAACTCGACCGTCTCTTTCGCGTCCTTGCATCGATAAGCGGCGTGGTGAATACGCTTGAGATTCATGCCGGCCTCCTGTTATGCGTTACCGACGACGCCGCGCGCGATCTGGTCGCGTTCGATCGATTCGAACAAAGCCTTGAAGTTGCCTTCGCCAAAACCTTCGTCTCTCTTGCGCTGGATAAACTCGAAGAATACAGGACCGATCATCGCCTCGGAAAAGATCTGCAGCAAAAGCCGTGGCTCGCTATTCTCGGTCGAGCCATCGAGAAGAATGCCGCGGGTTTTCATCTCGCCGACAGGCTCACCGTGGCCCGGCAAACGTTCCTCGAGCATGTCGTAATACGCAGCGGGCGGCGGCGTCATGAATTTGAGGCCGCGCGCATGCAGCCTGTCCCAGCACGCATACAGGTCATCGCAGCCCAGCGCGATGTGCTGAATCCCCTCGCCGTTGTAGGCAAGCAGGAACTCCTCGATCTGCCCGGTACCCTGCGACGCCTCTTCGTTGAGTGGAATGCGGATTCGATCGTCGGGTGCGGTCATCGCTTTCGAGAATAATCCTGTGTGTGCGCCCTTGATATCGAAGTAGCGGATCTCGCGGAAGCTGAAAAGCCGCTCGTAGAAATCGGCCCAATACTGCATGCGACCGCGATAGACATTATGGGTAAGGTGATCGATCAGCTTGAATCCGCAGCCCTCCGGATGGCGGTCGACGCCGTCGAAGAACTCGAAGTCGATGTCATAGATCGTGCTGCCGTGTTGGTATCGGTCGATCAGGTACAGTGGCGCGCCGCCGATGCCTTTGATCGCCGGCAGGCGGAGCTCCATTGGACCGGTCGGTATCTCGATGGGCTGCGCGCCGAGATCGAGTGCCCGGTAGTAAGCGCGATGCGCGTCTTTGACCCGAAACGCCATGCCGCAGGCGCTGGGCCCGTGTTCCTGGGCGAAATAGTCGGCGAGACTGTGCGGCTCGTCGTTCAAAATGAAATTGATATCCCCCTGCCGATACAGGGTCACGTTCTTCGAGCGATGCCGGGCGACGGCTGCGAAGCCAAGGACCTCGAATACGGGTTCGAGCAGGCCGGGCTCGGGGGACGCAAATTCGACGAATTCGAAACCGTCGAGACCCATTGGATTGTCGGTTTGAGCGGACATGGCGGCCTCCAAACGAGCACAGAATCCAGCATTATGCGCGATCTTTGCCGAAATTTTGTCTCAATGATGCTTATTTTACCCAAAAAATGAAATATAGATTGCAATATAATTAGAAAAGTGATCAATATGTTGCAATGAAACTGTCGAAAGCGGACAAACGCCTGCTCGATGCGCTGCAACGCGATGCGAGCCTGAGCCAGGGTGAACTCGCCGAGATCGCGGGCATGTCGCGCACGTCCTGTTGGCGGCGTATTCGGGAATTCGAGGCCAGTGGCCTGATCGAGCGCCAGGTAGCGCTCCTTAATCCGCGACTCGCCGGCATGCGCATTCAGGTGCTGCTTGCCGTTGCGATGACGGAGCACACGGACCGGAATCGGCAGGACTTCGAACGCCATGTCGCGTCGCTGCCCGAGGTGACCGAATGCTTTTCCGTTTCGGGTGAGCGTGATTACATTTTGCAGGTCGTCGTCACCGACATGGAAGCCTACAACGGTTTTCTGAATGCCCGGATTTTGAACCACCCGGCCGTGAGATCGGCGAGTTCGACATTCGTATTGCGGCGCGTCAAATACACGACGAGATTGCCGTTATCGCCGTAACTCGCGTCCCGAGCCTGCGCAAACCGTTGCGAAAAAGTCGAAAGACCGCCCGAGTCGCGTGAGCCAGTTCACAATTCTGGATTTATGTCGTACGCGTTGTTTTGTTTCCACAACAACAGGCTCTGCACAATAATCGACGCCTGAGGCCTGTTGCCAAAATGCAAGCGGTAAAACGCCTGGAAATACTTACAGATAACTTTGGTTCAAGGTATTGATTGTGATTCCGGATGGGTCTATTTAATTAAGTGTGGGCTTTTCATCGAGGATCGCGGCAAGGGGCGAATCATGAAAGTCTTGGCACTGATGATGCTTTGCGGCCTAGCCGGATGTGCGGTGGGGCCCACGCTCGAGCAACTCGAAAAGCAGGCCATGTTCACGGGCGACTGGTCGGAAGTCGAAAGACGTGAACGCATGCTGGTGCGGCGAAATCTTCGCGCCGGTATCCAATGCCCGCCCGGCACTATCGGTTATTGCGAGGTCCGCCTTTCCGATAGGCGGTGCACCTGCGTTTCCTCGCGCGCATTGAGTGTGATGTTGTCACGATAAAAGGGACATTCGCCACTGCACTTACCCTGCATTTTCGCGACCGATTTAGCGCCGCGCGGCAAATGCACACTGGCCCCTTTTATTGGCGGCTAGTCCGCGATTAACAAGGCTGTCGATAGCGGCGACATCGTCACGGCCCGTCGATCCATTGCCGCGCCGGCAGAACTCGAGAATGCCAGCCGCCAGTTGCGAACCGTCTCTCTGTTCGGCAGTCGAAACTGACAGTCGGCCTGCGCGCCGTTGACAAGTATTGCAGCGGCATGGTCTATCTGATCGCGAATCCGTTCCGAAATGACGAGGGCCAGCGACCGGGTGGCCGGCCAGTCATGGCTCCGCAACACCTGCCCATCGGCATTCAGCCACTCAATCGCGATAACGCCGGGTCCGGCATCGAGTTCACCGTGTACATACTGCTGCAAGCGCAACAGCGGTGTTTCGCGGCGCAGCCAGATGAGTTCCCGCACCTGATCGGTAAACTGCGGATCCGTGTCGAGGCCGGACCAGTCCAGCCAACCCGTGTCGTTATCCTGCGCGTAAGCGTTGTTATTGCCCCGCTGCGAGTTGCCGAACTCGTCGCCGGCCAGCAGCAGCGGTGTTCCCTGCGAAACCAGCAGCGTCGCGAGCAGGTTCAGGCGCTGGCGGCGGCGCACTGCGAGTATCACGGAATCCTCGGTAGGGCCTTCGACGCCATTGTTGTGGCTGTAATTGTGCGCATGGCCATCGCGGTTGGCCTCTCCGTTTGCTTCATTGTGACGGTGCTCATAACTCACGACGTCCGCGAGCGTAAAGCCGTCGTGACTCGTCACTTTGTTGATGCTCGCGAACGGCGGACGGCCGGATGCCTCGAAAATATCGGCCGAACCGTGCATGCGCCGGGCGAGCTCGCCGCTGGTGCCGTGATCGCCACGCCAGAAGCGCCGGACAGCATCCCGGTAGCGATCGTTCCATTCGCCCCAGCGCGCGGGAAAATGGCCCAGCTGATAGCCGCCGGGTCCCGGGTCCCAGGGTTCTGCAATCAGCTTCGCGTCGTGCAGCCGTGCATCCGTGCCTATCGCCGTAAGCAAGGGATGTGACGCCGAGAAACCGTGAGCGTGACGGCCCAGAATGGGCGCAAGGTCGAAGCGAAATCCGTCCACGCCCATCACCCGATACCAATACCCGAGGCTGTCCAGCACAATTTGTTGTACGCGCGGATGATCTCCGTTGATCGTGTTGCCGCAGCCCGTGTCATTGATGTACAGACCCGGATTGTCCGGCTCGGTTTGGTAATAGGCAAGATTGTCGATGCCGCGAAAACAGACCGTGGGACCGAATTTGTCGCTTTCTCCGGTATGGTTGTAAACGACGTCGAGAATCACCTCGATGCCTGCGTCATGAATCGCGTGCACCATTTCCTGAAATTCCACGATTCCGTCCTGTCTTGCGTACCTTCCGGCGGGCGCAAAGAACGAAATCGGGTTATAGCCCCAAAGGTTTCTGAGCTGCCGCTCGGCGAGATGCTGCTCGTCGATGAACGCGTGCACGGGCATGAGTTCGAGCGACGTGATCCCGAGTGCACGGAGATAGGCGAGAATGTCTTTGTTGCGCATGCCGTTGAACGTGCCCCGATCGGGTTCGGCAACGGCCGCATGGCGCATCGTGTAAGCACGCACATTCGCCTCATAGAAGATCGTCTCGTTCCAGGGATTGCCCGGTCGCTTCAGGGGTGGCGGCGAACCAGCAGCGCATACGACGCTCTTGGGCACGAATGGCGCACTGTCTGCGGTATTGATTTCGAGCGCATAAGGCTCGTCCACCACCACAAAATCAAATACGGCATCGTTCCAGGTGAACGCACCATCCAGAGCCAGTGCGTAGGGGTCAATGAGGAGCTTTGCAGGATTGCAGCGTAATCCGCTGCCGGGTTCATACCGGCCATGCACGCGGTAGCCATAGCGCTGTCCGGCGATGCAGCCCGGCAAATAGCCGTGCCAGATGCCGTCGCTGCATGCGGGCAGCTGGATCGTATCGGTTTGCCGGCCCGTTTCGCTGAACAAACACAGTTCGACGCATTCCGCCGCGTCGGAAAACACGGCGAAGTTGGTACCGTCTTCGTCGGGCGTCGCGCCCAACGGATCAGGTCGGCCGATCTGCATTATTGGCCGTTGAGCCGAATCGGATCGAGCTTCCAGATGCCTTCGTTGTATTCACGCATCGTTCGATCCGTCGAGAAACGCCCCGATGACGCGGTATTGAGAATGCTCATTCGGGTCCAGCGGTCGGTATCCCGAAACGCCATACCTGCAGCAGACTGGGCCTCGATGTAGCTCCTGAAGTCAGCGGCCGTCATCCATGGGTCTGCGGGTTCGCGAATCGACTGGATGAGCGCATCGAGGGCGCCTGTCTCGAAACGATTGAAGTGTCCGCTGATCAGATGATCGACTACGCGGCGGAGATCCTCATCGGCGTTGATGATTGCAAGCGGATCGTACCGGTCACGCAGCGCGCTGATTTCGTCGACGGTCAGCCCGAACAGGAAGAAATTCTCCTCGCCGACAGCCTCACGGATCTCGACATTGGCGCCGTCGAGCGTGCCGATCGTGATGGCACCGTTCATCATGAATTTCATGTTGCCGGTACCGGATGCTTCCTTGCCGGCCGTCGAAATTTGCTCGGACAAATCAGCCGCAGGGCAGATGAGCTCCATCGCCGAGACGTTGTAGTCGGGGTAGAAAATCACGCGCAGGCGGTCTGCCGTCATGGGATCAGAGTTGATGACATGCGCCACATTGTTGATACACTTGATGACGTTCTTGGCCATGATATAACCCGGTGCCGCCTTGCCGCCGATGATGATGGCGCGCGGCACGAGATCGTCTCCGTCGCCGCGACGAATCCGGTCCCAGATATGAATCGCATGCAGCACGTTCAGCAACTGCCGCTTGTATTCGTGAATGCGCTTGACCTGCACATCGAACAACATGCTCGTCGGGACCGACAGCCCGGTCGCGGCTTCGAGTGCTCTCGCGAGTCGGACCTTGTTGGCTGTTTTGACCGACCGCCATTCCTCGTGGAATGTCTTGTCGTCGGCAAGCGACTTGAGATTTTCGAGTTCGGATAATTCGGTGACCCAGCCCGAGCCGATCTTGGCCGTAATCAGCTCGGCGAGCTCATGATTACACGCGGCCAGCCAACGGCGCTGCGTGACGCCGTTGGTCTTGTTGTTGAACTTCTCGGGCCAGAGGTCCGCAAAGTCCCGAAACAGTCCTTTGACCAATAACCTCGAATGCAGCTCGGCGACACCGTTGACCGAGAAACTGCCGACGATCGCAAGATAGGCCATACGAATCATTGGCTCGTGACCCTCCTGAATCAACGACATGCGCTGTACTCGATCGCTATCACCAGGCCAGCGTTGGCCGATCTCTCCCAGAAAGCGCGCATTGATTTCAAAGATGATGTCCAGGATCCGTGGCAACAGGCGGCGGAACATCGATACCGGCCACATCTCGAGCGCTTCAGGCAGCAAGGTGTGGTTCGTGTACGCCATCGTGCTCCGCGTGATCGACCAGGCCTCGTCCCAGACCAGATCGTGTTCGTCCATGAGCAGGCGCATGAATTCGGCGACCGCAATCGCAGGATGCGTGTCGTTGAGCTGGAAGCAGTGCTTGGTTGCGAATTCACTGAGGTCATCGCCCTTGCGTATACGCCAGTTGCGCAATATGTCCTGGAGGCTTGCCGAGGCAAGGAAGTACTGTTGCCGAAGCCGCAATTCCTGGCCGTTTTCAGTCGTTGCGTTCGGGTACAGCACCATCGTGATGTTTTCGGCCTCGTTCTTCGCCGCGACCGCGTCGGCATAACTGCCGGCATTGAATTCCCCGAGGTCGAACTCGTCGGTCGCCGATGCTGACCACAGCCGTAACGTATTGACGATACCGTTCCGGTAGCCCGGAATCGGTATGTCGTAAGGAATGGCGAGAACATCATTAGTATCCAGCCATTCGTGGCGGGTAATGCCGTTGGCATCGGTGTGAGATGTCGTATGGCCGCCGAATTTGATGGTCTGCGCGAAGTCGACGCGCTCGATTTCCCAGGGAAAACCCTCGCGAAGCCATGGGTCCGGTTCTTCGACCTGGTAACCGTTGTCGATACGCTGGTGAAACATGCCGAACTGGTAGCGAATGCCGTAGCCCGTGATGGGCAGGGCAAGCGTCGCGCAACTGTCGAGAAAACAGGCTGCCAGGCGCCCCAGTCCGCCGTTGCCGAGCCCTGCGTCATGCTCGCGTTCGAGTACGTTCTCGAGATCGAGGCCCAGGCGATTCAGCGCTTCCGACGTTTCGTTCTCGATGCCGAGATTCAGGAGCGCATTCCGCAGCAGACGGCCCATCAGGAATTCCAGCGACAGGTACGCGACACGGCGGTGGTCGCCGCGCTCGGCGGCGTTGCGCGTCTTGCCCCAGCGTTCCATGAGCCGGTCGCGCGCAGCAAACACCACGGCCTGGTACAGAAACGGCGACCTGGTCCGAATCGTGCGCCGGCCGAGCATGCGGCCATAGTAATGCGTGAAGTCGTCGAGGATCGCATCGGCCGTCATCGGCAAGTCCGGGGTCTGCAGTAGTTCGATATCGCCGATTCCGGCGGTATTGTCAGAACGGACTGCCATCGAGCTTTCTCCTTTATGCGCCGTAATTGACGGGTTCGAGTACTAGTGTTGCCAGCGGAGGCAGCGTCAGACAGACTGAATAGGGCCGGCCGTGGCTAACCGTCGATTCCGCACGGACAGGGGCATTACCGACGTCGCTGCCACCGTAGCAGGCCGCATCCGTGTTGAGAATCTCGCGGTACGTCCGGTCATCGGGCACGCCAACGCGGTAAGCATAGCGAACGACGGGCGTGAAATTCGTGATGCAGACAACATATTGACCGCTTCGATCACGGCGCAGCCAGGCCAATATGCTGTTGTCACGGTCGTTCCAGTCAATCCACTCGAATCCGGCCGGCTCGAAGTCGATCTCATAAAGTGCCGGGGTTTTTCGGTACAGCGCGTTCAGATCGCGGATGAGTGACTGCATACGGTTGTGATTGTCGAAGTCGAGCAGGTGCCAGTCGAGGGAGCGGTCATGGCTCCATTCCTGGTACTGTGCGATCTCGCTGCCCATGAACAGGAGCTTCTTGCCAGGATGTGCATACATGTTTGCGAAATAGGCGCGCAGATTCGCAAATCGCTGCCAGTCGTCACCGGGCATGCGGCCGAGCAATGAGCGTTTTCCGTGCACGACTTCATCGTGGGACAGCGGCAGCACAAAGTTCTCGTTGAACGCATACACGAGCCCGAATGTCATTTTGTCGTGATGATATTTGCGATGTATTGGCTCCTCGCTCATATACGACAGGGTGTCGTTCATCCAGCCCATATTCCATTTGTAGGTGAAGCCGAGGCCGCCGGCATCCGCGGGATGCGACACGCCCGGCCAGGCCGTGGATTCTTCGGCGAAAGATTCGGCACCGTGCGCGTGAATCTCGGTGTTCAGGAAGCGTAGAAAGCTGATTGCCTCGAGGTTTTCATTGCCTCCGTAGGCGTTTGGTAGCCACTCTCCGTCCTCACGCGAATAATCGAGGTACAACATCGATGCAACTGCATCGACGCGGATGCCGTCGATATGAAACTCGTCGATCCAGTAGAGCGCGCTGCCGATCAGGTAATTAATCACTTCGCGGCGGCCGAAATTAAAAATAAGCGTGCCCCAGTCGGCATGCTCGCCTTTGCGCGGGTCCTCGTGCTCATAGAGCGCGGTACCGTCGAAACGACGCAGGCCGTGTTCATCGCGCGGAAAGTGGGCCGGTACCCAGTCCACAATGACGGCGATGCCCTGGGCATGACAGCGGTCGACGAAGTAGCGGAAATCGTCCGGCTCGCCGAAGCGATGCGTCGGCGCGTACAGTCCGATCGGCTGGTATCCCCAGGAACCGTCGAACGGATGTTCGGTCACGGGCAGCAGCTCGACATGCGTAAAGCCCATGTCGACCACGTAGCTGGCGAGCTCATCGGCTAGCTCGCGGTAATTCAGGTAGCTGTTTGGTGGATCGAGCTTGCGCCGCCACGAGCCGAGGTGGACTTCGTAGATGCTGACGGGGCGGTCCAGCTTCGGGACCATCGACCGATTCTGCATCCACGCATCGTCCGCCCAGGCGAAGCTGCTCTCATAAACGAGCGAGGCATTGCCGGGCGGAGATTCGTGAAAGCTCGCGAACGGGTCGGTCTTCTGCGGCAGCAATTTGCCCTGCCGATCCAGAAGCTCGTATTTATACTTGGTTCCTGCCGGCACGCCAGGTATGAAAATCTCCCAGATGCCGTTCGCTGGATGCAGGCGCATGACATGACGCCGGCCGTCCCAGTCGTTGAAATCGCCGATTACGCTAACCCGAGACGCATTCGGCGCCCAGACCGCGAATCGCGTACCGTAGACGCCCGATATCGTTTTCGGATGTGCGCCGAGTTTTTGATAGATCTTGCGGTCCGAGCCTTCGCCGAGCAGGTACAGATCGATGTCGCCGAGCGTCTGCCCGAACGCGTAGCAATCGTCGATTTCCATGACATCTCCGGCATGCGTCGTGATCCGGAAACGATAACGCCGAATCCGCGGCGGCATGACGGCGGCAAACAGGCCGTCCAGATGCAGGCGTTGCATCGTACACAACAGCCTGCCGGACCGGTCGATAAGCTCGACGCGTTCGGCATGCGGCTGCAGCGTCCTGACGACGCGGTCGCCATCCACACGATGCACGCCGAGCATCGAGAACGGGTCGTAATGCCGGCCGGCCACGAGCGCCGCGAACGCCTCCTGGTGGCGCGCGATGTCAGTTTCGAGCGTGGCCATACAACGAATCTATGGTTTGCCGGGCCGAAGTTTTCCAGTCGAAGCGTTGTGCGGCGGCACGACGACAGATTGTTTGCCACCGATTACTATGGGTTGTGCGCATGTGAAGCGCCCGGCGCGTTGTTGCAACGAAAGCGGCTGCCTGTTCCGCGGGGCCGACACCGTCAAAAACGAAGCCCGTCGCGCCGTCGTGGACCGTGTCGGCAAGACCGCCGACGCCATGTACAACGCAGGGTTGGCCCGAGCGCATCGCCAGCATCTGGCTGAGGCCACAGGGTTCGAAACTGGACGGCATCAGAAACAGATCGCCGCCGCGATACAGGGGATCGGCGAGCGTTTCCGAGTATCCGCAAAGAAACACCAGATTCGCGTAGCGTTCGGCAATGTCGAGCAGGCGTTGCTCCAGACCGGCTTCGCCGCTGCCGACAAGAAACAGAACGCCCTTGCTGCCCAGCGCGTCGAGGATATGCTCGAGTGAGGGACGGTCGTCGGCCAACGGCTCAAGGAACAGCCGCACTTTCTGCTGCACCAGCCGGCCGATGCTGACCAGCAGGTGCTGCCGCCGGTGACTGGGCAGCGCCTGCAGACGGCTCGCTGCAAGCGCATGCGCGCGATTCGATGCATCGATCTGCTGCCACGCCTCGACCTCTCCTTTGGCGAGCGCCACGATTCGCTGCCACCCCGGGCGGCGGCTCGATTGCTCTGGATACTGGCAGCCGTTCAGGATACCGACGAGCCCGTTACGGACGGAAATTGCCGCAAGCTCGCTATCGAGACCCTCGCCGCCGACGAAACCCCGTGATGAGTCACTGGGCACACAGATCTCTCTTGCGTAAGTCGGGGACACAGTGCTCAAGCGATCCGCGCTGCGGATCGCAAGCGCGATCGGGTTCACGCAATGTGCATGCTCGGGATCGCGCACGAGCTCAGGATCGTACTCGAGGTCGGGAAACCAGGCGTTTAGCGAAGAGTCGTCGCCATCGATCGGCCGTGTGCCCTGATACGCAAGATTGTGGATCGTAAATACCGTGCGAATTCCTCTGAGTCGTCTGTAATCGGCAGAGAAGTTCTTCAGAAGAAAGTACAGTGCAGCCGGCCAGTCATGCAGATGCACCACGTCGGGTGCTTCGGCCAGTTGATCGATGTACGCCGCTGCCGCGCAGCTGAACAGCGCGAATTTACTGGCGTCGGTCGCGAACGGCCGCTCGTCCTCGTCGTGGCAGTAGATTCTGCCGGGTCCGGACGGGGAGAACAGGTCGTTTTCGAACACCAGATTGCGAACCTGATCGACGCTGCCTGGAACCTCGTGGACGTCAACATTCTCCAACGCGCCGCGAAACGGTACCTGGACAGACGCCAGCTTGCGTGCGCCGGTTAGGCGCGCAAACATGCCGTAGGACGGCGTCAGCACGCTCGCGCGCCAGCCTTGTTCGCTAAGCGCCGCGGGCAAATCGCGAACGACATCGCCGACACCACCGACTTTGCCACCCGGCAGTGCGCCGTTCTCTGCCGCCAGGAATATGACTTGCCTGTCGATGATCGCTTACCGCGTGGTGTGCAAGTTCTGGCCGAGCATGTCGGCGGTGACGAGCGTTACGCCGGATTCGGTCACGCGAAAGCCGCGCGCCCTGTCCGCATCGTGATCTTCGCCAATTACAGTCCCGGCTACCAGAACTGTGCCGCGATCGACAATAGCCCGATGTACGCGGCAACGCTCGCCGATGACGACATATGGCAGGACAACGGAACTCGTGACCGAACTGTGCGACTCCACGCGGCTGCGTGAGAATATCAGGGAGTTCCTGACACTGGCGCCGGAGATTATGCATCCGCTGGAGACCATGGACTGGATCGCCTCGCCGCGGCGATCCGGATCGTCGAAGACGAACTTGGCGGGCGGCGCCTGTAGCTGATGCGTAAAGACCGGCCAATCTCTGTCGTAAACATTGAGCTGCGGCGTGACCGACACGAGCTCGATATTCGCCTCCCAGAACGCATCGAGCGTGCCGACATCCCGCCAGTAAGCTTGAAGGCCCGTTTCTGGATCCCGAAACGGGTACGCGTAAACTCGATAGTCCTTGATGATCGATGGGATGATGTTACGTCCGAAGTCATGTTGCGTACCGGGCGTGTCTGCGTCCTTGATCACCTGCTCGTACAGGAACTCCGTATTGAAAACGTAGTTACCCATCGACGCGAGACACAGATCGGGCTTGCCGGGGATCGGATCCGGCTGCTCGGGCTTTTCGTTGAACGCGATGACCCGCCCGGTTTCATCGACGGTCATGACGCCGAAGGCTCCCGCGGCTTCGGCAAGCGGGACTTCGAGGCAGGAAACGGTCATGTCGGCTTTGGCTTCGGCGTGTGCGGCGAGAAACGGTCCGTAGTCCATTTTGTAGATGTGATCGCCCGAAAGAATCAGCACGAAGCGGGGGTCGTGCGTGCGAATAATGTCGAGATTCTGATAGACAGCGTCCGCGGTGCCACGGTACCACTCGCCGCCGATGCGCTGCGATGCGGGCAGGACCTCGACGAACTCGCGATCGCCGGCAGCGCCGCGGACCCAGGACCAGCCGGTCACGAGATGACGGATCAGTGAGTGTGCCTTGTACTGCGTCAGGACGCCGATGCGGCGAATGCCGGAATTGAGGCAGTTGGACAACGGAAAATCGATGATGCGGTATTTGCCGCCGAAAAATAGTGCGGGTTTGGCACGCCAGGCGGTCAATTCGTGCAGCCGCGATCCGCGGCCGCCGGCGAGAACGAGCGCAATGGTCTCGCGCGTAAGCCGGCTGACGAAGCGCAGATCGGATATCGGTGGGTCTGCAGACATATGGAGTCTTCCTGGTCCTAAGGCGTAGTCTGCCATTTTTGTGCCCGGAACGGCGACCAATGTGGTCCGTGCCGCAATATTCAGTCGCCGGTGCCGCGTCCGGACGCGTTCACCATTGCGGCCACGACATCGCCAAGATCGTCCGTCAGCTGCGAATCGAGCAAGCGCCAGCGCCAGTTGTTCGCGGATGTGCCCGGCGCGTTGAAGCGGGCCTCCGAGCCGAGCCCCAGATAATCCTGCATCGGTGCAATGGCCAGGCGTGCCTTGGTCGAAAACGCGGCCTTGATCAGGTCGGTGTGTATTGTTTCGGGTGTGCCGCCCGTGATCCTTAGCACCGCTTGTTGCGCGTCGCTGATTTCCTGTTGGCTGCGAATATCGCCGGGGCTGCCGTGGAACCAGCCAATCGTCGTGTCGTTGTCATGCGTACCGGTGTAACAGACGCAATTCTCAACGACACGACTCAACTCGAAGCCCTTGTCGCAAATATCGAACTGCAGGACGACCATGCCCGGAATCTGGTGCCGATCACGTAACGCGTCGACCTCTGGCGTAATTACGCCAAGATCTTCGGCAACGATCGGCAAGTGCCCCAGCGCGTTCTGCATCGCGTCGAATACCGCGTCGCCGGGTCCGGGTTCCCACGCGCCGACTCGCGCAGTTTTTGAATCCGCGGGCACCGCCCAATACGCCTCGAAGCCGCGGAAGTGGTCGATCCGCACGATATCGACGAGTTCGGTCGACGCACGCAGACGGCCGATCCACCAGCGGTAGCCATTTGCGGCGTGCACGTCCCAGGCATACAGAGGGTTGCCCCAGAGTTGGCCGTCCTCGCTGAAGTAATCGGGCGGTACGCCCGCGACGTGCGTCGGTTTTCCGTCGCGGTCGAGCTGCAGAATCTCGCGGTTCGCCCAGGCATCGGCGCTGTCGAGCGCGATATAGATGGGCATATCGCCGAACAGACGGATGCCGTTGGCGTGCGCATAGCCCTTGAATTCACGCCACTGCCTGTGAAACAGGAACTGGATGATCTTGATCGATGCGATCTCATCGGCTGCCGAGGTTTCGAGCTGCCTGAGCGCCCGGGTATCCCGGCGCACGTAATCGGGCTGCCACTCGAGCCAGGACCTTTCGCCGTGCCGCGTTTTCAAGACGCGGAATAACGCGTAATCGTGCAGCCAGGTCCCATTGTGGTTCCCCAGGAAAGCCTGGAAGTCGGCGCAACGCGCGGCATGTGCCTGATTCGCGAATCGTTGCGCCGCAAGATGGAGCAAGCGGTTCTTGATCGGAATCAGAGCGCCGTAATCGACGTAGTGTTTCGGCAGGGCCTGGAGTTCGGCAACCTCGGATTTCTTCAACAGGCCGCGGATGACAAGGTCGGCGACATCGATCAAGAGTTCGTTGCCGGCAAACGTCGAAAGCGGCTGATACGGTGAATCGCCGTATGCCGTCGGCCCGGTCGGTAGGACTTGCCAGACGCCGAGCTGCATCTGCCTCATCGCATCGACGAAATCGAATGCCCGTTGGCCGATTCCACCGATGCCGTAGGCGCCCGGTAATGACGTAATGTGCAGGCACACGCCGGCTCGGCGTCCGGCGGGCAGCGTCTGTTTGTTCGATAGTGTCGACATGCTTGGTGCGCTTGTATACGTGTTTGGTCCATGAATGGATAGATGCTGCGACGTTCCTTAACACATATTGATCCGAAATCAATGGATTACAATGCGGGCTCGCTGTACTGCGTCCGTCAGCCTGTCCGTGTATCGTGACTTCACCGCGATATCCGACCTCGACACAGATGCGGCCAATCATGTCGTGTGAGAGCATAGCGGCTGGAACGTCAGGCAGATCGAGCCATGAATTCGGCAACCCTGCTGATCGGTGATATCGGTGGCACCAATGCGCGCTTCGCGCTGGCCGACACGAACAGCCCCGGCTTTTCCGGGGTCGTGACCTTACGGTGTGCCGATTTCGAATCGGCAGATACCGCGATCAAAAACTACCTGAAATCCGTTGATGCCCCCGCGCCCGAGGTGATTTGCCTCGCGGCGGCCGGACCTATTGTCGATCAGCGGGTCCGGTTTACGAACAATCCATGGAGTATCGTGGCCGCAGAACTCGCTAGAGACTTTGCGACTCCTTCGGTGCGACTACTCAATGACTTCGAGGCCATCGCATATTCGCTTCCGTTTCTCGTGGCCGAGGATTTCCTGGCGATTGGTCTGCCGGATCCGAAGCCGCTGGGGACGGATGATTTCACTGTCGGGATCGTTGGTCCCGGCACGGGACTGGGCGCTGTCGGGCTGTGCAAAAAAGGCGACCTGTATATTCCGATCGCCGGTGAGGCAAGCCATGGAGGCTTTGCACCCGAGACCCAGGTGCAGGTCGAGATAATGCAGGCGCTCAGAGACCGGTTCGACCGCGTGTCGACCGAAAGGCTCGTGTCGGGCCCCGGTATCGAGAACATCTACTGGGCATTGACGCGCATTCATGGCGAAAGTCGTCGCAAGGTTTCGGCCGCCGATATCTTTTCGCTGGGCACTGATGGCAGCGATCCGCGCGCCGCTGAATCCGTGCAGATGTTCTTCGAGATTCTCGGTCAGTTTGCGGGCGACTTCGCGCTGGCACTCGGAGCACGGGACGGCGTATTCGTTGCCGGAGGCATCGCGCAGCGCAATCCGAGAGCCCTCGAGAACAGCCGCTTTCGCAGCGGCTTCGAGAGCAAGGGGCGGTATCGATCACTCATGGAGCGAATCCCGACACAGCTGATTCTGCACACGCAGCCGGGCCTGCTCGGCGCGAGCTACTGCGCGATCGAGATGTATCGGCAACGCGCCGGCTAAGTCAACGAAGTCAGGAATCGTGAGGCGACGGTGCGGCGCGTGGCGCCGCAGTGATGCCAACGTCATGGCGCGGAAACGCACTCGCATCGATCGTTTCGAGATAGCCGTGCCAAGCGGCGTAACCGATGACCGGCACGATAACGACAAGGCCGATAAATGCGGTGACGATACCGATCAACAGTCCCGCGATGATCAGAGCAAGCCAGATCAACATTGCAAGCCTGTTGCGCAACACGGCGTTCACGGACGTTACGATCGCCGTCACGCTGTCGACGTCACGATGCATGATCATCGGCAGCGAAAAAGCACTGGCGGAAAACGTTACCGCGGCAAAAACCGCGCCGATAAGGCTGCCGAATCCGAGATAGGGAATGAGCTCTCCGACAGTCGGTTCGCCGTCGGTCGGGAAGAATACGGTCACCATGACTGCCGCTCGTGCCCAAACCATGAAGATAACGAGCAGGACTAGCGCAAAGATCATCTCGTTGCTGAGGTGGCGGCGAAACGCCGCCCTGAGACTGCCCGCGAGGTCCGGCGGCTGGCCGCGCTCGAGCTGGGCGCTGATCGCATACAGTCCGATGCAGGTCAGTGGCGCGAGGAACACAAAGCCGCCCAGCATGGCAAACATGATCCACTGGCTGCCGCGAAACCAGGCGAGCAGGCTGACGATCGCCATCATCAAAGCTACCGCGAGCCCATAGACGAGACTCTGCTGCGGTGCCTCCATCAGGTCGGCAACGCCTCGCTTTAACCAGCGAAACGGAGCCCACGGTGACAGCTTTCGGCACGGCGCGACAAACGGCATTTCATCGCGATTGCCCTGAAAATCTTGCTTTGTTGACATTGCCACCCCCTTGGTACAACGCTACCGCGAAAATGGTCGGCGAATCCCCGATCCCCGACAATCGTTACAAATCCCTAGTTGCAGCGACCCCTGTTGGAACCGTATTGCCTATTGTGCACCGCGCGGAATTGTCATAATAGGCGCCAGGCTGTGGAGCAGGACGGCCGGCTCCGATAATGACGAACGACAACCAGATAAGGACAAATCAATGTTGCTTGCCAAGAAAACGATAGTGATTACCGGTGCGGCACGAGGGCTCGGTGCCGCCATGGCGACTCGTCTTGCGGCCGCTTCGTGCCGACTCGCGCTTGTAGATCTCGACGAACAGGGACTTGCCGGCGTTGCGGACCAGTGTCGCACGGCTGGATCGCCCGACGTTCGAATCTGCGCGGCGAATGTGGCCAGGGAGCCGGACGTCATCGCTTTGTTCGAAAAAATCGGCAAGGATTTCGGTGCATTGCATGGCCTCGTCAACAATGCCGGTATCACACGCGATGCGCTAACCGTCAAGTTCAAGGACGGCGCACTGGTATCGAAGATGACGCTGGAGCAATGGCAGGCCGTCATCGACGTCAATCTGACGGGCGTGTTCTTGTGTGGCCGGGAGGCAGCGACGAAAATGATCGAACTCGACTGCAAAGGCTGCATCATCAATATTTCATCCATTTCCCGCGCGGGCAACATGGGCCAGGCCAACTATTCTGCTACCAAGGCTGGTGTAGCCGCACTGACCGTCGTCTGGGCGAAGGAATTTGCACGCTTCGGCATTCGGGCGGCGGCGATAGCACCGGGATTCATGAGCACCGAAATGGTTATGTCGATGAAACCCGAGGCGCGCGAGAAAATGACGTCCGGAATTCCGGTCGCTCGCCTCGGAGATACCGATGAGATCGCGCACACGGTGCAGTTTATTTTCGAGAATGACTACGTGAGCGGCAGGTGTATCGACGTCGACGGCGCGTTACGATTATGACGCAGGTTGCTGACGCCAGCGCGTACCGACTATTGGCCGGTTGCACGCATCTGTTAAAGTGACGTCAACGGGGGGGCATTCTGCATTTTCCTGTCGGCGTGAATTGCAGTCTGCAAGAAGTTGTGAAAATGCAAGATGTTCCCGATTACCCAATGCCTACAGCCGTGCGCACAAAATGCGACGTGCGCGGAATTTTAAGATAGTTGCAGGAATCTGAAGCAGCATTTAGGACTCCTGAATTCAAAGCCCGGAGAGAGACTCGACATGCGTGTAATTCTGGTTCCGGTGGCAAATCGGCCTGAATGTGCCAGGGCGCTGCAGACGGCATTTGACCTTGGCGTGCGTTTGGGCGCCAGTGTCAGCGGCTGCCATATGCGGCCGCATCGCCATTCGGAGGTTTCACTGCCGTCGGCATTTGCCGAGACCGAATGGCGCCACAAGACGACGAAAAGGGCACCGGCGGCCGCGAAGGCACTGTATCAGCAAATTGCCGAGCAAAACGGCTACGAGCTGACGCGGCGCTCGCGCGAAGCACCCTCTGCGCTCTGGGCCGAGAGAGTGGGCTCGCCGGAGAAGCTGCTGAGCATCTTCGGGCCGCTCGCCGATCTCATTGTCGTGTCTCGACCCTTGAAAATCGGTGGCGTCGCCGACATGTTCTTGAACGTGGCACTCATCGAATCGGCGAGACCCGTGCTGATTTTGCCCCCCGCCGCACGCAAGAAGATCGGTCGCCGCATCGTGATCGCATGGAATCAGAGCGCTGAAGCAGCGCGCGCCGTCGCGGCCGTCATGCCGCTACTACAGATCGCGGAGGAGGTCACGATCGTCAGCTGCGGGCCCGAGGACAAGCTGGGGCCCAAGTCCACGCAGCTTGTCGCCTATCTCACCCACTGGGGAATCCGGGCGAATCGCGTGCAAACACGCGGGCGTGACATCGAAACCGAACTGATCGATTCCTACCACGTGGCCGATGCGGATTTGCTCGTTGGCGGCGCGTATAGCCGAAGTCGCTGGCGGCAAAAAGTGTTTGGCGGCACGAGCGAATATCTGCTTCATGTAGCCCGCATACCGGTTATCCTGCTGCACAGCTGATCGCGCTCGAAACTTTCGGCTACAAAAAAACGCGTACGGCTCACACCGTACGCGTTCTTTGGGACTTATTCTCGTCGTTTAGCGGGCAGTGATGCGCAGGACTACTCTGCGATTCTGCGCCTTGCCGACGGCCGTGCCGTTGTCCGCGATCGGCTCGGATTCGCCATAACCACGAACCGTCATGCGATCCTCGCCGATACCGTTCGTGGCGAGATAATCGTAGACGGTCTGGGCGCGCCGAGCTGACAGACCCTGGTTGTACTCGGCAGTACCGTCACTGTCAGTGTGTCCGGCCACCTCGACCTTGATCGTCGGATTTT
>Ga0224497_10000894_pt1 | contig 19768 bp, 20 predicted proteins | sample SF_Jul11_sed_USG_4_FD_167970 | JGI IMG/M metagenome (GOLD analysis project Ga0224497, IMG submission 167970) | Sediment microbial communities from San Francisco Bay, California, United States - SF_Jul11_sed_USGS_13 | ecosystem: Environmental > Aquatic > Marine > Sediment | place: USA... | reverse complement strand
TTGCCGTGCCGGCGGAATCGGCGACCTGCTGATTAGTGTTGTAGGTCTTGACCAGGGCCACGTTGTCGAAGCGCTCGAACGGCAAGACATGCTCTTCACCGCTTTTGCCCTGCGACTGTCCATCGAAGATGCGCGCGGCAGTCACGGTGGAAACTCCCATACCGTCTCCGATAAACAAGATGATGTTCTTTGCACGATCACTCTGGACCTGATTGGACGAAAATGACGCGCATCCGACAAGGGCAGCCGCGAACAAAGAAAAAAGGACATTATGGCGTGGCGTTCGTCTTATGAATCGCTGCATGGCAATACCTGATGACATGTGAACACTCAACCGCGACAGAAGACCGTGTCGGCGCATTTACAATCCGCTCAGGCGCGAAGTGTCTCTACCGCAACATCGAAGTGATACGCGAACTGAGCAGCAAGCCCGCCTAAAGCGGAACGAGCACTGATTCTGGACTTTTCGATATCGGCCGTCCAATGTCGCAAAAAGTTCGGCGGGCGACGAACGACTTATCCAAACCTGAGTTGACTCAATGCGGTCCGCCTCTGGCCGCAAGCTGCCCCTGAAATTGGGCCAAATCGGAAGACCTGAGTCACCGCATTAGGTCCAAGCGGACATGCAGAATCTGGCAGCCGAAAATTCCTGGCGGAACGTCGACTATGCGCCTGAAAGCGGCCTTTGGGCTAGAATGAATGGAGAGGTCCGCTTGTGCCCCGTGGCGGGCATACGATCCGACACGATCTATCCTCGACAGAGACTGCGGAAATCGAGAAGAAATGTTCAGGCAAGGCGTATTTGAGAAAAACAATATCGCTTTGATCGGTGTTCCTTCGAGCGCTGGTGCCCGACAGGTAGGACAGGAGCAAGCTCCTCAGTGTCTTCGCGCTGCAGGCTTGGTACAGCGTCTGATCTCACGAGGGTATAGCGTGATGGATCTTGGTGACCTGAACCAGGTGTCCTATCGCCGCGATACGGATAATCCAAAAAAACAAAATCTGCCACTCGTGCTCGACGTTCTCGGGCAGGTAAGGGAATCGGTAAAATTAGCGATCGCGAACCGGGCGTGGCCGCTGATTCTCGGCGGCGATTGTTCGATAACGATAGGCGTGATCGCGGCAATGATTAAGCATTTTCCGGACCTTGGGTTATCGTATATCGATGGTGATGTGGACTTGAACACGCCAGAAACAACTAACACTGGAATCTTCGATGGCATGGTGCTGGCTCACATTCTCGGCCAAGGTGCGGATGAGCTGAGGCAGTTTGGAACCCGGTGTCCCTTGCTCGAGGAGCAACAAATCGCGCTGTTCGGATATAGCGTGCAGGCAGGTGGAATTGATCCGGCAGAGATCGATATTCTGCGAAACACCCAAATGGCGAAGTTTCCACTGGAGGACATCGATGCTGACGTGCAGACCGCAGCTATTCAGGCCCTCCAGGAGCTGGAAAGCAAATCTGATCATATCCTCGTGCACTTCGATGTTGATGTAGTCGATTACGACGACTTTCCGGCGGTGGACGTTCCACATAAACCGGGGCTCGCCTTGGCGCAAGCGCAGGAGGCATTGGGGGTTTTCGTTGGAAGCCGAAAATCAGTGGGACTGGTAGTGACAGAATTTAATGCTGCGCATGATGCCGGCGGCAACTTGGCCGAGACCCTGCTCGGCACTATTGAACAGGCGATAGCGAGGCAATTCTGAATCGCTAGTTAATGTCTGCTTGTGGCCGTTCTGAGACGGTCGGGAGGAAGATGAATGAACGACTGCTATGCGCCACATAGCCGCCAGTAGAATTATCTGTGGCAAAAAGTCGACCCCTGTCGCAATGCAACTGGCCGCAGTTTGACCGTTTGCATCGCCCCCGACAATTAGCAAAAAGGAGACGTATCCGATGTTCGTCGTGCTATTAAGATTCTCAGCTAACAAAAGTCAAGCTGCGGAATTCATCGAAGGCCACAATGCATGGCTCAAGAGTGGATTTGACGACGGTGTGTTCTTATCGGCCGGCAGCCTTCAGCCAAACTTGGGCGGCGGCATCGTCGCCTACAATACGTCGCTTGCAGACCTTCAAAGCAGGGTCGGGAATGATCCGTTTGTTGCGAAGAATGTAGTCAGCGCTGAAATTCTTGAGATTTCTGTGGTGAAAGCCGATAGTCGGCTTGAATTCTTGATGGACTGATTCTGTTCACCAACAGCGTCTTGCGGAATGCAGCCAGTCGTCGAATCGCAGAAAATTTCATGTTGACAAGGGGATGCAATGAGCGAGAAAAGCGCGATCAGTGTTCACTGGAGTTTCTGGATAATCGGCGCAGTCGGGTTGATCTTCAATTTTTTTGGCTGCATGAATTACATTTCACAAATGAACGCAGAGATGGTCGCTTCAATGCCTGATGAGTATCGCGCCATAGTAGAAAGCCGACCCGCGTGGGGCACCGCGGCTTTTGCGATAGCCGTTTTCGGCGGTGCGCTCGGGTGCCTTCTGCTTCTTCTCAGGAAATCCGTTGCCGTTTATGTGTTTATCGCGGCGCTGGTTGGCGCGGTAATGGCGCAGATTCCTTTCCTCGGGATGGCCGACCTTCCCGTTGCGGCATGGATCGGTTGGCTGAGTCAGTTGGGAGTCGGCGCGTTTTTGATCTGGTATTCGAACTGGTCCAAGGGCAAGGGTTGGATCAGCCAGGACCAATTGGTGAATTAGAGGCGGCCTCTGGCCGTAAGCCGCTGGGCAGGTGAAAGATTACTGAGGGGCTGCTGTTGATCCATCATGGTCATACAGACTTCATTGTTTGCGATGTGGAATGCGCAACTTTTTCGATAGGAACGCAACAATCGTATTAGGAATTGCCACCGTGAATACGAAAAAAGTAGTCATTGGCACCGTGGCCTACACGGTCGGTACTTTCATACTTGCGGTGGTATGGCACGTCCTGTTATTCGGGGAACGGTATCGCGCATTCGGATACATTGAAGGTGAACCAAAGTTTGTCGTTGGATTTCTTACGATCTTGTCGCAAGGCGTGATCCTTTCAATTCTCTATCCGATGGTCCAAATCGCGGGAGCCGGCATTCTGCGTGGAATCAAGTTTTCATTTCTTGTTGGAACGTTCTTTTGGACCTCACATGTACTTGCGTTTATTGCGAAGCAGCCCGTCAAAAACGTCGGCCTGTTTGTGACAATGGAGACCGTGTATCTTGCACTTCAATTTGGGCTTTTCGGGATTCTCATAGGGCTAATTTATCGCGAAGTTCATGCGGCCTGATAGAATCGCGAACTGACCGCTATCGGCCGACAGCTGCCCGTCGCAAGATCTTCATTTGGACGTGTCAAACGGCCGCTTGCGGCGCAAGCGAGCACCCGGGTGACCGCGGGCAATTTACACCGAAGAGACGGGCGCCTACGCTATTTCTTCCAGAAGTCGGCGTTCTTGATTCCCAGTGCCTCCGGATCGAACGAGTACTGCTCGACGCCCGCCTTGCGTTGGGCTTCGTAGTCCTTGAGTGCCTTGAGCGCGGGTTGGCCCATCAAGAACAGAATTAGAATGCCGATGATATTCAGCCACGCCATGACGCCGACGCCGATGTCGCCAAGGCCCCACGCGAGGTCGGCGGTGCGGACGGTGCCGTAGAACACGGACCCCAGCAACAGGATCTTCAGGATCTTGATCTCGTGCGGGATTTTGAATGACCGCCGGATGTAGGCGACGTTGGTTTCGGCGATGTAGTAATAAGCCAGCAGCGTCGTAAACGCGAAAAAGAACAGCGCAACTGCCACAAACGTCTTGCCGAATCCGCCCAAGACACTTTCAAGGGCGTATTGCGTAAACGCCGGGCTGTTCGCGAGTACGTCAGTCGGCATCGTGCCGCCGCTTACTGCCGACTCCAGGCCCGTTACGTAGTACTGGTTCGTGATCAGAATCATGAATGCCGTCGCTGAACAAACGAACAGCGTGTCGACGTAGACCGAGAACGCTTGCACGAGTCCCTGCTGCGCCGGATGTTGCACTTCGGACGCTGCGGCCGCGTGCGGCCCCGTTCCCTGGCCTGCTTCATTCGAATACACACCCCGCTTCACGCCCCAGCCGATCGCAGCGCCGATTCCCGCCATTGGTGTGAATGCATCCGTGACTATCAGCATGAAAATGCGGGGTAGGTCCGAGATGTGAATCGCAATGATAACAACCGCCATCAAAATGTAGCCAAGCGCCATGAACGGAACGACAATCTGCGTCACGTGCGCGATACGCTTAACACCACCGAAGATGATAATGCCCAGTACGGTCACCACAATCGTGGCCGTAGCGAGTTTCGTGTAGGTGACGGTCCCAAGAGAGGTCTCGAGAATTCCGGAACCACCAAAGGCCAGTTCGGCAGCATTGCCGATGCTGTTGGACTGCACGGTGGGCAGCAGCAGACCGACGGCAATGATTGTCGTGATCGCGAAGATCCACGCATACCACTTCTGGCCCATGGCCTTTTCAATGTAATACGCCGGGCCGCCGCGATACTGGCCTTCGTCTTCCTCTTTATAGATCTGACCGAGGGCCGATTCGACGTACGCCGTCGAGGCGCCGAGAAAGGCGACGACCCACATCCAGAACACGGCCCCGGGGCCACCGAACCCGATTGCGGCGGCGACGCCAGCGATATTTCCGGTGCCCACGCGACCGGACAATGATACTGACAAGGCCTGAAATGAAGAGATGCCTCGATCCGATTCCTTGCTGGAGAACAAGAGATTGATCATCTCCCCGAACAAGCGCACCTGAACAAAGCGGGTCAGAATCGAGAAAAACAGCCCTGCGGCGAGGCACAGGTAGACAAGTGCCGGACTCCAAACGTAGCTGTTTATCTGGTTGACGATGTCCTGCATGCGACTTCCTCTTGTTCCTATCCAGCGCGAGCGCCACGGATAGTAACCGAAATTCGATGTTCGAGCGCTTCGGGTAGTGGGTAACGCTGACTTTCCCGGTGTAAGCCGCACGCGCTATAGTGCCACTACCCTCGAACAGGAGTCAGACGATGACATGGTGGGCATGGATGGTTTTGGGCGCCGTGCTATTGGGCGCCGAGCTCTTCGCGGTCGATGCGCAGTTTTACCTGGTCTTTCTTGGGGTATCCGCGGCTGTCGTCGGTTTGGCGACGCTGTTTGGCATTGTGCTGCCCGAGTGGGGTCAGTGGCTCGCGTTTGCGGTCATATCGCTGGCATTCTTCCTGACCTTTCGCAAAGCACTGTATGAGAAGCTGCGCAGCGGCGGTCAGGGCTTTGAGAATACAATCTCAGGCGACTCCGTCACCGTGACGGACAACCTCGAACCCGGTGCTAACGCGCGTGCAGAATACCGCGGTACCGAGTGGACGATCCGTAACGTCGGTGCAACTGCAATTACGGCCGGCAGCCGGGCAAAAGTCGTCAAAGCGGATGGCGTGACCTTGCACGTCGAGGCCGAGTGATTTCTTAGAAGGAAGTTCCGATGGATATGTCATTAATCGTTGCCCTGGCGGTTGTCGCCGTAATCGTCATTGTCTTGTTCAAGACGGCTGTCGTCGTGCCGCAGCAGAACGCGTTTGTCGTCGAACGGCTTGGCAAATTCAGCCGCAAGCTCGATGCAGGTTTTCACATCCTGATCCCGTTTCTCGAGAGAGTCGCCTACAAGCACACTTTGAAGGAGCAGGCGGTCGACATTGCCGAGCAGATCTGTATTACGAACGACAACGTGCAGGTCGGCGTTGACGGGGTGCTGTACATGCAGGTGTTGGATCCGGCACGCGCGTCCTACGGTATTGGCGATTATATGTTCGCGATCTCGCAGCTTGCGCAAACAACGCTGCGTTCCGAAATCGGCAAGATCGATCTTGATAGAACGTTCGAGGAGCGCGGCGCCATCAATGCGAACGTCGTCTCCGAACTCGATAAAGCATCGGATCCCTGGGGCGTCAAAGTCCTGCGCTACGAAATCAAGAACATCAACCCACCGCACGACGTTCTGAGCGCGATGGAGAAGCAGATGCGCGCGGAACGTGAAAAGCGTGCAGTCGTGCTGACGTCCGAGGGCGTACGCGACGCCAAGATCAACGAGGCAGAAGGCGAGAAACAGCGCGTGATCAAGGAGTCGGAGGCTGCCAAGATGCAGCAGATTAACGAAGCTCAGGGTGAGGCCGAGGCCATCCTCGCGGTTGCGACCGCCACGGCAGAGGGGCTGACAAGGGTGGCCCGGGCCGTGATCGCGCAGGGCGGCGCCGAGGCCATGCAATTGCGCATAGCCGAGCAGTACATTGGTGAGTTCGGCAATCTTGCGAAGTCCGGCAATACCTACGTGGTGCCGGCCAATCTCGCCGATCTGACATCGATGATGGCGCTTGCCACCGACATCGCCAAAGGCAAGCGCGGAGGGGACGCGCCCCCGGTCGGACAATCGTGATCAGGCCTTGCGTCTGACCGAGACGACGTTGGGCAGTTGTTCGAGCCGCGTGATCGCCATGCTGAGTGTCGGCAGATCCTGGATCTCGACACTGATGTCCATGATGGTTTGCATCGATTTCTTGTCGGTGTGACTACTCAGGTCCATTACACTGGCGCCTTCGTCGGCCAGAACCGTACTGATATCCCGAAGCAAACCCGTGCGGTCATGCGCGCGCAGGGTCAGGTCGACAGGGTAGGTTGCCGAGTCCGACTCGCCCCAGCCGACCTCAATAATGCGCTCCGGATGCCGCTGATTCAGGCCGAGAAAATTGCCACAGTCCTGACGATGAATGCTCACGCCGCGGCCTTGCGTGATGTAGCCGGTGATCTGTTCCGGCGGTACAGGACGACAGCAGCGGGCAAAATTACATAGCAAGTCGCCGACGCCACTGACGGCGATCGAATCCGAACTCTTGTTCTGGCGCTTCGGGCCCCGTTTCGGCCGAATCTTGTCGGGCAGCTCCGTGCCGCGCAAATTCTGCAGCGCCGTTGCGATCGATGCCGAGGTCAGGTCACCGGCTCCGAGAGAGACGCACAGTTCGTCGGCGTTCTTGTGCTTCAGCTGGCGCGCGATGTCGTCCGTGGCAATGTCACGGACATTCAGTCGTGAGAGTTCGCGATCGAGGATTTCGCGGCCCTGACGCTGGTGCTGATCCCGATCCTGATGGCGAAACCAGTTGCGTACCTTGGCCCGGTTGCGCGCACTGGCCAGGTAGCCGAGCTTGGGACTAAGCCAGTCCCGGCTCGGTTGCGACTGGCCGCCGGTGATGATCTCGATTTTGTCACCGTTGTGGATCTGGTAGGTCAGCGGCACTATGCGGCCATTAACCTTGGCGCCGCGGCAGCGATGGCCAACTTGCGTGTGTACGTTATAGGCGAAGTCGAGCGGAGTCGCGCTTGCCGGCAGCTCGACGACATCTCCCTTCGGGCTGATCGCATAGACGCGGTCTTCAAATACATCATCGCGTAACTGTGCCAGCAGGTCTTCCGCACCGCCGGCGGGCTCGAGCAATTGGCGCAGAAAACGAATTTTCTGATCGAAGGCAGCGGTTGAGCCGCCGCCTTCCTTGTAACGCCAATGTGCAGCGACACCCAGTTCGGCCTGCCGGTGCATGTCGAAGGAGCGAATCTGGACTTCGACGGTCTTGCCCTCGGGGCCGACGACTGCGGTATGCAGCGAGCGGTAGTCGTTGTCCTTGGGGTTGGCGATGTAGTCGTCGAATTCTCCGGGCAGGTAAGACCACAGATTGTGCACTGTGCCGAGTGCCGCGTAGCAGTCTTTGACGTCATCGACGAGGACGCGGACGGCGCGGATGTCGTAGAGGCTGTTAAGGCCCTGGTTCTTGCGCTGCATCTTGCGCCAGATACTGTAAATGTGTTTGGGACGGCCGCTGATCTGGGCTGCGACGCCTTGCTTGTCGAGTTCCGCCTTGAGGGTCGCTTTGACTTGCTCAATAAAGCTCTCACGCTCGGCGCGTTTTTCATTGAGGGCTGCGGCTATTTCCGCGTAGGTGTCGGGCTCGAGGAACCGAAACGCCAGATCCTCGAGTTCCCATTTCAGCTGCCAGACGCCGAGACGGTTGGCGAGCGCAGCGTAGATTTCGCGGGTCTCGACAGCCACGGCTCGCTGTTCCTCCGGCGTCGCGTCTTTCGCCCGCCGCATGCGGTATAACTGCTCGGCGATGCGCACGAGGACGAGGCGCACATCTGAAACCACGGCAAGCAGCATTTTTCTCAGTGCCTCCGACTGCTTCGCCGCCAACGCCTCGCCCGGCTGCCAGCCGCTTGGCAAGGAGAAGCGACCGAGCTGCACCAACCCAATAATATATCGAGATAGTTCTTTTAAGTCATTATTTTCTAAAGTATTTATGTCAATTAAATTGTCGCGGATAGCAGGGTAGGCACGTACGGCGGCAAGCAGATTGTCCGACAGACCGAATGATCCCACGATCGCTGCGATCTCACGACCTTCGGCAATGGCGGCGGCGATTTCGCCTTCGCCGGCTTGCGTTTCGAGAAATCTCCGCGTGGCCTCAATGATGCCGGCCTGGTCATGGTCGTCTGCGGGATTTTCGTTACTGGAAAGCGGCATTTGGTGTGTACTTGATTGAGTGCCTGTCTATGCAATAACCGTTATCATACGCGCAGATTTTGACCCGGTGGCGACCGGGTTTTGCTTGGGCGAAGCAGGGAATCATGGCAGGACACAGTAAATGGGCGAATATTCAGCACCGCAAGGGCGCCCAGGACAAGAAGCGTGGCAAGCTCTTTACCAAGCTGATTCGGGAAATTACGGTTGCGGCCCGCATGGGCGGCAGTGATCTGAACTCGAATCCACGGCTGCGGCTGGCCATTGACAAAGCCAAGGCGCAGAGTATGCCGAAAGACAACATCGAACGCGCGGTGAAACGCGGCGCGGGCGAGTTGGATGGCGCCGAATACGTAGAAATTCGCTACGAGGGTTACGGCCCTGGCGGCGCCGCCGTCATGGTCGACTGCTTGACCGATAATCGCAATCGCACGGTCGCAGAGGTGCGGTACGCGTTTTCAAAATTCGGCGGCAATCTCGGCGCCGACGGCTCCGTGAATTACCTGTTCAATTATGTCGGGCAGCTGTTATATCCGCCCGGAAGCGACGAAGATGCGGTCATGGAGGCAGCGATACATGCAGGCGCCGAGGATGTCATTGTCGATGCTGACCATTCGATCGAAGTACTGACCGACCCAACCGAATTCGAATCCGTGCGTGACAAGATGGCCGTCTCGGGGCACGAGCCGGAAGACGCACGGTTGACCATGCGTGCCTCAACGAGTGCCGACCTCGGGGTCAAGGAAGCGTTGTCCATGATCAAGCTACTCGAAGCGCTCGAGGACCTCGACGATGTGCAGGAAGTCTACAGTAACGCTGATATTGCCGATGATGTACTCGCTCAGATATGAGGCCGGTCGTGGCTGACACGCGACGCATACTCGGCATTGATCCCGGATCCCGCCTCACGGGTTTCGGCGTCCTCGACTTCGACGGCGACCGGCCGGCCTATGTTGCGAGCGGCACGATCAAGAGTCGTGACGGCGATTTTCCAGTGCGCCTGAAGAAGATATTCGTGTCGGTAAAGGAGATCGTTGCGGAGTATCGTCCCGATGTCGTCGCGATCGAGAGTGTTTTTATGGCGCGCAACGCCAGCAGCGCGCTAAAACTCGGCCACGCACGCTCAGCCGCGCTGTGTGCCACCTTTGCCTTCGACGTCGAGGTATACGAGTACGCGCCGCGGGAGATCAAACTGGCCGTCGTGGGCACCGGCGCCGCCAGCAAGGAACAGGTGCAGCATATGGTTGTGTCCCTGTTGCAGCTGGATGGAAGCCCTGCGCTTGACGCGTCCGACGCCCTGGCAACCGCGATTTGCCACGGCCACCGGCGCCGCATGCAGGCGCGGCTGAGCCGCGAAAACGCCATAGCGAGGCTGCTATGATCGGTTCCCTGCGCGGCCGGCTGACGTCCAAGCAGGCACCCTGGATCACCATCGAGTGCCAGGGCGTCGGCTATGAAGTCGAGACACCGATGTCGACGTTTCTCGATCTTCCCGCAATCGGCGCAGAACTGTTCCTGCATACGCATTTGCTGGTGCGGGAAGACGCGCAGATTTTGTATGGTTTTGCCACCGAGACGGAGCGTTCGCTGTTCCGCACTTTGCTGCGCATATCCGGCGTAGGCGCCAAGATGGGTCTGGCGATTCTCTCTACGATGAGCGTTGCCGATTTTCAACGCTGTGTTGAATACGAAGATGGGGCTATGCTCGTCAAGATTCCCGGTGTCGGCAAGAAAACCGCGGAACGCTTGATTATCGAAATGCGCGACAAGATCGACAGAACAACAACGGTGCCTGGTGCATCCAAGGTAACCGTTGATGCAAGTCCGCGAAGCGAGGCCGTCGACGCGCTGATGACTTTGGGTTACAAGTCGGCCGAGATTAACAAGCTGATCGGTTCGATGAACCTCGAAGGGCAATCCGCCGAGGACATCATTCGATCTGCGCTTCGTCAGGCAGCGCAATAATGGCGAGCATCGAACACGATCGTTTGACCAGCGCCGAGCCTGCCTCCGAGGACAGGGCATTCGATCGCGCTATTCGGCCGCAGACGCTGACGGAGTACATAGGCCAGCCTGTCGTGAAACAACAAATGGGGATTTTCATCGAGGCCGCCCGCAGACGCGGCGAAGCCCTCGATCATGTCTTGATATTCGGCCCGCCCGGGCTCGGCAAGACAACGCTCGCGCATATTGTGGCGAATGAGTTGGGCGTGAACCTGCGCCACACGTCGGGCCCGGTGCTCGAACGCCCTGGCGATCTCGCGGCTATTCTGACCAACCTGGAGCCGCATGACGTTTTGTTCGTCGATGAGATTCATCGATTGAGTCCGGTCGTCGAGGAGGTTCTGTACCCGGCGCTGGAAGATTTCCAGCTCGATATCCTGATCGGCGAAGGGCCGGCTGCTCGCTCGATCAAACTCGACTTACCTGCGTTCACGCTCGTCGGCGCAACGACACGTGCTGGCCTGCTGACGTCACCGCTCAGAGATCGATTCGGCATCGTACAGCGGCTCGAGTTCTATTCATCCCGGGAACTCGAGGCCATCGCAAACCGCTCTGCGGGTATTCTGAACCTGCCCATCGAGCCACAGGGCGCTGCCGAGATCGCCAAACGTGCTCGCGGTACGCCGCGCATTGCAAATCGGCTGCTCAGGCGTGTGCGCGACTTTGCAGAGGTTCAGGCGGAAGGTGTGGTTACTGGCGACGTGGCGGTAAGCGCCATGGACATGCTCGCAGTCGATCCGAACGGCTTCGACGCGATGGATCGGCGGCTGTTACAAACGATTATCGAGAAGTTCGATGGCGGCCCGGTCGGCATAGAGAGCCTGTCCGCGGCGGTTGGTGAGGAGCGCGGCACCATTGAAGACGTGATCGAACCGTATCTGATTCAGCAGGGTTTCATGATGCGCACAGCTCGTGGCCGCGTAGCGACGAAGAATGCGTACCTGCATCTCGGCCTGAAAGCGCTGGCCAACCTGCAACCGACAGAACTGCCGTTATTTGATCAGGATTGACTAACGGATGTCCGGGAAAGAAAGCGCCAGACCCTTCGAGTGGCCAGTGCGCGTTTACTATGAAGACACTGACGCACAGGGCGTTGTCTATTATGCCAATTACTTCCGTTTCATGGAGCGGGCTCGCACAGAGTGGTTGCGTGCCCTCGGCGTCGATCAGGTGGCGTTGATGGAGACGGAGCGACGAATCTTTGTAGTGACAGAGACGAACGCCGAGTTTATCGTACCGGCGCGTTTCAATGACCAGATTATAGTAACGGCTCGTCTCGCTGGGCTTGCGCGAGCGACTTTCGATATCGAACAGAATATTTATCTCGACAGCCTGGACGGCACGTTGTTGCTCAGGGGTAGTGTCCGTGCGGCATATCTCAATGCCGATACGATGCGACCGACCCGCGTTCCGGCATCGATCTTTGAGGAAGCAAAATCATGACATCAGATATGTCCATCGTCAGCCTTCTACTGAATGCGAGTATGCCGGTGCAAATCGTAATGCTCCTGTTGATTCTCGCGTCACTGGTGTCGTGGAGCATCATCTTCACGAAACGGCGCCTGATCCGGCGCACCACGGATGCGTCAGACGATTTCGAGGCAAGCTTCTGGTCGGGCGGTGACCTGAATACGCTCTACCAGAGCTCGACGCGCGACAGAGCTGGTAACGTCGGCATGGCGAGCATCTTCGAGTCGGGATTTCGCGAATTCAACCGGGCGCTGCAACAGGGCGCGATCGCAGCTGACAAAGTTGTCGAGGAATGCCGGCGCGCCATGCGCGTCGCGCAAATGCGCGAAGTCGATCGTCTCGAGCAAAGTCTGGCAACGCTCGCTACGATCGGCTCCACGAGCCCGTATGTCGGCCTGTTCGGCACGGTCTGGGGAATCATGAACGCATTCATGGGTCTGGCAAACGTGCAGTCGGCGACGTTGGCAGTCGTCGCGCCGCCTATCGCCGAAGCGCTGATCGCGACCGCGATGGGCCTGTTCGCAGCGATACCGGCGGTCATCGCTTACAACCGTTACGCGGACAAAGTCGTACGTCTCGAATATCGCTATGACGGCTTCACCGAGGAATTCTCGAGCATCCTGCAACGTCATGCGCGCGCCAAGCAGGGAAGCTGACATGGCGACGCCAATGCAAAAGCGCAAGCTGATGGGCGAAATCAATGTCGTGCCGTATATCGACGTCATGCTCGTGCTGCTAGTTATCTTCATGGTGACGGCGCCGCTATTGACTCAGGGCGTCAAAGTCGAATTGCCCAAGGCCGGTGCCGAACCGATCGAAGATGTTCCGGACCATCCGCCGCTGGTTGTCAGTGTCGACATTGACGGGAATCTGTACGTAAACGTCGGCGACGACGAGGATGAGCCAGCCACCGCCAAGGAAATCGTGGCACGTGTTGGCGCGGTGATACGCAATCGGCCGGATACTCCCATCCTGATCAAGGCGGATCGAGCGGTTCCGTACGGCAACGTTGTAGGCGCAATGGTTTTGTTGCAACAAGGCGGTGCGGATGCGGTCGGATTCGTTACTGATCCTTTGGATACCTATCCCGTACCCGAGTAGGTTGGCTGAGTGATTCGCGATTCGCACAATGTGATTCCGGTAACGCTGGCGCTGCTGTTGCACGTCCTGCTGTTCGGTTCGCTGATAATCGCCATCGATTTCACCGACCGGCCGCGTCCCGTAGTGCCGCTTGCGATCAAAGGCACTCTCGTGACTGATAACGCAATCGTGATCCCACCCAAGGTGGAGGAGGTAGTGCCGCCGAAACCTGATACTAGTGCGCAAGAGCGACTTCAGGCCGAGGAGGAGAAACGTCGTGAAGATGCGCGCATCGAGCAGGAGCGCCTGAACCGTATCAGGCAGCAGGAAGAAAAGGCGAAGCAAGCGGAAGCAGCGGCCGAGCGACAGCGGATAGCTGATGCAGAAAAACGGCGCAAACAGGAAGAAGCGGAGATGGAACGCAAACGTGTCGAAGCCGAGCGCGCCCGTGAGGCGGAAATCGAACGTCAGCGCCTAGAGAATGAACGGCTTCGAGCCGAGGCCGAAGCCGCGCGACTGGCGGAAATTAACGCCGAAAGCAATCGGCTCGATGCAATGGCGGCGAGCGCCGAGGCTGCCTATATTTTTGCGATCCAGCAAAAAATCAGTCGCAACTGGGTCCGCCCACCGACGGCAGTGGCAGGAATCGAATGCATCGTCAATATCCGGCAATTGCCGGGCGGCGAGGTGGTGTCCGTCAGTATCGGTGCCTGCAATGCAGACTCGACGGTCCGACGGTCAATCGAAGCCGCAGTTTACAAAGCGTCGCCGCTGCCGGCACCGGCCGATCCGAGCGTATTTGATCGCAATTTGCGGTTAGAATTCAGACCCACGGACTAACGACCCTATTTTTCGCCATACGAGGCTATCGTGCGTAAATTCCTGGTACACATCTGCTTGATTTCGACGCTGCTGGCGGGCGCTGCAAAAGCCGAACTCACGATTGAGATTACGGAAGGTATCAAGCGCCGGCCGGTTGCTGTGGTGCCGTTTGGTTGGGAAGGTAACGGGCAAGATATGCCGGTGGAGGTTGCGCAGGTTATCAGCAATGACCTTACACGCAGCGGTCGATTTGCGCCGATTCCGGTCGATGACATGCTGCAGAAGCCAACCACCGGCGTTGACGTGGACTTTGACGACTGGTCGATACTCGGTGTCGAGGCCGTCGTTGTAGGGCGGGTCACGCAAACCGGCGAAAACGCCTACGATGTGCAATTCCAGCTGTTCGACGTTTTCGGTCGCGACCAGCTCGTGGGTTATCGCATGCCGGCGAGCCGTGGCACGATGCGCCGCGTCGCACACCGCGCGGCCGACATGATTTACGAGAAACTCACCGGAATCAAAGGTGTGTTCGACACCAAAGTCGCGTATGTGACTGCAGAGCAGCGCGGCAACAAGCGGTGGTATTCGCTTTACGTCGCAGACCAGGACGGTGAGAACGAGTTCAAAATCATGGAAGACGACGATCCCATCATGTCGCCGGCCTGGTCGCCTGACAGCCGTCGCCTGGCCTACGTCTCGTTTGACGGTAATCGCTCGTCGATTCGTGTACAGACGCTGCGCACCGGCAATTTCATCGAGGTATCGCGCAAGCCCGGCATTAACGGCGCGCCGGCATTCTCGCCGGATGGCCGCCAACTCGTGATCACGCTCGGTGGTGTGGACGGCAACCTCGACATCTACGTGCTCGACATCAATACGCGGGAATCGCGGCGCATCACGACCCATCGTGCGATCGACACGGAAGGCAGCTGGTCGCCGGACGGACGTTATATCTACTTCACATCGGATCGCGCCGGTGGCCCGCAGATATACCGTGTTGCCGCGAATGGTGGTGAAGCCGAGCGCGTAACGTTTGAAGGGAGTTATAATGCGCGGCCTCGTCTGTCGCCGGATGGCTTGAAGCTCGCTATGGTGCATCTCGATCGCGGTAACTATCGTATCGCTGTAATGGACGTACAGCGCAAAGACCTGCTAGTGCTGTCGGCAGGACGTCAGGATGAGTCGCCGAGCTTTGCGCCGAACAGCGATACATTGATCTATGCAACGCGTCAGAACCGGGATGGCGTGTTGGAGAGCGTGACAGCGGATGGCCTCATCCGGCAACGCCTGGCCTCGGGTCAGGGCGATGTCAGAGAGCCGGTCTGGTCTCCGTTCCAGCGTTTCTAGCTAATAATAATCTGGATTAGATAGTTTTCTTAACTTTATGTATTTATTATATTTCAATTAGACATCCTCTAAGGACAATGACATGTCTCAATACAAACTAATCGCGGTCTCCCTGTGCTTCGCTCTGTTGGGCGGCTGTGCGTCACAAGATATTCCTGACCCCGACCCGACCGACGAAACGTACGGCAGCGCCGGCGGTGCGGACACGGACGGCTACGGGAGTGGCGGGCTCGGCGAGGGCGAGGCAATCGACTACGACCCGACGGCGGGCGAGCTTGCGCAGATCGTCTATTTCGATTTCGACTCCTACGAATTGCGTCCCGAAGATACCGATATCGTTGCCAGACATGCGCTGCAGCTGGCTGACAACTCGGGCTTGAGTGTGCGCCTCGAGGGCCATGCCGACGAAAGAGGCTCGCGTGAATACAATATCGGCCTGGCCGAGCGCCGTGCGCAGACCGTGCGTCGCCTGCTGCTGATCCAGGGCGCGTCGGCGTCGCAGATTTCCACAGTCAGCTTTGGTGAGGAGCGTCCGGCGGCCTTCGGCAGCAACGAAGAGGCGTGGGCGCAAAACCGGCGCGTAGAAATCAAGTACACGAATTGAATAGTCGCAAAGCTATAGCGCTGCTTATCGGCGTGGTCACAACAGGCGGCTGCACGTTGTTACAGCCGCCTGCTGAAGATCCGGCAATGGTCAGGCTGGCTGAGCTTGAGCGCCGCCTCGACGCTATCGAGCGCATAGTGAACAACCAGGGTCTCGTGCAGCTCACGCAGCAGGTCGATGCCCTGGAGCGCCGCGCGGATCAGTTGCAGGGCCAGGCAGAAACGCTGCAGCACGATGCCGAGGACACGGCGGTCCGGCAACGGCAGTTGTATGCTGACCTCGATTCGCGCATTCAGGATCTAGAGGCTCGCGGCGGTAGCAATGTTCTCGAAAGCGGTACGCTGCAGCCGGGGCAACTGCCGGTTCCTGGCGGCTCGGATCGCGATAATTATCAGGTGGCGTTCGAGCTGCTCAAGCAGGAGCGCTACGACCTCGCGGCCGCGTCGTTCAAGCAGTTCCTGGTCGCCTTCCCGAACAGCGAACTGGCCGACAACGCACAATACTGGCTGGCGGAGTCCTACTACGCGTCGGACAAATTCGAGCAAGCGTTACAGGACTTCGAGGTCGTAATCACCAAGTACCCGCGATCCAGGAAGGTGCCTGACGCATTGCTCAAGATGGGCTACTGCAACTATAGCCTCAAGCAGTGGGATGCCGCCCGAGTGACGTTGTCCCGCGTGCAGGCGGACTACCCGGAAACCACGGCCGCGAGGCTTGCGGGGCAGTATCTTCAGCGCATGAAATCCGAGGGTGTCTGAGGACAGATCGGCTTGTCATTTGGCCGCGGTTCGGTATCATGCCGCCGGCATTCGTGTGGCAGCCAGCCACGGATTCTGCGGGGCGTTAGCTCAGAGGTAGAGCATTCGGCTTTTAACCGACTGGTCGTAGGTTCGATCCCTACACGCCCCACCATTTCTCCGGTTGCGCCGACTTGAGATAAAACAGGCGACGGCGTAAAAATCACCCGCTATCATTCACCGTTTGCCGCTTGGGGCGGTTCTTTGCAAAATCGTTGGAAGATTCACAAGTTTGGCGGCAGCAGCCTGGCCGATGCCGGCTGCTTTCGCCGTGTTGCAGGTCTGCTGCTGGACAGCGACGATGCTCGCATGGGCGTCGTCGTGTCGGCTATGGGCGGCATGACCGATGCGCTCCTTAATCTTGCATCCCTTGCTGAGCGGGACGACGACAGTTTCAATGACGAACTGAACGAAATTGGCGAACGCTATGCGGCAGCCGCCCGCGGTTTGCTTTCGGGCGATCAGCTGGTTGACATACTCGACGCATGGAGTCGGGACGCGGCCGACATCAAGGACATCCTGAAGGCCATTGCGCTGGTCAAGTCAGCCCCGCAACGAAGCCGTGACGTCATCGCCGGTTACGGCGAGATCTGGTCGGCGCGATTGCTCGCGGCGCATCTAGGCAGTGAGTCGAGCGAGCGGGGTGGCTTGTGGATAGATGCGAGAGACATATTGACCGTCAGGCACACGGAGCTGGGCCCGACAGTGGAATGGCAGAAGTCTCAAGCCAGTTTCGACGAGCAGGTCGCGACGAATTTCGAGGGCATTGCCGTCATCACGGGGTTTATCGCATCTGACGAACAGGGATTGCAGACCACGCTCGGCCGCAATGGCAGCGATTACTCCGCCGCCATATTCGCGGCGTTGAGTAAAGCAGCTGAGCTCTGTATCTGGACCGACGTAGATGGCGTCATGAGCGCGGATCCGAATCGCGTACCCGAGGCCCGTGTCATAGAGCAGTTGACCTATAACGAAGCTATGGAGCTGGCGTACTTCGGCGCCAAGGTCATTCATCCGCAGACGCTCGGGCCAGCCGTAAAGAACGACATCCCAGTCATCATTCGCAACAGTTTCAAACCGCAGCATCCGGGAAGCCGCATCGAGGCCAGGCCCGCAAAGACAGACGACATCAAGGGCATCACGGCGATTGGCGGCATGGCGCTGGTTAATCTGGAAGGATCCGGCATGATCGGTGTGCCGGGTACGGCCGACCGATTGTTTGCCGCGCTCAAGAATGCCGGTGTCTCAGTCACGCTGATTTCGCAAGCCAGCTCGGAGCACTCGATCTGCATCGCCGTGCCGCAGGAACTGGCCGAACGCGCCAGGCAGGTTGTCAGTGAAGCATTCGCCGATGAACTTGCTAGCGGCCAGATTCAAAGTGTCGACGTCACTGATGCTCAAAGCATCGTCGCGGTGGTCGGCGACGGCATGGCCGGATCACCGGGCATCGCCGGCCGATTCTTTGGCACATTGGGTCGGGCCGGTATCAACATTCGCGCCATTGCGCAGGGGTCTTCGGAACGTAACATCTCGGCCGTCGTCGATTCGGATGAAGCCACTCGCGCGCTGCGTGCGGCGCACTCGGGTTTCTATTTGTCGTCAAAGACGATATCGATCGGGCTTGTCGGTCCCGGCAACGTCGGCGCGACGTTGCTCGAACAGATTGACAAGCAGGCCGAAAGGCTGACCGCCGACTTCAATCTCGATCTGCGTGTGCGCGCCATCGCGCGATCCAAGTCGATGCTGCTTGGTGATCGGCGTATCGAACTCAAGAATTGGCGGCAGGAGTTCAGCGATAAGTCCGTCGCACTTGACTTCGAAAAATTCGAGCAGGTTGTGAACCCCGACCATTTGCCACACGCTGTCATCATCGATTGTACGGCCGATGAATCGGTTGCGGCGCGATACGCAGCCTGGCTCGAGCGCGGCATTCATGTCATAACGCCCAACAAGAAAGCGGGCAGTGGGCCAATTGCCGTTTACGAACTGCTACAGGCGAACGGTAAACATGGCAGTTCGCATTTCTTTTACGAGACCACGGTTGGCGCGGCTTTGCCGATAATCTCGACGTTGCGGGACCTGATCGACACCGGTGATGAGATCCGCTCGGTTCAGGGTATTTTCTCGGGAACGCTGGCGTATCTCTTCAATGTCTACGATGGCAAGACGCCGTTCTCGGCGATCGTCCGTGAGGCACGTGACAGCGGTTATACCGAACCTGATCCTCGGGATGACCTTTCAGGTATGGACGTTGCGCGAAAACTTACGATCCTGGCGCGTGAGCTCGGGCAAAAAACCGAACTTGGCCAATTTCCCGTGCAGAGCCTGGTGCCGCAGTCGCTACAAAAGTGCAACATCGACGAGTTCCTGGACCGCCTTGCCGACCATGATGACGATATGAAGACGCTGTACGAAAAAGCTCGGGCGGCGGGCAAGAGGTTGCGGTACGTCGGGCGTCTCAATGCCGCCGGCGAAGCCGCTGTCGGCCTCGAGTCAGTCGACGTCGACCATCCGTTCAGCAACATCAATCTGACTGACAATATCGTGCAATTCGAAACGGCCCGCTACTCCGCGAATCCACTCGTAGTGCAGGGACCTGGCGCCGGACCCGAGGTAACCGCTGGCGGTGTCTTCAGCGACTTGCTGCGACTCGCCAAATACCTGAATGAGGGCGACTGATATGCATGGCAAGGTCACGGCCTTCGCACCGGCTTCGATCGGCAACTTAGCGGTTGGGTTCGATATGCTCGGTCTCGCCCTTGCAGGGATCGGTGACCGGGTCTCGGCGCGCAGAACGGACGAGGCCGGAATTTCCGTGGCGGAGGTGCGCGGTCTCGACGGCGAATTGCACCCGTACCTCTCGACCGATCCGCAACACAATACGGCATCGATTGCCGCACGAGCCTTGTGGGACGACTTCGGTGGCTCCGGTGGCGCCGAGCTAAAGGTCTACAAGGGCGTACCGCTACAGTCGGGCATGGGCAGTTCGGCGGCTTCAGCAGTTGCCGCAACAGTCGCTGTAAACGCACTACTCGACACGCCGCTCGAGATGGAAAAGCTGCTGCCTTACGCTCTTGAAGGCGAGAAATACG
>Ga0224497_10000892_pt1 | contig 19785 bp, 20 predicted proteins | sample SF_Jul11_sed_USG_4_FD_167970 | JGI IMG/M metagenome (GOLD analysis project Ga0224497, IMG submission 167970) | Sediment microbial communities from San Francisco Bay, California, United States - SF_Jul11_sed_USGS_13 | ecosystem: Environmental > Aquatic > Marine > Sediment | place: USA... | reverse complement strand
TAAGGGGTATGTAGTAGGTAGTAGGTAGTATGTGGGCCGGAAGCTTTAGGGCTGTCTCTTTTAACCCTACATACTACATACCACATACTCCTCCTGAATCGCCGTATTTCAAGACACCTGATCCAGGGATTCGCCCTCACGCAGGCCCCTACGGCGGAGTTCGTTTACACTTCGCGTCACGCATTACGCATCACGCGTCACGCGTTACGTTCTGTATGAATGAATTCCAGCTCATCGACCGTTTCTTCAAACGCGCCCGCACCCGGGCGGACGTCATTGTGGGCATCGGTGATGACGCCGCGCTGGTGAAACCCGATGCGGACGCTGCGGTGCTCAGCGCGCTGGCAGTGCTGAGTGCTCCAACTGGCGAACTCCCCGATGGCGCCCGATTTGCCCGCGCGCTGGCGCGAACGGCGCTCAATCGACTTGCCGCCCAGGGCGCTTCCCCCGCATGGATTACCCTTGGACTGACCCTTGCCGAAGCGGACAGCGCATGGCTGGAGGCATTTTCCGCTGCCCTGGAAGCCGCCATTGAGCCCCACGGCGCAGTGCTCATCGGCGGCGACACCACCCAGGGGCCAACCACCGCGACGCTCATCGCACACGGCCCGGCGCCTGCAGCGCGGCGGGACGATGTCGCGCCACCACGCCCCGGGGACGCTATTTACGTCAGCGGAAAACTGGGTTCCGCGGCGGCCGCGAAAAACAACAACAGCGGGATGTCGGATCCGAGACCAGCGCGGGTGAACGAGGGGCGGACCGCGTGGCCGTTTACCGCCGCTGCCGGAGATCTCCGGGAAAGCCTGGCCGCTTCGCTATTGCGCATTATCGGCCGCTACGGATTGGGTGCCGAGATCAATTCCGGGCGGCTGCCGGTATCCGCCGCCGGCGCCGAGATCCTCGCCCGTTCCGGCGGCGCCCGAATTATTGTCGACGTATCTGCCGACGCCGAGCTTTGCTTCGTCGTCGGCGCGGGTCGCGAAGTAGCGTTTGAAAACGCCATGGCACAATTTGAGTCCGGGTGCACGCGCATCGGACGGGTCGTAGACAAAACCGGCGTACACTTGAGTTGAGCGTGCATCCACCCCGATCAGAGGGCGAGCTCATGGAGCGCGCTGCTCGCCTGGCCGGCAGGCGGCTGGGCGAAATCGCCCGCGAGCTCAAGATCCCCGTTCCGGCCCACGCCGTTCAAGCCAAGGGCTGGACCGGCACGCTGCTCGAGACCGCGCTGGGCGCTACAGCGGCCTCGCTTCCTGAGCCTGATTTTCAGGCCATCGGCATTGAGCTCAAGAGCGTGCCGGTGCATCCGGACGGACGCCCGCGGGAGTCCACCTACATCTGTACGCTTCCACCGCCGGGCGGTGATCCGCCACTTTGGGAACATTCCAACGTGCTGCGAAAGCTCGCCCGGGTGCTTTTCGTACCGGTGGTGTACGAAACGGGCGCAGGTTTCGCCCATCGCTTGATCGGCGCGCCGCTGATCTGGAGTCCTTCTCCCGAAGAGGAATCCGCGTTACGTGCCGACTGGGAAGAGTTGATGGACATGGTGTGCACGGGGCAGGTGGAATCCATTACCGCACACCATGGAACGCACCTTCAGATCCGGCCGAAGGCGGCCAACGCGGCGGCACGGCAACGCGGCGTCGGGGAAGACGGCGCGCCGGCAGAGACTCTTCCCCGCGGTTTTTACCTTCGCGCTTCGTTTACCGCCGCGATCTTCCGGCGCCACTACGCCCGCGCCGGCTGAAAAGAAAGGATGAGAAGATTTCTGACAGCCTGACTCAGGTGACGCTGGACTCGAAGCGCTTATTGGAAGGCAAGTCGTTCCAGGTGAAATGGGGCAGCTCGCTGAAGGCGAGACTGATTTTCTCGCCCCACTGGCGCCGGATCTCCAGCAGGTATGGATCGTCTGCTTCCAGGCAGAGGTAACGATCGAGGGTAAAACTGTCGCGACCGTAACAGAGCACTTCCAAGGGGGGGCCCACGGAAGCATTGCTGCGCATGGTGGAGTCTATGGAAACCAGCGCGCAGCGCGCCGCTTCGTCGAGTTCGGTCTGCTTAGAAAGTACCCTGTCGAGTATGGGCCGGCCGTACTTGAACTCCCCGAGCTGAAGGTAAGGGGTCTGGTCCGAAGAGGTGATGTAGTTCCCCTGGGGGTAGACCAGAAAGATATGGGGTTCACCGCCCCGGATCTGTCCGCCCAGAATAAAGCTCACCTCCGCGCTGAATCCTGCCTGGGTCACCGCCTCTTTGCGCTTCGCCTGGCATTTGTGCGCCACGTCGCCGAGGTATTCCGCGGCATCCGGCATGGATTCCACGTTGAGGAAGTTGACTTTGGCGTTATCGCGTATGTCGCGTTTGAGGCGGTCGATAACCGACTGGGTGGTGGCGAGGTTTCCCGCGGTGAGAACCACCAGCTGTCGTTCGCCTTCGCGAGAGAAGGTGAACATCTTGCCGTAATGGCTGACCTGGTCGACCCCCGCGTTGGTGCGCGAGTCCGAGGCGAATACCAGCCCCTGGTCTACGTTGATGGCAAGACAGTAAGTCACGGATTCAATTTTATCCCTGGCCCGGAATTCCGGGTGTAAAGATGGTAGGTGTCACGCCGGGAAGCCGTCAAGCAGTGGCCGCCGACTGGGACTGAGACTGGGTCGCAGTCTGGGCGGGCTCTTCCATGTGGAAATAGGTTCTTACAATTTCATTGTGGATTTGCCCAAACTCGATCTGCAGCTCGTCGATGAACTCATGCAGCGCCGAATTGGATTCCGCCATCTTGGCGATATTTCCGCTTTTTACCATTTTCTTCAGGCGCGCAACAGCGCCTTTCGGCGCCTCTCTTTTGGGGAGCTCGTCGAGAGACTCATCAACGAGCACGACGCAGCGGTAGACGGAACGCGGGAAGTCATCATCCAGTAGCAGAAACCGCAAGGCTTCTGCCCGCCGTACGCGCGCCTGAACGTGCTGGCGATACATCTGATAAGCGGTCAGCGATTTCAGCACGCTTATCCACTGAATGTTTTCAAACGGCAGCAGCCCGGAGGTTTCCTTCGGGATCAGGCTTGCAGAACGCACGTCGATAATTCGCGTGGTCATGTCGGCCCGCTCGAGTATTCGCCCGATGCATAAGAATTCGTATCCGGGATCCGCGCTCATGGCGCCGCCAGAAAGACCCACAAAAGTCTGTGAGGCCCGCATGATGCGCTTCAGATAGTCGTAGCGTCCGCGCTTGGACAGCCCGGCCTGCACGTTGTCGCGCGCAAAAAGATAGAGCTCGTTGATCAGCTCCCAGGATTCCCGGGGAATGATGTCTCGAATGGTGCGCGCATTTTCTCTCGCCATGGACAGGCTCGCGATTATCGAGCTCGGGTTCTGGCTGTCGCCGACGAGAAAGCGCACAACATTTCGTTCTTCGAAATCGTTATAGGCCTTGCGATAAATCTCCTCGCTCCCGGTGATCTCGATGAGCGGCTGCCAACCGGGGGCAATGCCCTTGGGCAGATCCAGCAACAAGTTGCCGTTGACGTTGACGATCCGGCCGGTATTCTCGGCGCGCTCCATGTAGCGCCCGAGCCAGTAGAGGTTTTCCGCCACCCGAGAGAGCATCAGGCGCCACCTCCCTCGACGATCCAGGTGTCCTTGCTGCCGCCCCCCTGGGAAGAGTTGACCACCAGGGATCCCTTGCGCATTGCCACGCGGGTCAATCCGCCCGTAGTGACGTGCATTTGATCGCTGGACAGTATGAAAGGGCGCAGATCCACGTGGCGCGGCTCCACGTGCTTTCCGACGATGGAAGGCACGGTGGAAAGCGTAATCACCGGCTGAGCAATGAAGTTCCGCGGGTCTTTTTTGATCCGGCGCGCCATGGCGTCGCGCTCTTTTTTCGTGGAGACGGGGCCCACCAGCATGCCGTAGCCGCCCGACTCGTTTGCAGGCTTCACCACCATTTTCGCCAGATTCTTCAGCACGTACGCGCGGGACTTTTCCTCAATGCAAAGATGCGTGGGCACGTTAGGCAGGATGGGATCTTCGTCCAGGTAATAGCGGATGATATCCGGCACATACGCGTACACCACCTTATCGTCAGCCACGCCCGCGCCAGGCGCGTTGGCTAGCGCCACGTTGCCGGCCTTCCATGCGCGCATCAGTCCGGGCACTCCGAGAGTCGAATCCTTGCGAAAGGTTTCAGGGTCCAGAAACAGATCGTCAATGCGCCGATAGACGACATCGACCCGCGACAGCCCCTCGATGGTGCGCATGTAAACGAAGTTGTCGTCGCTCACCTGAAGGTCGCCCCCCTCGACCAGCTCACAGCCCATCTGCTGGGCGAGATAGGAATGTTCGAAATAAGCCGAGTTGTAGATCCCCGGCGTCAGCACGACCACCTCGGGAACGCCGGATCGCCGCGGTGACAGAGCGGCGAGACAATCGAAAAGCTGCGAGGGATAATCGTCCACGGGAAGAATGCCGCCGTTTTCGAACAGCTCTGGGAATACGCGTTTCACCACCTGGCGGTTTTCCAGCATGTAGGAGACGCCGGAGGGGACGCGCAGGTTGTCTTCCAGCACGTAAACCGTGCCGTCATTGTCGCGCACAAGGTCCGAGCCGCAAATGTGCGCCCAAACCCCTAGCGGAGGATCGACGCCGACGCACTCCTTCCTGAAGTTAACTGACTTTGCCAGCACCTCTCGGGGAAACTTGCCGTCTTTGATAATCTTCTGGTCATGGTAAATGTCGTTGATGAACCGGTTGAGCGCGTGCACGCGCTGCTTCAGACCGGACTCGATGCGGCGCCACTCGTCCGCCGCCATCACCCGCGGAATGACGTCCAGCGGCCAGGCCCGATCGATGGACCCTTCGGCCTGGGTGTACACGGTGAAGGTGATCCCCATTTCCTTGATGGAGAGCTCCGCCGCCGCCTGGATAGAGAACAGCTCGTCCTCGTCCAGCGAGGCGAGATAGCGAGTGAGTAGGCGCGCGTGGTCGCGAGGACGACCGGCACCTTTCATGACCTCGTCATAGAGGCCGCCGACCTTGTAATCCCGCCAGCGAATCGTCATGCCTCAAGCTCCTTCATACACGCATGCCGATTCATAGTGCTCCGTGGCGCAAATCAAGAGTACAGGGGTAATCGGGGTTGCGTTCTTCCGCCGGCACGTCCATCTCCCGCGGGGTGTGACCGTGCGACCAGAAGCGCGCGAATCGCCTCGCCTCCGCTTCGTTGGCGTTGACGGGAAAAGTCTCGAAGTTGCGTCCACCCGGATGAGACACGTGGTAGCTGCATCCGCCGATGGAGCGGCGGTTGGGCACGTCCACGACGTCGAAAGTCAGCGGCGCCTGCACCTCGATGGTCGGGTGCAGGCCCGACGGCGGCCGCCACGCCTTATAGCGCACGCCGCCAACGTAGTCTCCGGGCACGCCGGTGGCGATCAGGGGAACCCGCCGACCGTTGCACAAGATCGCGTGACGCCCGGGCGCCAGGTTTCGCGCCGACACCTGCAGTCGCTCCAGCGAGGAGTCGACGAAACGCGATGTACCCTGGGAGCTGATCTCCTCAGCGAGCACGTGCCACGGCTCGATGGCCCAGTGCAGCGATAGCTCGATGCCGGCGACCTGGACCGTGCCGTAGTGGGGAAACCTGAACTCGCGAAACGGCGCGAACCAATCCAGCTCCAGCGGATAACCGGCTCGCCCGAGATCTTCAATCACGCTCTCGAAGTCCGCCCAGACGAAGTGCGGCAACATGAAGCGATCATGCAGGGCGGTCCCCCATCGCACCGGCCGCGCGTCGAAGGGCTTTTCCCAGAAGTGGGCGAGGAGCGTACGTAACAGCAGCATCTGCACCGCGCTCATGCGCGCGTGGGGCGGCATCTCAAAGCCGCGAAACTCCACCAGACCGAGCCGTCCGGCCGGGCCCTCAGGCGAATAAAGCTTGTCGATGCAAAACTCCGCCCGGTGGGTGTTGCCGGTCATATCGGCAAGCAGGTGGCGCAGGGTCCGGTCCACAATCCACGGCTTTGACGTTTCTTTAAGCGCAGGCGAGTGTTTTTCCAGCTGCTCGAATGCAATTTCAAGCTCGTACAGACTTTCGTGACGGGCTTCGTCCACCCGCGGCGCCTGACTGGTCGGGCCGATGAAGGCGCCGGAAAAGAGGTATGACAGGCTCGGGTGGTGCTGCCAGTAAGTAACCAGACTGCGCAGCAGATCGGGCCGCCGCAACACCGGGCTGTCAACCGTGGTCGCCCCTCCCAGGGTCACATGATTACCACCCCCGGTTCCGGAATGACGGCCGTCGAGCATGAATTTTTCCGTGCCCAGGCGCGTCTGGTGCGCTTGGTGATAAAGCGTCTCGGTGATGTCGATGAGCTCCCGCCAGGACGCCGCAGGCTGAACGTTCACTTCGATGACGCCGGGATCCGGCGTGATCTGAAATTTTTTCAAGCGCGGATCCGCAGGTGGCGGATAGCCTTCCAGCACCACTGGCATATTCAGTTTCGACGCGGTGAGTTCCACTGAAGCGATGAGATCCACGGCGTGCTCGAGCCTGGATACCGGCGGCAGGAAAACATACAGCCGGCCGTTCCGCGGCTCAACGCAAAGTGCGGTATGCAGCACCACCTGCGGAACCTTCTTCCGCGCGGGTTTTCGTTGCTCCACCTGACCGCGCCGGGACGCGCCGACGCTGCCGCCGGTCTCCCGAACTCGCTCTGCGCGGGCCGCGACACCGGCGTAGGCGTCGCCCAGATCCTGGCGCTCTTCGAAGGGATCCGCCTCCACGTCCGCTTCCTCGAGTTCTGGCGAGATCCACGGCAATGAACCCAGCGGCAGGCGCAACCCCATGGGCGAGTCGCCGGGTACCAGATACATGCGCCCGCGGCGGAATTTCCACTGGCTGGTGCGCCAGGCGTCCTTAGAAAAGGCTTCGGCGTCGCGGCCGATAGGCAGGGCATATCCCGAAACTTGTTCGAGTCCGGAATCCAACTGTGCCAGCAGGCGCTTGCGCTCCAGGTCGTCGCCCAGATCCATCTCGAAGGGATCGATGTTTTCCGGCAGGCTTCCTTCCTGCCAAAGGGTATAAAAAACGTCCTCGTATGCGGGCACGGCGCAGTCTGCCTCCACGCCCAGATGGCCCGCGAGGGTTTGGATGAATCGTTGTGCCTCCTTCGCGCCGAAGCCGTAATCCTTAAGCTCGTCCGCCAGTAGCGCATTGTCCTTCCACAGAGGCGTGGCGTCGGTTCGCCAGAAACATGACAGCGACCATCGGGGAAGCGGCTCGCCGGGATACCATTTGCCCTGCCCGTATTGCAGCATGGCGCCGGTGGCGAACCGGTCCTTGAGCTTGAGCAATAGCTCACCCGCAAGACGGCGCTTGTCTTCACCCAGGGCGGCCGTGTTCCACTGCTCGCCGTCCATGTCGTCAATGGAAACGAAGGTGGGCTCGCCGCCCATGGTGAGACGGACATCCTTTTCCTCGAGTACGCGATCTACAGCGTCACCCAGGGACACAACTGCGTCCCATTGTTGGTCGGTGTAGGGCTTGGTGACCCGCGGATCTTCGTGGATGCGCGTCACCTTGTTGTGAAAATAGAATTCGACCTCGCACGGTTCCGTGGCCCCGGTGATTGGCGCCGCGCTCGACGGCTCCGGGGTGGCCGCCAGCGGAATGTGTCCTTCGCCTGCAAACAATCCGGACGTGGGGTCGAGTCCGACCCAACCGGCGCCGGGCAAAAAGGCCTCCGCCCAGGCGTGCAGATCGGTGAAGTCCGACTGCGGCCCGGACGGGCCTTCCAGCGGCTTCACGTCGGCGGTGAGCTGCACCAGATAACCCGAGACAAAGCGCGCCGCGAATCCCAGATGCCTCAGGATCTGAACCAGCAGCCAGGCGGAATCCCTGCAGGAACCTATGCGCTTGGAAAGCGTTTCTTCGCACGTCTGCACGCCCGGCTCCATGCGCAGGGTGTAGCCGACGTCGCGCTGCAAGCTCTGGTTGATAGCGACGAGGAAATCCACGGTGGGCTGCACCGAGCGGTCGACCCCCTCGAGCCATTTCTTAAGCAGCGGCCCTTGCTCCTCGATCTCCAGGTAGGGCGCAAGATCGGAGGCCAGGCCCGGCTCGTAGTTCCACGGATATTTTTCCGCCGCCTCTTCGAGAAAAAAGTCGAAGGGATTGATCACCGTCATCTCGGCAATCAAGTCGACTTCGAAGCTCAACATCCGAGTCTTCTTCGAAAACACGAAGCGCGCAAGATAGTTGCCAAAAGGATCCTGCTGCCAGTTGATAAAGTGATCCTTCGGCGATGTCTTGAGCGAATAGGCGTGGATCGGGGTGCGGGAATGAGGCGAAGGGCGCAGCCTCACCACGTGAGGGAATACGTTAACCGGCCGATCGAAGCGGTATTCGGTCTTGTGGTTGAGAGCAACGCGAATGGCCATAAGATATCTATTGAAAGGACTTTCGCTGAGAAATCATGCTGACGGCGCGCGCAGCTCGCCGGGGCTGGCTCGATTCTGGTGTCCCTGGTCCGGCGGGACGGGAGGATTAATTCACTACAATATCAATTACGAACAGCTTCGGCCACAGCTTCCCGGTCACCAACAAGCGGCGGCTGGCGTGGTCGAAGGCGATTCCGTTCAATACCCCGGCGCCTGGCGCACGCTTTCCAAGCAGGCCGCCCAGTTCGATCCAGGCGATTACCCGGCCGCTGGCCGGATCGATCTTGGCGATTCGTTCCTCCTGCCAGACGTTGGCGTAGAGCGATCCTTCGATGAACTCGAGCTCGTTCAACCGGCGCACCGGGACGCCGGCGTCGCGGACCTCGAGGGTACCGACAATGCCGAAGGTTTCCGGGTCGAGCCGGTAGAGCGTGGCGCTGCCGTCACTCATGAGCAGCCAGGCGCCGTCGTACGCCAGTCCCCAGCCTTCGGTGGGATAGTGAAATGTCGCCAGCAGCTCGAGACTTTCCGGGTCGTAGACGAATCCGGTGGCTTCGCGCCAGGTGAGCTGGATCAGGCGATCGCCGGCCACCGTGAGCCCTTCACCGAAAAAGCGCGCAGGCAGTGCACGCTGCGCCACCACCTTTCCCGTCTCCATCTCCACCTTGCGAATCGAAGAGGCGCCGTAACGGCCGGTACTCTCGTAGAGAAAACCCCGGTAGTACACCAGGCCCTGGGTGAAGGCCTGCGGATCGTGGGCGTACTCAGAGATCACCCGATAGCCGTAGCGCTCTGGCGGATTGTCGGCGGCGGTTCCGGTGGCGCAGGCAACAGCCAGCAGCGCGAGCAGCGCCGATGCAATGTGGGTTCTAACAGGCTGGTGAAAAACCCAGTTTTTCGCCAGCCTGTGTGCGGCACAAGGACGTGCCGCCATTTTCGACGACTGAAAGTCGTTGAATATGAAGCAAGCCGGAAATCGCATTTTCGGCGCAGCGCGGTGAAAAAGAGCATGGATGCGCTTTTTCACCATCCTGCTAATCTTTGCGCCCATGATTTTTTTAGCGAATAGAATAGTCACTCAAGAGTTTGCTGAAGCCGCTTGCCCATGCTGACCCGCTGCTCGATGCGGTACCCGAGCCGCTGGTAAAAAGCCACCACGGACTCGTTGCCCGCGCGCACCTGCAGATTGATCTTGGGGCAGCCGAGGCTCTCGAGCGCTGATTGGATCCGCGCCATGAGCCGGGCGCCGACGCCCCGGCGCCTCGAGTCCGGCCGCACCGCAACCGCATAGACCCACCCGCGGTGGCCGTCGTAGCCGCCCATGGCGGTCCCCGCCAGATCGCCGTTTTGAATCGCCACGAAGAACAGATCCCGCTGCACGATCCGCTTCTTGGCCATCACCAGCGAGGGTTCGTTCCACGGCGGGTCGTCGGGGAACACCTCGCGCCACAGCGCAGCCACCGCGTCTTCGTCGCTGTCCTCAAACGCGCGGATGACGACGGCGCCGGAATCGCTCATTTGCAAATTCTGGTAATCATCGTGGCGAGCCCGGCACCCAGACCATCGATCTGCTTTTGCATCGCCTCGTCCTTCAACTGCCCGTTGTCGGCAAAAGCTTCGCTGGCGGACGATATCGCCACCTGTGTCGGCAGCACGATGCAGCCGATGTTGCCCAGAATGGCGCGCACGTGCACCAGCCCGCGCAAACCTCCGAGCCGGCCGGGCGAAGCGCTCATGAGAGAAACGACCTTGTCTTTGAAGCATTCCAGCGGCTTCTCGCCTTCGGATTGCCGTGATGCCCAGTCGATGGTGTTCTTCAGCACACCGCTGATGGAGCTGTTGTACTCCGGGCACGAGAGCAAAATGCCATCGTGCTCCTTCATCAGCTGTTTGAACTTGAGACCGTATTCAGGAATTCCTTTCTCATCTTCCAGATCTCCGTCGTACATCGGCATCGGATAATCGGCGAGATCCACCAGCGTCACTTCTGCCCCAACGGACTTCGCGCCTTTTACCGCAACTCGGATGAGCTTCTTGTTCCATGACTCGCGCCGGGTGCTCCCGGCAAAGGCGAGAATTCTGGCTTTATCAGACATCAAATCTCCTTCAGTTGAATGAATTGCATCGGGAATCCGATCGGGATGCTACCGCACTTCGTTCCGCGCGCTCAGTAAGCGACCGAAGTCGGTTTCATCGTTGAATAGGCGCAGGTGCTCGCGGCGGGAGAGCGCGCCCGCCCGGCGCTACAGTCTCCGCCGATGTTCAAACTCGCCGATACGCTCATCGATCCACGTGGCCCAGGTCGCGTTCCGGCGCCACCCGATCCCGCACCCGTTGCTTGAGCAGCTTGATCTCGGGAAAGCCGCCGTCGGTCTTTCTAGACCAGATACACTCGCCGTCGATTCTTATCTCGAAAATTGCGTCGCTGCCGGGCTTCAATGTGACGGCTCCGAGCTCCAACTCAAAAGTGCTGAGCAACTCCTGGGCAAACCAGGCGGCTCGCAGCATCCAGCGGCAACCGGTGCAGTATTCAATCTCGACCATCGGCTTGGCTGGCATCGTGTTCTCTCTTTATTAAAAGGCGTGTTTGATCCAACACCGGTTGAATCGCAACGGCTTTCCGAGCCGGAGATTACCCGCGACACATCTCAGCAGGTGGAGTGAAACAATCCGCCGACGGGAAGCTCCGCGGCAAGCGCGTTGTAGCGTTCGACGGCGGCGCGGGTCTCCTCGACGTGCACGGGGATGTTTTTGGCTTTGAGCAGCGCCAGCGTCTCGGGCTGGGTTCTGAGCGCCAGCAGCATGCCCCGGCTGAGCACGATGACTTCGCTCCCCTTTTCCAGCAACTCCTCCACGTCTGCCGGTTGAATACCGGGCAGGTGACGGGTCCCGGTTTCCGTCCAGTCCCACGGCCGGCCGCCGCCGGGAAACAGCTTGAAGTCTTTGCCCTCGCCGAGGCCCTCGACCTCCATCCGCCCCCAGGTGATCCGCGTGATCCGAGGTGAATTCGGCATGCGGTAGACCGTAGTGCCCTGAGCTCAGCTTTCGATCTTGGCGAGGATACGGCTCGGGTTGTCGCCGTCACGGTAGTACTCGACGCGCCGGTTCATGTCCTCGAAGACCGCGTCGCGCTCTTCCTCGGAATCGAACCATCGAAGCGCTTCCCAGTCCTCGCCAAGCAGATGCGGCGCGCGCATGGGATCCGTGGGCGGCATGGTGACGCGAATGCCGTATTGCTTTGTGTCAGCCAACGATCTTACTCCGTTAAAGTCTTGGTCAAAACTTAAGCGTCGGAAGCGACTCGGTCAATCTGCGGCATGCCGCCCCAAAGACCGATCGATGAATGTTCACCTGCCGGCGTCCGCTCCGGCGGCGCCGGTGGCAAGCAGTCCGCTTTGCGCAATGCCGTCGAACAGAAACTGGACCGCCAGCGCGCAGAGCAGCACGCCGAATACGCGGGTCACCACGTGCAGTCCGGTAACGCCGAGCAGCTTTTGCACCTGGGTCGCCACGAGGAGCGCAAAGAAGGTCAGCAGCACGACGCCGAGCATGACAACCACCACCATGGTTTGGCGCGCCAGGTCGCCTTCCGCGTGGGCCACCAGCAAGATGGCCGCGCCCATGGCGCCCGGCCCGGCAATGAGCGGCGTTGCCAGCGGGAATACCGAGATGTCTTCTTTCAGACGTGCTTCGGCTGATTCATCCGGCGTGGTGGAGACGCCCCCCGAACTGCGCGCGAACACCATGTCGATACCAATGAGCAAAAGCAAAATGCCGCCCGCGGTGCGAAGCGCGGCAAGCGAGATACCAAGTTGCGACAACAACGCTTCGCCGATAAACGCAAACACGAGCAGGATACCGGCGGCGATGGCGCTGCCCTTGATTGCCATGAGACGGCGGTGCTCGGGCGTTGCTCTGGAAGTGAGCGCGGCGAACATCGCGGCCACGTCGATGGGTCCGATGGTGACGAAAAATGTAGCGAAGGCAACGGCGGCGGTTTTCAGCATTTCCATCCGTGTCCACGAGCGGGGCGGATTACTTATATCAGGATCCGTGCGCGGACGCGAAACCGTCCCGCCGGCTGCAACGGGAACGAAAACCGGTCCTTACATCTAGTACCCCGACACAGTGATATCGACCTATTCAGCCGGCCGAGATGCGGCCGGATGCAAGGCGCGCCGAGGAGGAATGGCCGTAGCTATTGCGACGAGGTGCAACGCTGCAGATGGCCGCTTATCGGCCGGCCCGAAGGGAGCCACCTAACTGCGCCCCCGCGGCGTTGCAGCCCCTTGACATAGCCGGGCTATACCGGCTGCCGGTTCGCAGTTGGGTGGCTCTGAAACGGTCAATATCACTGTGTCGGGGTACTATTCCAGAGAGGGCTCGTCGAGCTGGGCGATCTGCTCCCTAAGGTCGTTCACGTGCCCTTCCCAATAGGCGGGCGTGCCGAACCAGGGAAATGCCTTTGGAAACGCTGGATCCGACCATCGCCTGGCGATCCAGGCTGCGTGATGCATGATGCGCAGGGCGCGCAGGGCTTCCACCAGCGCGAGCTCGCGGGCGCTGAATTCGAAGAAGGTGCGGTAGCCGGCGAGAAAATCCGACAGCTGCAGCCGCATGTCCTCGCTGCTTCCCGCCAGCAGCATCCAGATATCCTGCACCGCGGGCCCGGAACGACAATCATCCAGGTCAACGATGGCCGGCCCTTGCGAGGACCAGAGGATATTGCTGCGGTGCAGATCGCCGTGGAGACGAATGCTGCGCACATCCGGCACGCGCTGGTACTGCTCGCGCACCCGCTTAAGCAGCGTCTCGGAGGTTTGGCGGTAGAGGGTGTCGGTGCCCGGCGGCAGAAAATCGCTTTCCAGCAGAAATCGGGCCGAGGCATCTCCGTAGCTCGCCACGTCGATGGCCGGGCGGTGCTTAAAAGCGCGCACCGAACCGATGGCGTGCATGCGGCCGATGAATCTGCCGAGCTGACGGCGATCTTCGGGCTCCTGAAGTTCCGGCCAATGGCCGCCGCGGGACGGGTAGACGGCGTAACGAAAACCGGCGTGCACCAGCAGCGTTTGTCCGCTGCCATCCCGAAGCGGCGCGACCACCGGTATCTCGTGCTCGACGAACTCCAGGGAAAATTCGTGCTCCTCGAGGATGGCTTCGTCGGACCAGCGTTCGGGACGATAGAACTTGGCGACTACGGACGGTTCGTCCTCGACTCCGATCTGGTAGACGCGATTCTCGAAGCTGTTGAGCGCAAGCAGCCTGCCGTCGCAGCGCACACCAAAGCGCTCGGCTGCCTCGAGAATGACGTCCGGGTCGAGACCGTCGAACGGCCGTGCGTCGCTGCTCATGGCATCCTCACGCGGGCTGGAAATTAGCAGGATGGTGAACAAGCGCATCCATGCTCTTTTTCACCACGCTGCGCCGAAAATGCGATTTCCGACTTGCTTCATTTTCAACGACTTTCAGTCGTCGAAAATGGCGGCACGTCCCTATGCCGCACACAGGTTGGAGAAAAACTGAGTTCTTCACCAGACTGTTAAAGACTGTAAAACGATTGGTTTCGATGAGACCGTCCGAGTGGATGGGTCATTTCGTCAGGCCCAAGCGCTCGTGCCATTGGGCAATGGACTCTTCCGGATATTCGTCGAACTGCCTGTCAGATTCATTCACGCAGGGTGAGACCCACGGCGCCCTGGAGCCCAGCATCAGGTGGGTGTGCTCCGGCGGCATCGGCAGCGCGGTGTCGATTGCCGAGGCGAAAGGGTGCAACAGCTCGGGCCAGCGCGGATCCCAAACCCATAGGGCGCTGCCGCAGAGCTTGCAGAAATGCCGCCGTGCGGGGCTCGAGGATTCCTCGCCGCTTTTGGGATCAACCTGCTTTGCCTGATAGATGCCGATATTTTCCTTTCCCTTGACCTGGAGGGTGCCGAAGTCGCCGCCCAGGTTGATGCCGTAGCCACCGCTACCGGCGGTCTTGCGGCAGATGGAACAGTAGCAGAGGTTGAAGGGATAGGGATGCGCGGATTCAAGACTAAACCTGACCTTTCTGCAGTGGCACGAGCCATCGAGTCGCATGTGTTTCTCCCATTCAGCCCAGCCCGAGCATTTTTCGCACCAGCCACGAGTGCACGGCGCGGATGCCGAGCGCGAGCGGAAGCAGTTTGTTGCGGAGAAACCCTAACCCGAGAGCGTCGCCGGTTGCCACCAGTGTCTGCGCCTTGACCATGCGAATCGCCGCGGCGCCGGCCCGGTGCCGTTCCGATGAATACTGGTAGATAAGGCCGTGGGCAATTCGCTGGGCAAAGGCGACCGCGTCCTCTATGCCGAGGTTCATTCCCCGCGCTCCGAGTGGTGAATGAACGTGGGCGGCGTCGCCGGCAAGAAAAATCCGGCCGATGTTGTAGGTCATGGCCTGGCGGTGACTGACGGAAAACTGAGACTGCCAGACAACATCGTGGACCTGGAACTCGGCCGGCAGGCGTCTGAGCACGCCGGGGCAATTACTGGCGATTCTAAACAGGCCGTCTTCAAACCCGAGCACGAACAGAAGCCCGCCCCGGCGAAACTGAAGGTTCACCGCGTCGTGATCCCAGGGGCAGTCCATGCGAACGTCGGCCAGGCTCCAGTCGCCGGGCAGGTCGCTGCCGGGAAACTCGATGCCAAGCGCTCTTCTGATGGCGCTGTAGGCGCCGTCGGCGCCGAGCACGTAGGCGGACTCCTCTTCCTCCGCCCCCTTCTCGCCCGACAGGCGGCAGACCACGGACTGACCGTGGTGTTCAATGGACTCGAAGCGCACGCCCCGATCCACCTGGACTTCGTATTTATTCAATCGCGCTTCGATGATCGCCGCGGTCTCGCTCTGCGGCAATGCCAGCATGAAGTTGTAACGGTGGTCGAGTCGGGAAAATTCGATACGCGCCATCAGACGCTGCTCGATTCGAAGCTGCGCCTGGCGGATTTTACGTCCGCGCTCGAGCAGCCTTTGGGTGACGCCGGAGTCCTCCATGAGCTCCAGGGTGCGCACGCTGACGCCGATAGCCTTGGATCGGGTCGACGGATCCAGCCTCGAGTCGATGATGCGCACCGGTACCCGCAGTCTGGCCAGTTCCAGCGCGGCCGCAAGACCTACGGGTCCAGCGCCCACCACGAGCACGCCTCCTTTTCGCTTCTGCCGCATGAGGGTACCCGTCGGACTGGCGCTTTAGATACGCCGACGCCGGAAGCAAAAGAGCTCGAATTTGGCCCAAATCGCCGGAGGCGATCTCAGCAAAATCCGGTCTGCACCTGTTTCGCGGTCACCGTTCACGCTCGCTTTCAAACAGCGCGCCGGCCGAACTTCGAACATTGATTTAATCCGCTCAAAAGCCCGGAACAGGAAATTCTTCCGTGCAGCCATGGCCTACGCTTCCGGCAAGACGATTGTTGACCACAATGCTCTGGCTGTTGGAACAATCGACGCCCAACTCAATCGTTGCCCGGTCCGATTGCAGCATGGACCCGCGAGACAGCTTCGCGTCGCCAAGCATGCTGGTGTTTCGTAGCCTGAGCCGCGATTGGCTTCGCACGCCGGCGCGTCCGATTAGTTGCGCCTCACGCAGATCGACGTTGCTGTTGCTGGCAATAAATACGTTTCCAACAACGCGATTGGCGCCTCTTTGCACCAGCAGGTTCGAGGTATGTAGAACCTGGATAGCAAGTGCCGCGTTGAAGTCGGCGCTGCGACCCGTGTTCTGAATCAGGTTATCGCCCTCCAGCCGGGCGTGTCCGGAGCGAGAAAGTCGCAGCGCCGCGCCATCGCCATAAACACTGCTATCGGAAAGGAACACGCTGTCGCGAATCTGCGCATTGCCCCCGTCGTCTATGAAGATCGCGTTATTGCCTTCCCGTGGATTTTTCACAACCACATTTGCGATCTGGGCGAATGAGTTCTTGCTTACGCCGACTCCAGTATCCGCGTGCCCATTGACACGCAGGTTGATCAGCGTTACCGAAGAACCGTTGTTAACGAGAACTCCCGTGCCCCGACCATTGACAACACCGAGGTCAACAATCGAGACCCGACTCGACGCGTCGATTTCGATTCCACCGGTGATCTGATTTAGCGGCGCACCGGAGGGATCGACTCCTGCACCCCGGATCGTGACGTCATGGCGGCGGATGTATACGTTCTCCGCGCAGTTGCCGGCGATTTTGACAGTAACCGGCCGACTTGGGTCGCTTCCGGCTATGGCTGCGTTGATGCTCTCGTCCGCTGCGCAGTCGACGTCGACTTTTGCTGGGCCATATCTGCCGCCAGCGTTGACGCTGCCGCCGCTGGCCTTTAATGCGGCAACCCGAGGCCCGCGCTGGCTGAAGTCGGCGGCGCCTGCTTCCAGTCCATCGACCCGGTTCTCGAGCAGATATAGGCGGGTCTCGTTATTGCTATCAGCCTTGAACTCTTGCCCGTTAAAGTTAAGGCGTTTGACTTCTCCGGACTTCCACTTGCCGTAATGCCGCCCGTCCGCCTGGGCGCCGCCGGCCAGCATCGATCCGGCAAAAATCATCAGCACTAGAGGACGCCCTGCACGTGCGCACCTGCGTTTCATGAATCACCTCCGCAGGGAATTCAACGGTCCCATCACCGTCGCTCGCTCTCTCAAGCGCGCCGGTCCTCGTTATCTTTTATCTGCCGCAGCGAGTAGGAATAACGTTCTTTTCTGGAACGCGTATCACCTTTTCGCGGACGCGTTTTGAGGACTCCATCACAAATTATTAGCCGCGAACCGCGGCTAAGCCAGGGAATCTAAGGCGGGAATTTGCTCAAGAATTTCACTCGATTTTACAGAGAGTTGGGAAATCAAGCCATTGGGCGGAAGAGTTGATTTCGGTTATCTCGAACAACGTGAAACTGTCCCGGCCCGGGCCGGGAACGGGGTGATTATTTAAGGAATTTAGTCTTTTTTATCGGTCTTCGGTGCCGCCCTCCCGGCTGTAACGGGGGTACCGCGGCAGCCCGTCGTCTAGTTCCAGCCACGAGACCTGACTGTGGGTACTGATGTGATCGTTAGCAGGCTGGTGAAAAACTCAGTTTTTCTCCAGCCTGTGTGCGGCATAGGGACGTGCCGCCATTTTCGACGACTGCAAGTCGTTGAAAATGAAGCAAGCCGGAAATCGCATTTTCGGCGCAGCGCAGTGAAAAAGCGCATGAATGCGCTTTTTCACCATCCTGTTAGGGGAGACATCCTGCGGACGGTCGAGGCTCCCCAGGGTCACCTGGGTCCATCCGGGGAGCGCCTGCTCGAAAACACCGAGGGTGCTGCCACACTGTTTGCAAAACGCGCGCTCGGCGGCCTTCGAGGATCGATAGCGCGCCGGCGCATCTCCGCTCCAGATGACGTCTTCGCTTTTGAACGCCACCGAAGTGAGAAAGGCGGCGCCGGAGATCTTTCGACAATAGCCGCAGTGGCAGTGGGTCACGCGAAAGGGCGCCGACTACGAACGGTAGCGCACCGCACAGCAAAGACATCCGCCGGTCCAGGCCATAGTGACCTCCGCATTCGTCCGCTGGCGAGTTAACGATTTGCCCGCCGCTTACTGATCAACAACCGATCCGTCCGCGTGCAGCCGGGTTCTGACCTGCCGCGGCCGGAAAGGAAATCGTTCTTCCGCATCCTCGGCCAGGGTGACTCCGATACCGGGCACGTCGGGAATGACGATGTAGCCGTCCTCGAGTTTGAGCGCCGACTCCACCATGCCCTCCGGCGCCGCTTCGCCCCCCGGTGGCAGGTGCTCCGAGCCGGCCGTGCCCGGCATCAGCGGAAACTCCTGGAGCGCGAAGTTCGGAATGCAGGCCGCAAGCTGCACGCAGGCCGCCGTGCTCACCGGCCCCAGAGGGTTGTGGGGCACCACCCGCACGTAGCGGGCCTCCGCCAGCGCGGAAATCTTCTTCGCGTGACTTAATCCGCCACACATGCACACGTCCGGACGCACGTAATGCACCGCGTTGCGCGACAGCAGCATCTCGAACTCGAAGATGGTGTGCAGGCGCTCTCCGGTAGCGATGGGCACGTGCACCTTGGAAGCAATCTCTGCCATAGCGTCGAGGTTGTCCGGCAGCGTCGGATCCTCAATAAAGAAAGGCCGGTACTGCTCGATGCCACGCGCCAGCGCCACCGCTTCGGCCGGGGTCAGCCGCCGGTGCACCTCGATGCACAGATCCACCTCATCCCCCACCGCTTCGCGGAACTGGCGCACGCGATCAATCGCGCGTTCGATGAGCTGAATGTGGGTTTCGTAGTAAGGCATCTCGCGGGGCTCGTCGAGGAACGGAGAAAGGTGTCCCAGCGCGGTGAATCCCGCCGCTTTGGCCGCAATGCATCCCTGCAGCGTCTGCTCCAGGGTTTCGCCATAGACGTGGTAATAGGCCCGCGCGCGATCCCGGGTCCTACCGCCGAGAAGCTGATGACTGGGAACACCGAAATGCTTCCCCGCGATGTCCCAAAGCGCGATGTCGATGGCGGAAAGCGCGCCCATGATGGCGGCGCCGCGAAAGTGGGTCCAGCGATAGAGATATTGCCAGTGGTGCTCGATGCGCAGCGGATCCTGGCCGATGAGATAACGCTTAAAGGTATTGACTGCCTCGCCGGAGGCTTCCAGATAGCCCCAGGTGCCGGATTCCCCGAGCCCTTTAATCCCGGCGTCGGTCTCCACCTCGACGAAGAGAAAGCGATCCACCGGGCGGATGCTGATATCGGTAATTTTCATGTCACGCGCTTTGCTGCCAATGTAATCTGAATCCCACGCAAGTTGATTCGAAAGCCGATTCTACGACGCGTTACACCACCGCGACGACGAACAGACGCGGAAACGTGTAGAGGGTTTTGCCGTCTGCTCTCTGCGGATATACCTTTCGGAGCCGCCGACGATAGATTTCGAGAAAGGTCTCGCGCTCCGCGTCCTCGAGCCCGTTGAGCACCGGCCGAAGCCCGGTGGCCTTGACCCATTCGAGCACCGGGTCCTCGCCTTCCAGAACCTGCAGGTATTCGGTCTCCCAGAGGTCCAGGTGACGGGCGCGCGCCGCGAGCAGGTCATAGTAGACCTCGGTAGCCTCCACCCACCGCCTCGCAACCGCTTTCCTCAATTCCGGCGTGCCGAGGGGACGACCGCCCTCCCCGCCGTCGGCGAGAGTTTCCCGCATCAAGCGGTGAGTCGGCGCATCGAAGCTGAGCGGCATCTGCACGGCCAGGCAACCGGCGGTATTCAGGAACCCGGCCAGCTTTGGAAACAGCGCGCGATGATTCTCCACCCAGTGGAGCGTGGCATTGGAGTAGATGAGGTCGGGGGGCTTATCGGGCGACCAGCTGGAAAGATCGG
>Ga0224497_10000891_pt1 | contig 19786 bp, 17 predicted proteins | sample SF_Jul11_sed_USG_4_FD_167970 | JGI IMG/M metagenome (GOLD analysis project Ga0224497, IMG submission 167970) | Sediment microbial communities from San Francisco Bay, California, United States - SF_Jul11_sed_USGS_13 | ecosystem: Environmental > Aquatic > Marine > Sediment | place: USA... | reverse complement strand
TCGAGACATTGACGCAGCTCGAATTCCTGCGGAGCTGTAATTGCGATCTCGCGCAGGGCTATTTGATCAGCCGTCCAATACAGCGCGATAAAGTATCGGCGATCCTGCGCAGCGAAATCGCAGGAACACGGCTTCTGGCAAGAGGTATGCCCTAACCTGCAGCAAACCGTTCGCAAGTTCCCTCAGCAGGTTGCCAGACATCTGCGTATAGATTGTCAGTGCAAACGACATCAAGGAACTTTTCTCGCTCGCGCGCCTGACGGGCCTCTTGCGCTGCACGGATGGGCGCAAAACCTGGATCGTCATATAGCGCTTGCAGATAAGTCTCCTTTGGCCGGATAAACCACCCATCCTCAACTCCTATGGAAATCAATGCGAGGCCCCTTTCTCGCTCGCCGGACAGGTAATCGGCAAGACCCGTTTCATAGTTAACGCTATAGAACTCATCGGCTCCGGTGATCCCGGCCTCGTGATAACGGCGCACGTTGTCTCGTATCGCCGCCACGAGTTCGCTGACGCCGGCCTCGTCACCTGCATCGCGGCGAATGGCGATCAGCGCTGCTGCGCTCGCTGGTTGAAACAGCCCCCTGAATGAGATCACGCCACCGCTCTTTTGCCACATCTCCTCCAGAATCGGTCCGGCGCGAGCGTAATCACCTGCACTGGCGAACGCCAACCCCAAGTCCATAAAATCACGCCCCCTTCCTTCAAGGCGCGCCTCTGCCGCCGCCACCGCGTCTTCAGGTCTGCCCGACATTCTCAATATAAGAGGTGATGTGTCTTCCGAAATTGTGAGCGCCTCTTTATCAAGGCCGAGAATGGCGAACACGTGGGCCAGACCAGACCGCCAAAAAGTATTCTCCGGTTCGATCCGTACCGAATCCAGGTAACCCATAGCCACCCGCGCCCATTTCCCGCCGCGCCAATACAAATCGCCGCGCCAGAAGGGGACAACGTCCGGAGCGATGGACGCGAGCTTTTCCAGTTCGCGCTCAGCTTCGTCCAGCCGGCCCATTCGCTTCAATGCCAGTGAGCGATTAATGATAGCCGGGATCGACAGTGGATCGAGCCTCTGCGCCATCGCCGTCGCCGCAAAGCCCTCGCTATAGCGTCCGAGCCCTGTTGAACCGAGGGTCGCTGCCATCAATTGATAGGCGGTGGAATAGCTGGGGTTGATCTGGATCGCCCTCTGGTAGTGTGTCAAGGCGCCTTCCAGTTTCCATTGTCGTGTCAATACGAGCCCGGTGGCAGCGTGGGCCTCGGCGAGGGTTGGATCGAGTTCCAGCGCTTGCTCGGCAAGTTCCGCTGATCTGGCGATAGTACCCGGAGTGTTATCCAACAGAAGGATGGCGATGGCCAGTTCCGCATGAGCAGGCGCAGATTCGGGATCAAGCAATATCGCCTTTTCAAACTCGCGAACCGCGCCTTCAACGGTGTCTTGTGTGCGTTGGAGCACCAGGTATTGACCCCTGAGGTATGCTTCGTGGGCCTCAATACTTGCTGTTGCAATTCCCCGAGGCACCGCCTCAAACTGAAGTCCCAGATGTGCTGCCATGGCCCCAGCGATGGCCGCTGATATGTCGTCCTGCACGTCGAACATATCCACGAGGTCACGGTCATAGGTTTCCGACCAGACATGCGCGTCTGTCCTGGCATCAATTAGCTGAGCGGTGATGCGAAGGCGCTCGCCGAACTTGCGAACGCTGCCCTCAAGGACATATACGACCCCAAGCTCTTCAGCCACGGTCGGAATATGTAAATCTTCGCCTTTGAATTTGCTGGTCGATGACCTTGAAGTCACGTGCAAATCCGGAATCCACGCGAGCACATTCAGAATCTCTTCGGATATGCCATCGGAGAAATGCTCTAGATCTCCTTCAGGGCCTAAATTAACAAAGGGCAGTACAGCAATCGATTTCTCGGCGAGGCCCGTCGGTACACCGGGCTCGACTTCGATCGGTCCGGATACGCCTGGTAGCGTCGCGACATACCACTCGATGATGATCAAACCAAAGACGATAACAAGTGCCGCCAGTATTGCGGGTCGGTATTCCGCCAGCCTGAAACCGATCCGTCGCCAGCTAATCCCGGAACTCTTTGACCGGACCTCATAGACTGTGACAGGTTCCGCGATGTTCTTCAGCGGGTGACTGCCCAGCGAACGGAAGAACAGCTCGGGTTCTTTGTGCACCTGATCATAGATAAGTGATGACACAACGATCCCACCCGGACGGGCGAGCTCTTGCAGCCGTGCAGCGATGTTGACGACATCGCCATACAAATTGCCCTCTTCGGCGATAATGTCGCCCCCGTGCAGGGCGATACGCACCTGCAGGTCTTTCCCCGATTGCTCTGCGGGCTGCTCCGACTTTAGTATTGACTGAATTTCACAAGCCGCGCGCAGCCCTTCGATAGGGCTCGCGAACTCGGCCATCAAACTATCACCGACACTACCAAACTCGCGCCCGTCGTGGGCCACTACACATTGCGTAAATACGTTTCGGCAGCGTTTCAGGATAGTGAGCGCGCGTTCGGCATTATCTTCCGTATGCCGACAATAGCTAACACAGTCGGCAGCCAGGATTACTGCGAGCCGATGGTGCAAATCACCCATATGTGGGAGCACCTGTACCATGATCTTCGCGCCTGCGAAATCAGAGCTTGTACTTACCCTTATTGACGGGGCGAGGTAATCGCCTTCACGATTAGAGGAGGGTTGTATGAAAGGGCGAGGGTTGCGACCGTGCCAGACCTGACCACGCGCGCCATCCTGGAGCATAATTTCCTGTTTCACGGGTTGCCTGATTCCACGATCACCGCGCTAGCCGAAATGGCGCATCGTAAACAGGTTGGCAAAGAATCGATGCTTTTTTGTCAAGGTGACGAATGTGACGGGCTGTACGGCGTCGCATCAGGACGAGTCCGAATCTTCGCATCCGACCCGAACGGCCATGAAATCTTCCTGAACATCCTCGGGCCTGGCGAGACAATTGGCGAAATCTCACTGATCGATGGCTTACCCCGATCAGCGAGTGCGGTCGCGATAGAACCGTCAACACTGGTGCACATTCCGCGCAGACGATTTTTCGCCTATTTGGAACACGACACAAAACTCTCGTTGCACCTGATGCAGCTATTCTGCGACCGTCTCCGCTGGGTCAGCGATCTCGTCGAAGAGTCGGCGTTTCTGACGGGTGCCGGCCGTCTTGCCAACCGACTGGTAAGTCTCTTGGAGCGATTCGGACGCCCGCTGCCGGACGGAAGCGTCGAACTGCGGATTTCGCAGCTTGAACTCAGCCATTTTCTCGGTATTTCCAGGCAAGTCGTCAATCAGCACCTCGGCCAGATGTCCAACGACGGCTGGATAAGCACCGAGCGCGGCAAGATCGTTGTGCGCGATCTCGCTGCGATCAAAGGCGCGGCACAACTGACCGATACCGTTGCCAGTCACGCCTGACACAAATTGCCCCGCTCTGTGGCTCCCGCGTGCCCGAATCTTGCCGATGTACCGGTTTATTCGGTCAAAGTGTCGTGAAGTTGACTTACTTCTCCTGGCCAATCAGCGACTGTAACCCTAAGCAAGGTACTGAGGCCTTGTGGATACGGTCAGGAGAGGGTCATGAAGAGCATCACCAGAATCGGCAGCTGCCTGGCGTGTGCCAGCCTGTTGCTCGCAGTACCACTGTTGAGTGGCGCTTATGAGGTCAATGTCTTGCGGGACGTAGGATCGCAGTGGAAGAACATCGAGAACGGTCAATATGAAACCGCGATTGAAATCCTCGAAGAAAGGCTGAAATACAACCCGGCTTACAGAGACGTCAAGCTCACAAATCTGTGCACGGCATACCTGCTTGTTGGCAAATACAATCGCGCAACAGAGGTTTGCGATCAGGCTGTCGAAGCCAACGGCACTTTCGTCACGACAGCATTCAACAGTCGCGGCGTTCTGAACGCCCTTAAAGGAGACTTCCTGGCGGCAGCAGCGGACTTTGATTTGGCCAAAAAAACACATGAGGACAGCATGTGGAGCCAGCTGGCGCACAGGGATGCGATAGAAACGAACTACCAGAGCGCCAACCACAATATGTTGGCACTAAGAGTAGCGGCGAAATCGCAACTCACTGCTGGCGTCACGAAATAAGTAGTGCAAGTTCTCGATTTTCAACCTGGAGATCGAAGGAGAATGGAGCGGCAATAGTCATTGCCGCTCCGGCTGGCATCGATTCCACTCGTTCGACTCACTCGACGATTACGCGGCTGCCGGTAGTCCAGCGTCCCTAGGCGCTCGCGCCGCACTTCCAGCATGCTGCGAATTGGCCCTCGTTTTCTTCGCCGCACTTGCGGCATTTCCAGGGTTCCTGTGGACTTTCGTCCGTAATCGCCTTGTCGATCAGTTGCTTGGCTCGATCGTAGTCAAGGTCGTTAATCACCCAGAGTTCCGGCCATACCTGATCCAGCGGCATCTCGCCGGCGATTCCCCCAAGGATCGAGTTCTTGATGCGGCACGCGATGCCTTCGCTCTGCAGCACGTTCTTGAAATGATTGATCGTGATCAGAGACTCCGAGGCGGTCAGCTTCTTCATTTGCCGCCCAGCGCCTGCAGGAATGGGCGGGGGTCTTCGCCGCTCTCGAGCACTTCAACCAGCGCCGAACCCACGATCGCACCCGCGGCATGCTCACCAACGTTCGCAACGTCGGCGGCGTCGCGTATGCCGAAGCCGGCACAGACCGGAATCGGGGATGCGGATGACACCGCGTCGAGGTAGTCTGCCAGGTCGTTCGGTAATCCCGTGTCGCCGCCCGTGATGCCCGTGACCGTGACCGCATACACGAAACCGCGAGAGGCTTCGCACAGCATTTTCAGCCGCTCCTTCGGTGTGGCCGGGGTCACGAGTTGAATCAACCCAAGGCCTTCCGCTTCGAGCGCAATGCGCAACTCGTCGCACTCTTCGAACGGCAGATCCGGAACGATGAATGCGCAAACGCCGGTAGCACGCGCTCGCCTCGCGAGGGTTTCGTAGCCAAAGGCGAGCAACGGATTCAGATACGACATAATGACCAGCGGCGTGTGCAGGTCGCCGGCCATTTCGAGCTCGCTGAAAATCCATTTCAGACTCACGCCGTTCTGCAACGCGGCAAAACTGGAGCGCTGAATCGTCATGCCGTCGGCCATCGGATCGGAAAACGGAACGCCGACTTCGACGACATCCCCGACCTGGGCGATCTCCCGCAGCGTATTGACGAACTCGCCGGGTTCGGGATAACCGGCTGTAATGAAGGGCACCAGTGCCGGGCGGTTGTGTTTGTTTGCCGCCGTGATCGCTGCGGTCAGTCTTTCATGCGCTGGCACTGGTACGAATCCTCGCCGGGTGTTTCGTCAATGTCGGCATGTCCTTGTCACCACGTCCCGAGTTACCGATGAGGATTCGCTTGCGCGGATTCTCCTGCGACCATCGGCGCGCGTATGCAAAAGCATGCGCGGTCTCGAGCGCGGTGAGTATGCCCTCTGTCTCGCACAGCTCCTCGAGCGCAGCGAGCGCATCATCATCACCGGCCGCAACGTATCTGACCCGGCCGGTTGCCTGCAGCAAAGCATGTTCCGGGCCGACGCCCGAGTAATCCAGCCCGGCTGAGATGGAGTGGGTCTCCTGCACCTGACCGTCATCGTTCTGCAGAATCATCGTGTATGCGCCCTGCAAGACGCCGGGTGTACCTGTTGCGAGCGTAGCTGCATTCTGACCCAGACCCTCACCGGTGCCTCCGGCTTCGACGCCGATGAGTTCTATGTCATCGCCGAGCATGGGGTAGAAAAGTCCGATCGCGTTCGAGCCGCCGCCAACACAGGCGAACGCGGCATCGGGCAGAGCGCCGGCCTGTTCGATCATCTGCTCCCGCGCCTCGACACCGATCACCGACTGCAGCTCACGAACAAGATACGGATAAGGATGAGCACCGACAGCCGAGCCAAGTAGATAATAAATGCCGGACGGATCCGTCACCCATTTCCGCATCGCCTCATCGATCGCTGCGCGCAACGTTTTGTCGCCCGTCTCGACGGCAATGACTTCTGCGCCAAGACGCCGCATGCGATCGACGTTCGGCGCCTGTCGTTCCATGTCCACCGCACCCATGTAGACGCTGCACGGCAGACCGACACGTGCGCACGCCGCTGCAGACGCGACGCCGTGTTGTCCTGCTCCCGTCTCCGCAATGACCCTCTGTGCACCAAGGCGCTTTGCAAGCAAGGCCTGGCCGATCGCGTTGTTGATCTTGTGCGCGCCCGTATGCGCGAGATCCTCTCGCTTTAGCCATACCTCGGTGCCCCAGCGCTCACTCAGGCGCGGCGCAAATGTCAGCGCAGTCGGCCGCCCAACCCATTCGCGCAGCTCGCGCTGAAATTCGCGCTGAAAATCGGCGTCATGCAGGTACTCGCGAACACCTTGTTCGAGGCGCTCGAACGCCGGCACCAGCGTCTCCGGAACATAGCGTCCGCCGAACGGACCGAATCGTCCCCGCTCATCCGGCAGCTCACCTTTGATTGCAGCATCGAGAAACGCGCTGGCTTCATCGGCCGGTAACTGAGACTTCACTCGTCATTCTCCGCAGCACGTACGGCAAGAACAAACTGTCGTATCAATTCGACATCCTTATTTCCGCAGGTCGATTCGAGGCCGCTTGACGCGTCGACACCCCATGGGCGTACCGTCCGGATCGCGACACCGACGTTGGCCGCATCCAGTCCGCCCGCGAGTATCATCCGGCCCTGCTCCGACACGACCCGCGCCTGCTCCCAGTTTACAGTTTTGCCAGCGCCACTTTTCGGACCTTCGTAAACAAACACGTCAGGAAACCCCGGCGTGCTCTGAGCAATACTCTGGCGTATGACCGGCCAGCGGACTACGCCATCCGGTATGTCGAGAGAGTCGAAGTCCCCGGCATCAGTTTGCAGCGTGTCGGGCGCAAACTGCTCCAGGACTGACTGCCACTCCTCGTTCGACGGGTGATGCATGACGGCCACGCGCCGCACCTGCGCGGGAACATCCTCCGCTAGTTCTCGCGCTTTGGCTGCGCTTATTCTTCGTACCGACTCTGCAAACACAAAACCGACGGCATTTGCGCCAGCCTCGACTGCCGCCGCGACACAGGTAGCGTCACGTAGTCCGCATATCTTGACGAACACGCTCATACAGCAAGCTCAGCGCTGCCGGCCGCTCGCATCGTCGCAACGAGCGCAGCCGGGTCGTCGCTACGCATCAGCGCGGTGCCGACCAGCGCAAGCCGATAACCGAGCGTGGCAACAGCCGCCGCGTCTTCGGCGTCGTGCAAACCACTTTCCGCAACGCACCTGGCCGCCGGTAGTGCCGGTGCAAGTTCGCTGAGACGACCGGGATCGACATGCAGCGTTCGCAGGTTCCGCGTATTGACGCCGACCAAAAGCTGGCCGTTCTGCACTCGCTCCTGGTCGTCGGGATTGTCAAGCAGCCTGCCGGTCCGGGACAGATCGTCTTTGTCGAATGACTCCAGCAAAACGAACATGTCGTGCTCCGCCGCGCAGTCGAGCATCCCTTTTAGCTCTTTATCGTTGAGCATCGCGACGATCAACAGCACGCCGCTGGCGCCTGCCGCGCGTGCCTCGAGAATCTGCACCGGGTCGAGCAGAAAATCCTTGCGCATCACGGGCGTATCAGGAACAGCCGCAACAACCTCCCGCAGATGTTCAAGCGAGCCTGCGAAATGGCTCGGTTCGGTCAACACGGAAATCGCCGCCGCACCACCTTCCACGTAGCTTCGGGCCCGCGCGGCACGGTCGCCGTTACCCCGCGCAAGATTGCCTTCGGCGGGCGAGCGGTCCTTGATCTCCGCGATAATGTCAAAGTTCCCGAGGCGCAGCGGCATCACAGGCATTTCGAAGTTGACCACAAGCGTTTCTTTTGCGGCCGCGACCCTGTCACGGCTCGATGCGGCCATTGTCTGCAGAAAGTCGCTCATTGGTCCTGAAAGTGCCGACGCAGTCGCTCGAGAAAGGCAGCCGCATCGCCACTGTCGAGCGCCGCCGCCGCTATTGCGACGCCGTCTTTTGGCCCACTCGCACCGCCCTGCACTTCGAGAACCAGCGACGTTCCCAGCAGCAGCGCATTTCGGTGCGCGCCGTGATCGTCGCCGCTGAAAACCCGTATAAGTTCCCTGGCGTTATGCTCTGCATCGCCGCCTTCGAGATCTTGCGGCGCGCAGCGCGGCAAGCCGTAATCTTCAGGTGTACGCGTTGTTTCGGTCACGCTCCCGGGCACCACGTCGAATAACGCGAACTCTCCAACCGGCGTTGCCTCGTCCCATCCGGGCTCTCCGTGCACGACGAATGCTCGTTCGATCGGCATACCCGCGAGTGCCTCGGCCATCAGTTTCGCGGCGTCGATGCTCCACGCGCCAATGAGCTGGAACGGCGGCGCCGCCGGATTTGTCAGCGGTCCGAGCATGTTGAACACCGTGCGCACCGCTAACGCGCCGCGAACCGGCATGACGGCTTTCATGGCCGGGTGATACGCCGGCGCGAACAGGAATGTGAAATTTGTCGCTTCGAGACAGTCAATCGCTTGCGTTTCGTCGAGCGGCAGCGGCACGCCAAGGTATTCGAGCATGTCGGCGCTGCCCGATTTGCTCGATATCGAACGGTTGCCGTGCTTTACGACTCTGGCGCCACAGGCCGCCGCGAGCAGGCCCGTGCCTGTCGAAAGATTCAGGCTACCTGAGCCATCGCCACCAGTGCCTACCGTATCGACCGTCGGAGCACCACCGGGTATCTCCGGCCGCACGGCCAGCTCCCGCATTGCGGTCGCGAAGCCGCGAACCTCTTCGGCCGTTTCCCCTTTGGCGCGAAGGCCGGCCAGAAATGCTCCGGCCAGCGCCGCAGGCATTTCGCCCCGCGCCAGTTCGTGCATGAAGTCGTATGCCTGCTTTTCGCTCAACGACCTGTGATCCAGCAGACTGTCGAGCATCTTGCTGACGCGCTGATTCACGAACTGCTCATCCGCAGAAAATTGACCATGAGCTGATCGCCCTCCGGGGTCAATACGCTTTCTGGGTGAAACTGAACGCCCTCGAGCGGCAGGGTCTTGTGCCGAACTCCCATGATCTCGCCGCGCTCCGTTTCCGCGGTCAGTTCCAGCACGTCCGGCAACGATTCGTGTTCGGCGCACAGTGAATGATAGCGGCCGACCTCGAAGGGTTGCGGTAAACCCTCGAAGATGGTCTTGCCATCGTGCTTCGCCATGGAGGTTTTACCGTGCATCAGGCGCTCGGCCCGAACGATATTTCCACCAAAATAGCTGACCAGGCACTGGTGGCCGAGACAGACGCCCATGAGCGGTATATGTCCGGCAAAGGCGTCGATCATTGCCAGCGACACGCCGGCATTCTCCGGGCGCCCGGGGCCCGGCGAAATAACGAGGTGTGTCGGTTTGAGCCGCAGTGCTGCCTCGACCGTGATGGCGTCGTTGCGATACACGAGAACTTCGCAGCCCATCAATGCGAACGCTTGCACGAGGTTGTAAGTGAACGAGTCGTAATTATCGATCAGCAACATGCGCACACCGCCGAAGGTCGAGGCATCTGTCATCAGAGGCCCTCCCCCGCGATCTGCAGCGCGCGGCGCAGAATCGCACTCTTGGCCAGCACTTCCTGATATTCCATGGCCGGCACCGAATCGGCGACGATACCGGCACCTGCCTGAAAACTGTACTCATCACCGGAGAACACGAGCGTGCGAATCGTGATCGCCTGATCCATGTCTCCCGACAAACCAAAATAACCGGCCGTGCCGGCGTAAAGACCGCGGCCCGTATTCTCCATTTCCTCGATGATCTCCATCGCTCGCACTTTGGGCGCGCCGACCAGTGTCCCTGCCGGAAAGCTCGCGGCAAACAGATCAAACTGGTCGTATCCTTCGGCCAGTTCACCCTGCACACCGCTGACGATGTGCATAACGTGGCTATAGCGCTCGATCGAACGATACGGATCGACGTGTACGGACCCGGCGCGAGCAACCCGCCCCAGGTCGTTACGGGCAAGATCGACAAGCATCACATGCTCTGCCGCCTCTTTTGGATCAGCGAGCAGCGCTTTTTCATTGTCGAGATCGTGCTCGTGCGTGTCGCCACGTGGCAGGGTTCCCGCGATTGGCCGCAAGGATGCCGTCCTGCCATTGAGTTTGACCAGCGCTTCGGGCGACGATCCAACGACCTGCAAGTCTCCAAATTCGAGGAAAAACATATAGGGCGAAGGATTGAGCAGGCGTAACGCCCTGTAGACCTCGAACGGCGAGACATTGGATCGGCCGCGAAACAGCACCGAAATAACGATTTGATAGATGTCGCCTGCGGCGATGTGCTCCTTGCAGGCCTCCACACGCTCGCAGAACTGCGCTTCGCTGAGGCTCGCTTCTGCTACGGAGGTTTCGACTCTGCCGTTGCCGTTCGGCACCGGGCCGCGAAGGCGGCTGATAACATCTCTGCGCAAGTCCTGCCGATCTGCTTCCGGGCCGTCATGCAATAGCGCAACCCTGCGCGTCAGGTGGTCGAAGACGAGCAGCGACTCGGGCGCGACAAACGCAGCGTCCGGCAAATTGCTTTGCGGCGTCGTGTCATGCGGCAGGCGCTCAAACAGGCGCACCACGTCATAGCCCGATACGCCGACGAGCCCGCCCGAAAACGGCAGGCGTTCAACCTCCGGTTTGGGCCGCGGCGCTGCCGCCAGCGCGCCGCGTAATGCGTCGAGGTAGCCCTGCTGATCGCTCGGCCTGGGTCGGCTCTCGCCGTTGACCTGCAGCAAGCGTTCGTGCATGCGGACCTCGAGCGCATTACCGAAACCGAGAAACGAGTAGCGCGCCAGACGTTCGCCGCCCTCGACACTCTCGAGCAGAAAGCGCGGTTGCAGATCGCGCAGCTTGAGGTACGCCGAAACCGGCGTGTCGAGATCTGCAGCTATGTCGAAGGGTGCTTCCATAGGTTTTCAACGGCGCATAAAAAAACCCACCCCCACGTTGGCGGAGACGGGCTTCTGCTTTTGATGCTCAGCTAATAGTCAGCCGGCCGCCCGCTCCTTTTGGCGTAGCCAGGACCAACCGTTGCTGAGCAATGAATTCATGGCAGCGAGTATTACTGCCCCCAGTACACAGGTCAATTGTTACGCGTGAAACGCTCCCGGCGGCCCACAGCTGAATGCGGGCAGGAGATGCGGCCAGCTACAGCGGATATAGCACCGGCAGGATCACGGAAAACCCGATCCACATAATGATGGTGAGTGGAATCCCCACCCGCAGGAAGTCAGAAAAAGTGTAGCCGCCGGCGCTCAGAATCAACAGATTGGTCTGATACCCATAGGGTGTGGCAAAACTCATATTCGCACCGAATATGACGGCGAGGATAAACGGCTCGGTGCTGACGCCCAGCTGCTGCGCAATACCGATTGCAATCGGGGTGCCGATGACTGCGGCGGCATTGTTGGACACGACATTGGTCATCAGCGTCATAAGGAGGAGGAACGCGCTAAGAATTATCGGCGTCGGCAGTCCGGATGCCGCGCCAACAAAGCTCATCGCGACAAAATCCGCCATGCCGGTCCCCATGAGCGCCTTGCCCAGCGCGAGGGCCGTAACGATGATCATAACGACGGGTATCGACAGCGCGGTCACGGCATCACGCCAGCCGAGGCAGCTTGTGACGATCATCAGACCGAGCCCGACCATCGCGCTCACGGAGATCGGCATGATGCGGAGCGCTGCCGCGAGGACCACGAAGGCCATGATTGCGAGAGCGCGCTTGGCATTGTGCGTGTGCGGGAGATCGGTGGTGCCATCGAGCACGAGCATCGAGCCACTGTCTTTTAGCTTACTGATGGACTCGCTGGACCCTTGCACCAGCAACACATCACCCGCTCTCAAGCGAATCATGTTCAGGTCGCCGGTTACCTGCGAGCTCGGCGCGCGTGCGCGATGCAGCGCAAGCGGCATCAGTCCATAGCTGCTGCTGAACCGGGCCGCGGCGAGGCTGCGCAAGTGAAGCGGTGATCCGCGTGTGACGACGACCTCGGCGAGCTGCTGACCCTCCGCTCTAAGCGGCGTTTCTTCATCGACCGGGTGCTCGATATCCGAGATATTGAACAAGGTCATGCCGAGCAGCTGCTCGTAGTGCTTGAGATTTTCCGGCGAATCTTTGACGAACAACTGGTCTCCGGGTTGCAGCTTCACCGAAGGCAGCTTGGCCAGCACCAGCGACTCGCTGCGCTGAATCTTGTCAATGCGCATCTGCCCGCCGGTCTTGGCGAGCACCTCGGAAAGCGCTTTACCATCGGCGAAGCCACCTTCCTTGACGTGCAGCTGTGCACTAAAAATGCGTGGCGTCGTGTCCGCCATTGGCGGCGTACGGTCAGGCAACAGCCGCGGCGCAACAAGCCACAGAAACAGCAACGCAACTCCGCCAACCACGGCGACCGGGAAGACCCATTCAAACATTGTGAATGTGTGCATGCCGAGATCCTGCGAGATACCGACGACAAGCAGGTTCGTCGAGGTGCCAATCGTCGTAGACATGCCGCCGACGATCGTAGCCAAACCCATCGGCATCATTACGCCCGATACCGGAAACTTGGAGCGCAATGAAGCGCCGACAAGAATCGGCATAAGCAGCACAACGATTGGTGTGTTGTTCATGAACGCGCTGAGAATGGCGCCCGCAACCAGGGTCGTCAGCAGAGCAAGCACAGGCCGCGTTTGCCATGCGCGGCCAACGACGTTCGCCAATGGCTGCAGGGCACCCGTCGTCTCCAGCGCTTTGCCGACCATCATCAATGCGCAGATAGTAACGAGCGCTTCATTGCCAAATCCGGCAAAAAAGTCAGTGACGCCGAGAACTCTCTCGCCGCCCCGCTCGTACGGAAGCAGCTCGAAGCCCACAACAAGAATGATCAGGATCGCGAGCGAAGACGACTCGAGCGGTATCTTGTCGCGCGTAAACAGGAACAGCGCGAAGACAGTAAGGCAAAGTACCGCAATCCCGTGGGCATCTGGTGTTATCGGTTGCAACGCGCCCTCTCTCGGGGATCCTGCTCAAACAAACAAAGGCACCGATTGTGCAGCCGGCTCATGACTTGGCCTCTCAACCGCGGCTCTAGACGTTATCTCAGTTCATAGCCCCTCTGCAATCTGGTATGCGGCGCTTCTTTGTTGTAGTACGGCCCAAGCCCGTTTGTGAAAACTGGTGAATTCACTGATATCCCACTGCGCAAGACTGGGTGTTGACGGGAATGCACCGGCATCTGCGAACGCAAGCAGTGGCAGCAGATCAGAGTAACGGAAGTCTGCCGGCTGATGTTCCGGGAAGATCGACCAGGGCGACAGCACCAGCAGATTTCGATGCCTGACCGCTGCTGCCTTAACCGCTTCGACCCACAGAGAGCGCCAGTCATTTCGAACCTGGCCACTCGGAAATTCCCGGCTGGGATCAGACTCGGCTATTGCCGGAAGATACTCGGTTCGTTGCGCTATCGCTCTGGACTGCCCGTGCAATATTCCCTGCATCCACCGCAGCAGCTCGCAAAGCTCCCGCAGCGTTGCGAATCGCTGCGGATCCTGGTTGCGCCTTGTTACGAGATCACCGAACCCCGTTAGCTCGAATGCGAGCCGACGATTCAGCCAGGCATCGTGCCTTAACTGAGCCGTTGGCCAGCGAATGAGATCGTGCAGCGCATCACCGATCTCGACACAGCGCCGCAGTGCGTTCTCGATCGCGGGCTCGCATAGTACACCGCTGTCGTCAGCGAATCGTGCGACGTCCAGTCGCAGCGGCAACCACGCTGTGCCAGCCGGCACCTGCACCGCCGTCAACGGCTGTATACACATCGCAGGCTCGGCCGACAGCAAGGAGCATTGCGGAACAGCGACCGATGCCAAGGCGGTGCGGACTCTCCCTTGCGCACGCGCAAGCCACAGCTGCGACCAGAATTGCTCGTGCGCGGCGCGCTCGGTCTGCGAGTCACCAGGCTGCATCATGGCTTTGTCCGCAAGCACATACACCGGGACAGCGCCGCCCAACTTGCGGCGCGCTGCCAATGCTGTCTGCGGCGTAACCGTGTCTGCATCGACAACGACCTCGATATCCCTCCACGAAGCACAGGTAGCGTCCATGGCGAAGCGTAACTGATCGCAAACACCGGAGAAGGCGGCGTGTGCGTCAGTACCTTCTCTCGGACCGCAAACTGACACCGACAGCGGCAGACCTCTGGCGAGCGTGTCGGACGCCTGTTGCCTGAGCCGGGTCCCGGCACCACCAGACGTGTGCACGGCACCCGCGTCTGTCACGAGCGCCACGCCCGTGGTCAGAGCGCTATCGCTGTCGAGCGTTAACAGCGATTCGGCGCCTGCGAACTCCAGTTCACGGCACAGCTGCCCCGCGTGGCCCGGGCCGACTCCTTTCGGCACATGATCGCTGTTGACAGCCATCTGCAATATTGTGGGCATCTCTTTCGTGAGGCGCCTCTCGCTTATCTGGGCAGCCTGCTGAGATTTTGCTATTGTCGCCAACCTCATCCAGAGAGACCCGCTAATGCCGTCTTTTGACGTGGTAAGTGATTTTGATGCCCACGAGGCAAGCAATGGTGTTGACCAGGCCAATCGCGAGGTCAACACGCGATTCGACTTCAAAGGCACTGGCTCGAAATTCGAGCTCGACGGCCAGACCATAGCGCTCACGACTCAGTCTGATTTCCAACTCAAACAGATGCTCGACATACTCCGGCAGAAGCTCGCCAAGCGTGGCATCGACATAGCCTGCCTGGACGAACAGGAACCCGTGATTAGCGGCAGCGAAGCGCGGCAGCAGGTTATCATGCGCAAAGGCATTGAGCCGGACCTGGCGAGAAAGCTCGTCAAGATGGTCAAAGGAAGTAAGCTCAAAGTGCAGGCTGCCATTCAGGGTGACAAGCTGCGCATTAGTGGCAAGAAACGCGACGATCTTCAGGCCGTCATCGCTCTGCTCAAAGATGCCGACGTCGACCTGCCCATGCAGTACGAGAACTTCCGCGACTGAAGATGCCAAACCATGAGTACCGGAGAACATAAGTCCTTGCGCCGTCAGGACATCACGTTTGAAGACAAGGATCAGGCGTTACGCGATGATGTTCGCACGCTTGGCGCGATGGTGGGCGATCTCATTCGTGAACAGGGTGGAGAAGACCTGTTCGAATTCGTCGAGAATGCACGACAACGGTCAATACGCCGACGCGAAGAGAACGAGCTTCCGGGCGAAGAACTCGCCGCGCTCGTCGAGAACCTCGACGTTGATCTTGCGCTGCAGGTCCTCAGGAGTTTTTCGACCTACTTCCAGATAGTCAATACGGCCGAAAAGGTCCATCGCATTCGACGCCGGCGCGAATACCTGCGAGAAGTCGGACACTATCAGCCCGGTGGATTCGAGGACACGCTGGTAAAGCTCAAGGCATCCGGCATGACCATCGACGAGCTGCAGGAACTTATCGACAAGCTGAGCATCGAGCCGGTGTTCACGGCGCACCCGACGGAGCCGACGCGCCGCACGATACTCCGCAAGGAACAAAACATCGTTCGGTACCTCGTCGACCTGCTGGACCCGACAATGACTGCGCAGGAAAGACATGCTGCACGCTCGAACATCCGCCTGCTGATTACGACCGGCTGGCAAACGGATGAACACCCTTCGGAAAAGATGACCGTTGCCGACGAACTCGAACACATACTGTTCTTTATGACGGATGTTCTCTACCGGGCGACGCCGCCCTTCTACGAAGACATCAAGCTCGCGCTAATGCGCATATACGGCGAGGAGGCGGAGAAGCTCGAGATTCCGATTATCGTGCACTACGCATCGTGGGTCGGTGGCGACATGGACGGCAATCCGAATGTGAATGCCAAGACGATCCGGGCAACGCTCGCCCGCCAACGCTCGTTGATACTCAACCTCTACTTCAAAGAATGTGCCGCTGTATCCGAGAAGCTCAGTCAGGCGACCGAACGTGCGACCTTCAGCGATGCCATCGGTGCCAAGATCGAGGAATACCAGGGCGTATTCCCGAAGGCCTATCATAACGTCCCGGCACGCCACCGCAACATGCCATATCGGGTATTACTGCGTCTCGTACAACAAAGGCTACAAACAACGTATGACGACGACCTCTTTCCTTACGAGGAAGTCAGTCAGTTTCGCGCCGATATACAACTGATCGCCGACAGCCTCGAAGCCAACAAAGGTGAGCATGCCGGCCTGTTTTCGGTGCGGCGCCTGCTGAGACGCATCGACACGTTCGGCTTTCATCTGCTTACTCTCGACGTTCGTCAGGACGCGGCGGTACACCGACGCGTAATCGGAGAATGCCTGGGCGAGGACGATTGGGATGAATGGTCTGCCGCGGATCGAGTTGACCGGATTGTCGAAGCCATCCAAGGCAAGGAAAGTCTGCCGGATCACCTCAGCACGCGGGCGCGCAAGACCATTGGCGTTTTTCAGGCCATTGGATTTTGCCGCCGCAAATACGGGCCCAAAGCGATCGGCCCGTTCATCGTCAGCATGACCCAGGGCGCTGATGACATTCTGTCCGTGCTGTTGCTCTCACAATGGAGCGAACTGCACGACCGTCGCGGCGAGGTGCCGCTTGACATCGCGCCGCTGCTGGAGACGGTCGATGACCTCGAGAGAGGCCGTGAGATCCTCAAGGCGCTGTTGGCTACCGAGCTGTATCGCACCCACCTTGATCAGCGCCAGAACCGCCAGACTGTCATGATCGGCTATTCGGACAGCAACAAGGACGGCGGCCTCGCGTCGGCGCGATGGGCGTTGCAAGGCGCACAGGTCATGCTGGTCGAAGCGGTCGAATCTGAAGGTGTCGAGCTAACACTGTTTCATGGGCGGGGCGGCACGATAAGCCGCGGTGGGAGCAAGACGCACGTTGCCGTGCTCGGTGCGCCTCCGGGTACCGTCAACGGCCGCCTGCGGGTCACCGAGCAGGGTGAGATCATCAACGAGAAATATGGTTTGCGGGGCATCGCATTGCGCACCCTCGAGCAGGTAACCGGCTCCGTCGCCCTTGCGACGGCGATGCCGCGCCATCGTGGCAACGACATGCCTGAGTGGCACGACATGATGGATGTCGTTGCCGAGGAAAGTCGACGCGCGTATCGAAAACTCGTTTATGAATCACCGAATTTTTATGAGTACTTTCGCAGGGCCACGCCGATAGACCTGATTGAACGTATGCGTATCGGGTCTCGCCCGTCGTCACGACGTTCGAAGTCTGGAATCAAGGATCTGCGGGCTATTCCCTGGGTATTCTCGTGGACGCAGTCGCGGTGCATGCTTTCTGGCTGGTACGGACTCGGCAGTGGTCTTGCCAAGGCCGCCGAGCAGTTCGAGGAGGAGGCGTTCCGTGAGATGTTTGCGGAATGGTATTTCATGCGTGGGCTAACCGCGGACGCCGAGATGGTGCTCGCGAAAGCAGACCTGGGCATTGCAAAGCTGTACTCGAAACTCGCCGGGGAGCTGCACGATGAGTTCTTCCCGATCATAGAGAAGGAATTCGATCTGACCCGGGACCTGATACTCGAGTACTCCGAACATGACGCCCTCCTCGAAGGCGACGTGACCTTGCAGCGCGCGATTATGCTGCGCAATCCGTACGTCGATCCGATGAGTCTGATGCAGATCGACCTGCTCGCCAGGTGGCGCAAGTCGGGCCGTGAGAACGACGACTTGTTCAAAGCATTGCTTGCGAGCGTGAACGGCATCGCGCAAGGATTGCAAAATACGGGATAGAATGTCGGCATGAATATCATGCGGCGAAAACTCCGATTGGCCACGATTCTGCTGGTCCTCGCCCCGGTTACCACGGTTATCGGCCAGACATCGACGACGTTTGCCCGTGTATCCACCGACGAAAATGACCAGCCGAAGGCGCTGCAACTCGCGATTGCCACTTATGTACCACAGGACCGCGAGCAGGTTCTCAGCGTGGACCTCATCAGCGCCATTCACATCGGTGACTCGTCGTACTATGCCGAGCTCAATCAGCGCTTCAAGAAGTACGACGCGCTGCTTTATGAGCTCGTCGCACCGGAAAATGCTGCTGTATCGAACCGGCTCGCCAAGCGCAAGGGTTTCATCTCCAGCGCCCAGATCGGCATGACGAAACTACTGGATTTGTCATTTCAGCTCGATGAGATCAATTATGATCAGGCCAATTTTGTGCATGCCGATTTGTCACCTCAGGAACTCAGGGACAGCATGGACGATCGGGGCGAGTCGCTGTATGTCTATTTCTGGCGAATTTTCTTTGCGTCCCTCGATCAGTATGCGAAAGATCCGCTCGGGCTAAAGGACTGGGCGATGCTGTCGGCTGTCCTGTCATCCGATCAGGACGACGCACTCAAGACCATGATTGCGTACGAAATGACGAACATCGAACAGGTGCGCGACATTTTCGGCGAGGATTCCGACTCGGCCGTTATCGGCGCCCGCAACCAGCGCGCTGTCGACGTGCTCAAAAGAGAGGTTGAGGCCGGTGCAAGACATATCGGCATTTTCTACGGCGTTGCTCACATGCCGGACCTCGAAGAGCGTCTGTTGGATCAGTTGGGGCTCACGTACGACAGGACCAACTGGGTCGACGCCTGGCGGCTCGGATCGGACACGAAAAATAGCGCGCCGTAACCACTGTGGTTCCTGCTGAGTATCTCGTTCCTTTTCTAACGAGCAACGTCATTGCGATGGGACTGCTCCTGCTGGCGCTCAGGTGGCCTCGCCTGGCACGCGCGCTGTTTGTTTTCGTTTTCCTCGCGGCTTCGCTTTTTAATTCATATACGGCATTCACAGAGCCAGAAGTCTACCTGAACTATGCGTCGATGGCGGTGTTGGCAATCTACCGTGATTTCATAAACGGGGCGTTCGCAGCGCATACCCAGTTGTTCGTCTTGGCGATCGCTGCCGGACAGCTGTGTGTAAGCGCGCTGCTGACTCGAAGCGGCAGCCTTTTCAGACTAGGCGTGATCGGTGGGTTCGTATTTTTTGTATCTATTGCGCCGCTCGGGTTTGGTTCCGCTTTTCCATCGACGCTACTGTTGGCGATCGCGTTGCTTGTTTTGCATTACAACCTCAGGCAGCAGGTCACGACTCCACAAAACTCGTGAACGCCTCGAGCGGCTTTCTACTAATATCCGGAACCTCGGCATCGTCCGTCGGGTAGCCTGTAACCAACAGCAGAAACGGCCTCTCGCTCGTCGGCCGGCCGAGGATATCGTTCAGGAACTTCATTGGGCTAGGCGTGTGCGTCAGGGTCGCGAGGCCCGCATGATGCAGCGCGGTGATCAAGATGCCGGTCGCGAGACCCGTCGATTCGACCGGGTAATAGTGCTTCACTTTACGGCCATCGGGAAGCTCACCATATTTCTGAAGGAACACGGCTATCAGGTACGGCGCGGTCTCCAGAAACGGCTTGTTCGAATCGGTGCCGAGAGGCTCGAGCGCCGCCAGCCACTCAGCCGACGCACGATGTTTATAAAACTCGCGTTCTTCGACCTCGGCTGCTTCACGTATCTTCCTTTTTGTTTTCGGACCGCTGACGACGACAAAGTGCCAGGGCTGCAGGTTGGCGCCGCTGGGCGCCGTGCCGGCAGCCTTAAGCGCCGTTTCGATAATGTCGCGTGGCACCGCGCGATCGGAAAACTCGCGCACCGTGCGTCGCCTGCTTACGCTCGTATAGAACTCGTTTAGCC
>Ga0224497_10000890_pt1 | contig 19791 bp, 17 predicted proteins | sample SF_Jul11_sed_USG_4_FD_167970 | JGI IMG/M metagenome (GOLD analysis project Ga0224497, IMG submission 167970) | Sediment microbial communities from San Francisco Bay, California, United States - SF_Jul11_sed_USGS_13 | ecosystem: Environmental > Aquatic > Marine > Sediment | place: USA... | reverse complement strand
CCAGCTCCACAGAACCGGAATTCACGAGCAGGAAGAACACGAGAATCGTGAAGACATCCATCAGCGACGTCAGGTTCATCTTCGTAATCTTCATGCGGTTGCGCCCCATGCGCTTGATTCGGCGGGTGTTTCTCATGGCGCGTCTCCGACGGATATCTCCGAGAACAGCGCGACGAGCTCGAATTCTCCCTCAGCCTCCGCCTCGACCTCGACGGCCCGGACAACGTCCATTACCTGGATCAGGTAGTCGTAGGGAATCCGCGCCTCCATCAGCACGGATGCAGCATCCTGCCCGGGATAATCCTGCTTGAGCGTGACCATGAAATCGGACAACGTCTGCAGATCGAATTCGTCGTCTTTCTTCGGTATCGACGCGATAACGCTCTTGCCATTGGTTATCTCGATACCAGCTTCCCTGACGATCACCTCGACACGGAAACCTTCTTCATTGCTTGTCGCACCCCCCGCCGAACTCGGTAGGTTGAGTTCGACAATGGTGAGCCGCGAGAACACCGCCGTTATGAGGAGAAACGGCACGAGCACCACCATAAGGTTCAGGAAGGTGGTTACATCGAGTTCATGCGCAGGCTTGGTGCGGCGCTTGTAGTGATGCCGTCTGGCCATGGCAGCTAGGCCTCAACCGGTCGCTTTGCCCTTCTCGAAAACACATTGAGGGACTTGACCGTCGCCATCTCGAGACTGTCGACAATGTCGCCGGTCTTGCTGGTCAGTATCGCGTGCACGACGAGCAGGGGTATTGCAACCATCAGCCCGAACGCGGTCGTATTCATCGCGACGGAAATACTTGCAGACAAGAGATCGGCCTTTTCAGCAGGATTCGCATTTGCAACGGCGGTAAACGCCTGAATCAAACCCATAATCGTACCGAGCAGTCCCAGCAGCGTGGCGATGCTCGAAGCGAGCGCAACATACGGCGTCCGCTTTTCCAGGCGCGGCACGATTTCCATCATGCTCTCCTCCATCGCGATTTCTATGTCTTCACGACGTCGGACGGCACCCTGCAACGACAAGCCCATGTTCAGAACCTGCGAGATCGTGGATTCGTCCTCGCTGGTCATTCTCCGCGCCTGGTCAAACTCGCCTTCTGCAAGCAGTGGCTCTACTTTGTCCCACACCGCCTGGTTCTTGTTCGTCACTATGGCCAGCGTAACGTAGCGTTCGACTGCAATCGCGACACCGACGGCGAATACAATCAGGATCGGATACATGAATACGCCACCCGATGCGAAGAATCCTACGATTGAATATAAGAAGTCCATTACACAATCCTCATTTGCCAAACAGTCCTGAGTCATTCCCAGAACAGGACCAAGAATAGTTGTCGATCACAATCTTGAATGTGACGCAGCGCACGTTCAGACCGTATGTCTGCCGACAACAGTCGTTGCCTTGACGTACCTCACAGGTTTAGCGGTTTTTGCGGCGCAAAATGCACTCAAATTGTGCTGCTTTCGCGTCCTGGCCCTATCTTTCGCCGGCGCGAATCTCGTAGAAGCTCAGCTCGCGCAGGAAGACCTCCTTATCCACGGGCCGCGCGCGATCATCGAGCGTATCCGATAGGCTGATGTCGTCACCAAGCTCGGATGATTTCCAGGGGATGATAACCAGTGACTTCGGCGCCTCCTCGTTGCCGAGAATCGACATGCCAGACATCGTCTTCGGCTTTTCGATGCCGTCACCCTGCTCTTCTGTCGCTTGCGCCTTGTCGTTCGCCTCAGCTTCAGTCGCCGCCTCTTCACCGATTGCGGTAAAACCGGCAAACAAGAGCGCTGTGCTGATCAAGATTCGTTGCAGCATCATCACTCTCCTTGTCCGACGCGATAGCGCAGGTCCGCTATCCACATCGAGGCCTCATCGTCGCTGGGTACCGTCGCCATGTACGCTTCGTAGTTTTCCAGCGCACATCTCAGATCAGCCAGATACAGATCGCAAAGAATTGCCAGATTACGGCGAGCGTAATGGTAGCCGGGATAGATGGCCAGCGCGGCTTCGTAGCTGCGCCGTGCTTCGGCAAAGCGTCCGTTTTTGCGATACACGATACCAAGCTCGTTGTGCACGATGGGGTGGTCCGGATTCAAATCTAGGGCGACGAGCAAATTGCTTTCGGCAGCGTCGAGTTTGGCGGCAAGATGATAGGCAATACCGAGGTCAATTCGCGGCGCGCTCAGGCTGGGCGCCGCCTCTACGACAGCCTCAAGCATTTGAATGCCCTGCTCGAGCTCGCCCTGCTCGAGAGACTTCAACGCCTGATCGTAATCGAGCCGAACGTCGTTGCTGATCCGTGTCTCTTCGGTAATCGTAAATCCAATCGCCTCCTGAATTTCCATTCGTGCCGGCGTGCGCGACGATTGCGTGGTGGCACATCCGGAAATGATGGCTGCCGCCACCAACCACCCTACGGCACAGGTTGCACCTGGGTGACATTGCTCTGGATTAAACGCGTTCATAATCACTCCGTTCAACGGCTAGTCCTGACCGCTTTGTGGACCATCGGACAGCTGTGCCGAGGCATCTGCCATCTCTTGCGCTTCGCCCGACTCCGGCGTGTCGACATGATTCTCTTCGTCGATACCGATCGGCGTCGCGATCGGCATTCGGTACGCATAGGTGTCGATCGATCCGAGGAATCCGCCACTGATCTCGTTCTTCGCGTATCGTCCGGGCATCAGAACCGCCAGCCGGTCGAGACTCTTCTGCACCCACGGGTTGAAAATTCCGCCTGCGAGCAATTCGAAATTCTCTTCGTGTACGTCGATGGCCCGTTCCTCGAACGGATATGCTTCCTCCTCGATGACTAGTTCGTAATCTATTTTCTCTGCTTCGCTCAGCCCTGCCGGACGCTCGGACTCCATCAAGGCCGTACTGAATTCCATGTAGATCTCGGCGATATAAAACGTCGCCGCCGCTGTAACCTCCGCAACTTCATAAGCAACGAGGTTTTCGAACGCCGCCATCGCGACGTCCATACGCTGTTGCTTCTGGGCGAGGCTCTCTTCGAACGGCTGCACGAGCTCGAGACTGGCGAAATGCGCATAGTTCTGCTCGGCAAGCACGAGTGCGGCTTTGGCTGCGAGATACCTGCTGCGGTCCGTCCGCTCTTCTCCCGCGTCGCGGTCGACCGCGACAATTTCGTTCAGCTGCGCGTGATACCGCTCGTAGTCGAGTTCACCTTTGAATATCTCTGCGAGCCGGGTGCGCGTTTGCATCGCCATATCAAGGGGCCGCGGATACATGACAACGTACTGCTCGTACACACGAATTGCCTCTTCGGCAACATCGACCTCATCGTACAATTCACCGGCGGTGAGCAACGCCTCACGACTCAGCTCGGTATCAGTTGCTTCGGCGGCGATTCTTTCGTGTTCGGCCGCAGACCGTTGGATTTGCCCGTCTTCGCGGTAGATGAACGCAAGCTGCTTCGTCGCCTCGGCATGCAGTTCGTCGTCGGAATGGCTCAGCCGGAATTCCTCGAGTACGTTGGCCGCCGCGGTCCAGTCCTGCAGCTTCATCAAGGCAGCAGCCGCATCGTATTCCGCCGCGATGCGTATGTCTGACGTCGGCGCAACATCTTTGATCCGCAGGAAGTGGCTCGCCGCGGCGCGATAATCCTCGAGGAGATTCGATTGCTCGCCCTGCTTGTAGATTGCCGCAGCCAATCCGTCGACGACGGCGGGCCATGATTCATCGTCGGCAGCCGTGAGCGCAAGCACATTCATGTAAGCGTGCTCGGCATTCTGATATTCGGCAACGTCGATCGACGAATGCGCTATGACAGCCCACGCGGAGCGTAACAACAAGGAATCCGCGGCAGGATACCGGTCGATAAGTTTTTGCGCCGACTCGATCGCGAGATGAAAATCCTTCATTTCATAAAGATCGTCAGCGGCGGCGCCCAGGACCACCGGCGCCTGCTCGTGTTCTTCAAAAGTATCGGCGAATCTGAGCGAGCTCGTCACCGTTGATTTCTTGACCTCGAGCGCCCGCGCACCGGTTGCCACCTCGAGATTCTGCCGGTGTGCAAAAACCGCAGCATAGCCGGCTGACGAAGCCTGCTCGTGCTGCTCGTACTCGTACGCAGTTCGCTCATACTCTACCGCCGCCTCGCCAAAGTTCTCGTTCTCGAGCAGCAGGTCTGCGAGCCGATAATTGACCTGCGGCGATTCAACATCCGCGGGGAAAGAATGCAGAAATTGACGGTACCAGCGCTGCGCCTCGCTGAAGCTCGCCGGCCGCTCGTCGGCCAGGGCCTCTTCCTGGTACAGCGCGTGGTAGTGACCAGCCAGGTCTGTCAGGTTGGTCTTGAGATAGCCGACGATTTCGGGCGACTTGTCGACGTCGAAATGGCTCCAGTACTCCGCATCGATCGCGTAGTTCGTCGCAAACGCTTTTTTCGATTCCACAACGAGCCGCGGGAAACCGGCTTCGCCGTATATTTCGACAATGCGCATACTGAAGTGCGGCGAGACTTTGTGGAACGGGTTCAGGCCGATGAAGGACTTGTAGACTGACGCCGCATCATCGTAGCGGAGCTTGGCGAAGTAGAACTCGCCCAGATTGCCGTAGATCTTGTCGGCATAGCTGCGATGCCCGTTGCTCGAAAAATACTCGTCCAAGACTTCCGGACCACCGAGATTCGAGAAACTGAGGCTGATTACACGAAAGGTATCAGCAACACGGTGCTCGTCGTCTTCTGCATAATCCTCATCGAAGTCGTAGCCGATCGACTGTCGATAGTCGAGCATGGTCATGTAATTGTGCAGCGCCTCTTCGTAAAACTCCTGCTTGTAAAGGGTCCATCCCAGCTTGTACAAAGCCAGTTCGTAATAGGACGTCGTCGGGCCCATTCTAATAATCGCCCCGTAGGCGTCTTCGGCATTGATGTACTTCTTCCTGACGAAGAAGTATTCACCACGCCGGAAGTAGACCTCATCGATGAATTTCGAATAGGGGTACTCGGCAACGAGCCGATCCATGACTGCCATGGCTTCATCAGGCTGCCCGATTTCGTCATACGCCCGTGACATCTGGTAGAGAACCTTGTCGTTGCGCTCATAGTTCGGATAGTTCTCGAGGATCTTCTGGTACGTTTTGATTGCCTCGCGAGGCCCTGCAGGTACCGCTCCGTCGTCAGCGCCCGGCAATGGCATGTCCAACTGCGTCGCGGTTGTGAGCAGCTGCTCCCGGCTCGTCGCTCGCTGTTCGAACTCCAGCTCGGACTCGGCGGGCTGGACGGGACCTTGTGTCTGTCTGTCGGCAGCAGCCGGTTCGGCCTGCGCAGCGGTCTCCGGAGCCGCCATCTCGACAAGATCGCCGCTGCCGATGACGCCATATGCCTGCTCGATCTGCAGATCGGCAAGACGTCGCATCGCCTCGGGCGTCCGCGCACTCTCCGGAGTCTGTTCAAGGTAGCGGCGATAACTTTCTGCCGCACGTTCCAAACTGTCGTCCAGGTATACCTCTTCTACATCCGCGGGGACTTGTTGCAGCTCGGCGAGCGTGCCCTGCTGGCTGGTGGTCGCACAGGCGACGAGACCTGCACAAGCCAGCAAAAGAACGGCTGTTCGTGGTTGCATCATTGCTCGCCCGCCTTCGCCTGCGCTTGCGTCGCGCGGTCATAGCTGTCGGCCAGAGCAAAGCGTGCTTTGTCTCCGTAATTCTCGAGACGGCCGCGGCGCGCGACCAATTCCTCGATTGCCACGACCTCGAGCAGGTGTCCCTGGCGGGCCATCAAGTTATCGATCTTCGCCACGGAATTTTGTACGTGCGCCCGGAGAACTTTGATCGGCCTCTCATAACCGACAAAACTGTGCGTAGCTGCCTGCCGTGCACGGACGTACTGGTCATACTTTTCCTGCAGGATAGCTATCGCATCGTCAAGCCCACGCAAATTCCGGTCGAATGTCGTCAGGCGTTCGTGATACTGGGTTTCGAGCGTCCAGCTCAACAGGCCCTTGAGACGCCCCAGACGCCGCATCGACGATTCTGCAAACGGCGATTTCGAGCCATGCATCTGTGCCTCGATATGCTCGATTCGGCGCAGCATAGCCTGTTCTTCCCGAGTCGCCAGGAATTCGGGCCTTGGCGTTGTGAGCATGTGATCACGGCGTTGCACGAGCATTTTGTGCTGCTCGATACGCAGCCGCATCCTGGAGTCGAGCTCGCGGAACTCCGTGTCGACCACGGGCAACAATGGCTCGTAATGCGCATGGCGGATGTCGACCATTTCATCGAAGGAATCGAAACTGGTCTCCCAGGCCAAGAGCTTGCGGCGCAGGTCGGCAAGATCCAGATAGTTCTGCAGCCCCGTCTGGAAATCGTGTGAGGCGAGCAGCTCCATCAGGTAATACGTTTCCGGTGTCTCGGGCAGTGACCGCAAGCGGATGACCCAGTCCTTGTCTTTGCGAATCTCCTCGCGAATCAGGGCCTGCAAAAACTTGCCCTCCCTGATGCTTTCGATCGACGCATTCAGCTTGTCGACTTCGGCACCGAATGCATCCAGCGCGCGTCCGTAGAATATGGCAGCGCGGCCATGCACGTTCAGTTTGCCGTAGGCATACGGCAAAGCGAGCAAGGCTTCCTGCGTCGCCCGATCAGTAACCTCACGATCGGCCAGTATCTTCCACGGAACTACGGCTCTTTCGAATCTGTCACTGGACAGGCTCGCCCAGCCCGCACTCAGCAGTGCCTGATTGGAGAACGGGCCATCGAGGCGCACCCGATTCAGGAATGGAATGGCTTTGTCGTACTCACCGCCTTCGAGAAAGATAGTGCCGAGCACGAGATTGGATTTGTCCCGGATTGCCAGTTCGGCGGCGTCGTCCGTCGCAACTTGCCCCGCACGCTCCAATTGCTCGAGCGCCGCTTGTCGCTGGTTGTCCTGCAGATGAGCGATGCCGAGATTGTAGGATGCGAATGCGCCAAAACTGTCCGAGTTCTGCAGACCTTTGAGAATGTCCACCGCATCCTTCGGTCGTCCCTCCGCGAGATAGATATTCGCTCGCAAGAACTCGATATCGTCGCGAATCGAGTCCGGAATCTTACCGTCGATGCGCTGGAGCGCTTGCAGCGCGTCCGCGATCTGGTTCTTTTGAAAGTGGATCCGGGCCAGCCGGTACGCCGCATCGTTGCGTATCACTTCATCAACGGCGCCTTCTAGAACTGCTTTGATCGCGCGACCCGCGCGATGATGCATCCTGTAACGCAATTCGAAATCGCCAAGCGAAAATTCGGCGTCATCGATATGAAAATAAAGGGTGTCGAGTTCCGGTTCGTCGATCTCGTCGTACTGCTTGACTTCAGTATCAAGTCGCTCCAGCGCTTCGAAAAAATATCCCTGATGCGCATAGTAGAGCGCCTCGCCGAAGTACAAATCCTTCAGCGTGTCACCTCGACTCGGGCTCGTTGCCAGACTAGCAAACAGCAGGAGCCCGATCACATAGAGCGGTGCTCGGCTCATGATCTACCAGTCTCCGACCTGAATCTCGCTCGATCCAAGCCCCGGCCCGGCCAGGGTAATACCAAGAGCTTTCGGTTTGACGCCTTTGGCAAATCCGAAGCTGTCAGAGGCGTTGAAATCCTTACCATTGTCCAGCTTACCCAGCATCGTGACGCGGAGCTCATGGTCGCCGGTAACGATGTTGCCGGTATAAATGCGTTGCACGCCGCCTTTTTGCAGCGCTTCGAGTTCCTGAAAACTGTAAATGTGGTGGGTAGCCAGTTTGCCGTTGATTTCTATCTGTACTGCATCGAGTCGAAATGTCTCGCCCTCGGCCAGGGAAACGAAGACCGCGACTTGCGTATTCGAAGGATAAAGCAGTCGTTCTTCGAGGTTCCTGAGTTCCGAGGCGATGTTCAGCACGTCGGATTTGATCTCCTGAACCTGGCCGTCCAGGCTTCGCAATTCCTCCCCGGATATGTCCTGCGCGCTGCTTTGGGTCGCCAAACCAGCGACCAGCAATGAAAGCACGAGAGTGCGTATCAGTTTCGACATCTCCGAAGTCCCTTCTTGATTTACATAATCCATTTGTAAGCGCCGCCAAAGCGCCGCCTTCGGCAGCACTGCGGACAGACGCTAGTGTTGAGCAAATGATCTGCTTTATCTGTGAACTGCGACACAAATCGTCGGCGCTGCGAAATCATAGTATTGGACCAGCGAATGGAATATTGACTTGGATACCGTCCTGCACGATCTCGGCCACAAGATTTACGGCGCCTTTGTAATGCCGGGTGATGTCGTGCTATCGACAATCGGCATCATCGGCGATGACCGGTCAGTCGTTATGCTGGTCGTTCTTTCGCTGGCCGTGTGGTTCCTGGTCGTTGTCGCAGCTTCGATTGTTATCAAACTCATTCGGAATGCCGCGAGAATCGTAGGCGCGCTAATCAGAACAGTGATGTTTCGCATGTCGCTCGCCGTCGGCAATTTCAAGACAAAAATGATCCTCAAGCTCCGCGGATTCCTGCCACGCAGAGCGACCCGCCGCGCGGATGCAATTCCCACGGTCGAATTCGACGATCTTGATTTCGCCGTGCTGCGTTCCGCGGCGGCTCGCGGCCCGGGATTCACGACGTCTGCGCCGGAGCTGGCCGAACAGCTGACGTTGCGGCCAGCGCAAATCCAGCGCAGTCTCGACAAGCTCAGCCAGAACAGGATGCTCGAGTACGTCATCGGCTCGACAGACGGTTTTGACAATTATCGTCTAAGCCAGCTGGGCACCGCATTTGTGATGAGTTGGGAGCGGCAGGGGGCACGGCAGTAAGTTATTCATCTGGATAGCTTTTTCGGCCAGCTCTGCCACAACATCGAAGCAACAAAAGCGCCGCTGTTGATTGCCCTGATTCCGCGATCATTTGCTCCGGTTATTCGTATACTCTGCATACTGGATTGCGCTAGTTGCGCATTCTCGACGCATTGAAAACGCAGAAAACCAACCTTCAAAAATAAGGAGCGGCTCCATGAAGTCAAAACTGGTTGCAGTATTAGCCATCGTCCTGCTTGCAACATTGGACAGTACTACCGTTTCCGCCCAAGACCACGAGCGTCGCTGGGAGACCGGCAATATTGTGCAGGTAACCAACGTGCACATTAAAGACGGTATGTTCAACGCTTACATTAATGATCTGAATAATGTCTGGCGCAAATTCCTTGAGGAACAAAAGAAAGATGGCTCGGTCATCGACTACGGAATGTACTCAAACCCGAATTCTCGCAAAGGCGAGCCCGATCTTATCCTGACTGTTACCTATGCCAATTGGGCTGCATTCGACCGCGGTGCCGAGTACTTCGAGGACATCGGATCGAAAGTCCTTGGCTCGCCGGAAGATATGCGAACTGCCAATATCGATCGTGGGGAATTACGCGAGATTGGCAGCATCACTGTCCTGCAGGAAATCACGTTCAAGGACTGAGTTGCCTGTAAGCAAAAAGGAAAGCGCCTGGACCTTCGGGCGCCTTCCATCGTGGCAGTTGACGTTACCACTGAGGAGTTGGTGCCCGATAGAAGTTTGATCGCGGCGCTGCTACTTTTCGTGGCATTGGGTCATTGACGCGCAAGTTGCGTGCGCAGGTCCCGCAGGACGCGTTTGACCGTTACAGCGTGATCGCTGCCTACCCGCAACATCAGTTTCTGCCCACTCGACAGAGCTTGAAGCTGTGGATCGGCGAACTCATACAGCACGTGCGGCCGAACCAACCGGATCGGTTCGTCGGGTTGCGGCGTCGCGAGCAAATGGTCGATGACCTCGACAACGCGGTCGTTGAAGTAGCCATCCGGGTACCCCAGGCGCTCATACGACTCCTGAAATAAGGGATAGAAGCGACGATAGGTATCGACTATAGAATCGATGTCGGCTGTCGCAATCCGGCTGATCAGTAAGTCGTATCGCCGGTGGTTCTCGGCGCTGAGATAAATCGGCCCGTCGCTGTCGGCTGCAACAACACGAAACGGTTCGGCTAACCGGCCCACCGGCCGGACTTTCTCGGCGACGTGATCACGCGGCAGGTTGTCCACTGTTGCAACGAACTTGTCGATGAGGGCCTCTTTCACTAGCAGCGTTTCGATGTCAGCACCGAAGACATCGGCGAGTTCGAGCAGGAAATATCCATCACTGTCATCGAGCGGGGGCAACGTTACGAGGTTTCTTCGCACGGGCTCCGCTACTTCGGGGGGCGCAATTGGATGTTCCGGACCCTCCTCGGCGCCGGCTTCGACGATCGCGGGTTCGGGTGGTGTCGTCATCGCCTGCTCCGGCTGCGGCAGGAGTTGGTCCCGGAAATACCAGGCGGCACCTGCCACGACCGCTGCGAGCAGTATTGCGACGAGCAGTTTGACGTCCCGACCATCCATAACACCTACTGTATCCTATTGGCACTGTCACAGCGGACAAAACGCGTTGAACGAACGGCAGCCAGCGTAACCCGAGGCGACTCCAGAGAATATATTGCGGGAGATTCTTAATACGGTAGGTTACTGTGAGTGGCGGCAGGTGATCCTCGTTTGGGCATCAAAGTGGGCACTTTTAATTTGGCTGCGACATGACAAACAGGCAAGTTTTTCTCACCATATTAGGCGGCGTGGCCGCCGTACTGGCCGCCCTTCTCTGGTGGCCGCAGACGATTGGCGGTCGCATCGTTGATGGCGTTTCCGGCGAGCCGGTCGAGCAGGCTCGGATCGTTGTCACGGGTATCGTTTACAAGCCGCTTGCGCCGCTGATCGCGCTGGCTTGGGGTAATGTCACCACTCCGATTACGCGAGTGACACACACGGACAGTCGCGGGCGTTTTGATGCCACGTTTATGGCCGGCATCCGACTTGACGCGGCGCTGCTATTCATGACCAAACGCGGGTTCGTCGTGGCGCCCGGGATCGAAGGCGGGAGTGGCGCGGCGAACTTGCATAAGCGGGATTTCGCGTCGAAACCCACCTTCGTTGCGTGGCCGGTCTCACAGGTCACCGAACTGGAAATGGACGGCGCCACGCGCCGTGCGCCGACTGACGGTCGCGAACGTCAGGTGCAATTCGGCCGGGCGCATGCATTCTGGATGCGTGCGGACGCGAGAAACCGGGCGGCGGAAGAAGACCCGGTGCCGGTGTCGATCCGCTGGGTATCTGCGCAGATTCAGGCTACCGACAGCTTCGCGCTCATCGCGCCGCCCGACGGCTATCAACCCAATTGGCACGGCACCTTGGACTGCAAACGACGCGAACCGACACCACGCTATTTCGCGCTGAATTTCGATGGAGGTTTTTTCGGTGCCACGTCTGTCGACATGCAGTCACTGTGTTTCGGCTTTGGTGACATCCGAATAAGTTATCGTTTCTCGGAAGAAATCGGCGTGCGCGAACTCACGGATGAAGAAGAACTGAAGCTAGCTGGCGAAATCACTCCTCGCTGAAACGAGCCCTCCAATAAAGCCCTGGAAAAAGCGTCACACCAGTTCAAAGCAAGAATAAACCCGAAACCTCTTTCATACCCTATTGTGAACGTGACGCATACTGATATACCAAGCCTGCGATGCAGCCGATAATTGCTGCAAGCCATCCTGACAATAAGGTGGCTATGAGGGACATAGCGACGGTCTCACGAAAAGCGTCTAGAATGCTGCGGTTTGAGTTCCAATCTGCTAGTGCCAAATGATATGCGCCCAGGCACAAAACAAAGAATGTCACGAAACCGGTGAGGGCTCCGCGCCACCAACCTCCTTTAGGCTCTTCTGTTAGCCAATTCTTGAAAAGTACTCTGGCAACGAAAAAGGCGGTACTCACGGTGAGCACCGTAGTTAGCAAACTGACAGCAAGGAAAATAGTTATCGGTGTGTCATCGCCTTTCTGCATATAGACAGCAACCAACATTACTGCACAGCCAGCCAACGCTAGGTTGCAGAAGCCGAATGGGACTACGTGTTTTTTTATCATAGGTTGCGGGTTATAAGCTTGCCATGATCGCCTGCGACGCGGACGGGAATTTGAAAAACCCTACCGAAAATACGTCACCGGCCGAGCGGGCGCAATCGGGACCCTTGTCAGGCGTGCCTCGCCGCGAATTTAAGACTGCAGACGACGCTAGCACCGAACCAGGCCAGGCGCCCAACTCAGGTTCTCTTTCGCCTCGAATCGGCAAAAGCGACGGTCCGCCTTACCCCCGGTAGTGGACGTTCAGCTGATAGCAGGTTGACGTGCCGTTAGTGACCCATGGCAGACATTGACAGACGCGCGATTGCGTTAAACCACGAGACTTATCCGTCAACCCGGCGTATAAATCAAGACACGGTAAGTAGCAACAAAATCAAACCGACCGAACAACGGGGACAGAAAGCCACGGCGCTTCGCTTCTTTGAGAATGGTTCAAGACTTCACGAAGGACACGAGATCGCCTGGCTACTGAGGCATCGTCAAGACAAGTGTAGCCGCGAGATCAAAATGAAGAAATTGATCGCAATTGCTTGTTGCCAGCTCCTGCTCGTCCTTGCCGCCTGTAATGGCGGCGGAGCCGGCAGCAAAGGATCACTAGGCCTAACACCAAACCCGCCACCCGTAGTCAACGTATCACCGGGTGGATTTTGGGGAGGCACCGATTCGACCGGCGGAGACATCCTTATGATCGTCACGGAAACCGGTCAGTTCCATTATATAACTCTGGATTCTTTCAGCCAGGGCACCGGTATTTTGAGGGTGTCTAACGGCGAAAGAATAGCGGGCGATTTCAAACTAGTGACACCGCTCGGGTTCTTTTATCCGGATAGATCAACGTTCGCTAATTGCACGCTGTCAGGCACAGTCGCAGAACGTCAGACGCTGATAGCGGATGTTCGCTGTACAACAGGTGGGGGCCTCCTGCTAGCAGCTACCGTGATGCTCAGCTACGACGCTGAATACGGTCGCAATTCGTCCTTGGCCACGATAGCCGGAAATTACGAAGGCATATCTGCAGTTTTGAATGTTGCCGGCGATGGGACGATTTTTAGCCAAAACTCGGCAACCGGCTGTGTTATCAATGGGCAGGCCAGCATCATAAATAGCGATTTCAACGCATATAGAGTTTTGTTTTCGTATAGCAATTGCGTGGGGCAATCAGGAATCTTGAACGATTCATTATTTTTCGGCACTGCAATACTCATTGACGCTGCTGCGCCGGAGTTATTGATCGTTGCTGCCACCGGCGAGGTCGCAGGTGTGCTGGTATCGAATGTCCTGGCCGTAGAAAGAACATGAAGATTCCGCGTGTTTATGTACGTAATGAAAGCGGAAGACGCACTCCTCTTGTGCTGATTTGAAATGGTGGCAGGGGCGGACCGATTTGCACTGCCGTGCAGGACTGTGCGCAACTCAATCACGCAAACTCACGCATCGAATTCGCACCTGCAACGACGTATGCATTGCGTTGGCCCGCACCGGCCCCAATTGATCACCCTGCGCCCGACCGGTTCTGACCCGATGCCCGAAGCTCGCCTCATCGAGCGGCTTCGAATCGAATGAATTGTCTTGCGACTCTTGCGGCAACGCCTGTGATTGGCCCCGAGCCGCCTCGTCCAACCGTGTTCGCTGTCATTGCAACGACGATGTCGTGATCGGGAACGATCATAAGGATGGCGGTCGATCCGGCACGGGTGCCGCCGTGGTGAATCAGCGTAATGATTTTTTCCTCAGTCGTCTCCCCGTCCGTAACGACGAGGCCGCCAATACGCCATCCAAGTCCGTAGTGTTGCGGGTTCAATTCGCCGGATGAAAGTGTTCTTGCTGTGAGCACGGCGGCGCGCGTCGTCTCGCTCAGTAGCCCGTCCCTGAGCATGGCATTGCCGAACCTGACGAGGTCGGTCGGCGTCGACACGAGGCCACCGCCGGCCCATTTGTAACTGCTGTTGGTCGCCGGTGCTTTGATAACCGCTTTCTTTGAGAAAGTGCCTACATAATCCGTCGCCCGACTACCACCGATTTGCCCGGCCCGGTCTATGGAGGTCCGTCCCATTCCGAGCGGCTCGAGGACATGTTCTCGCAGCCCGCCGATGTATGACCGGCCTGTTACCTGCTCAACTACGGCAGCGATCAGCGTGTAACCGAATGTGCTGTAATTGAAATCGGTGTCCGGCTCAAAGAGCAACGCGTCATTCGCAAAGAGGTTAAGGCTCTCGTCGATGCTCGCGAACTCGCGATTGAGCGCAGACTCCGAGAAAGTGGGAAGCGTCCACCCGAACCCGTAATGCCTGATGCCGGCCTGATGCGACAATAGTTGGCGCAGGGTGATTGTGTACTCCTTCGCGGGAAAGCTCGGAACGTAGTCGCGCACGTCGACATCGATATCCAGCAGGCCATTTTGCCAAAGGAGCGCAGCGAGGACTGCTGTAATCGGTTTCGACACGCTGCCGATGGCGTAGACGGTATTGGGCGTGGCAGGCGTTCGTGACTCGATATCGGCGTAGCCAGTTGCACCTGCCCATACGAGATGGCCGCCCACCCCCACGGCGGCAGAAATAGACGGCGACACCAGCGATGCCCGGTACGCTTCGAGTTCTTCATGCAGCGAGGCGATGGCTTCGTCATACGACTCGTCGTAAACCCTGCTGGTGCCGGCTGCTGCCCCTACCGGTGCGGGTATCCGCTCTTGTAACGCGATCACGCTGACAGTGACGGCGACAACAAGTAACGCTATGACGAGCAACGACCTCTTGATCCCCTTGATGACGCTCAACAAGCTCTCCCCCTACGGATGCATTACTTATTTGATGTCGCAGGGCGTACTTGGGTTTACCGGCGATTAGACCCGGCTGGAAACCAGGTTCACGCAATGGGGTTGGGACACAAACCAGGGACGGCATAAGCCGTTTCGGTGAATATTGGCCAGGGGCGGACCAATCGGCGCAGCCGATTGGTCAGACGAGCGAAGCGAATCCACTCCAAGGGTGAGGCTCGGCCTGGGCCGTCACGTGCCGCATTCACAGCAACCGCTACTTCGGGCCAGCCTATCCACTTTCCTGCCCTGTACCAGCAGAAGTTAGCCGCGGCGCAAGGATGCCGGAATCATTCGCGACGCTCTATCCCTCGCTAACGCGATAGAATCTCCTTTCTTGGCACGGACGCGCGCGCGACGTTACGATATTTGGTAACTTACCAATACTGTCATGACCAGTGTTACAGCAGACGCTCACGGTGTCGCCGTCATTCTTCTGATTGTCACGGCGTTGTACCTGTTCACCCGCGATCGCGTGCCGCTCGAATCCACGAGTCTCGCCGTAATAATCGCATTGGTTTTAGGGTTCCATGCGTTTCCCTACGAAGTCGACGGCGTACCTCTCGACCCCGCCCAGTTCTTCACGGGATTCGGTAACGAAGCATTGATTACGATATGCTCACTCATCGTAATCGGAAAAGCACTGGAGACGACGGGCGCTCTGCAACCGGTAGCCAGGCTTGCGAGCAACATGTGGTTCAAACGACCCCGGCTCGCATTGCTGATTATGCTCGTATCGGTCTTCGTGCTCAGCGCATGCATGAACGACACACCAATCGTTGTGCTGATGATTCCAATTCTTATCGGTATATCGTCACGCACCCATCTGCCGGCGTCCGGGTTCCTGTTACCTATGGGACTTGCGACGATCATGGGCGGCATGTGCACGACAATTGGCACGTCGACAAACCTACTGGTCGTAGGAATTACCCGGGATCTTGGCGTCGCCGACATTGGCATTTTCGACTTCGCGCTTCCGGCGGTCCTGGTGGGCGCGGTCGGGTTGATCTTTGTTTGGCTCATTGTGCCGCGGCTTTTGCCGGATCGTGCCCGACCGATAACCGATACTCGGCCGCGCATATTCGATGCCCAGCTCACCGTTCGTGAGGACGGATTTGCTGCCGGCAAGACGCTGAAGGACGTCCTCGACAAGACTGACGGCGACATGCGAGTAGAGCAGATTCAACGTGGTGAATCGCTCGCCGTCATGAAATTGCCGCTTGTAATACTGCAACCGGGCGATCGTTTGCTGGTGAAAGACACACCGCAGAACCTGAAGCGGTTCGAGGGCCTTATTGGCGCGAGTCTCTATGTTGAGTCAGGCAGTGAACATGCGGTTGACAGCGATACGCCACTAAAGGCGCGCGACCAACAGGTAGCACAAATTGTCGTAACGCGGGATTCGCCACTTTACCGCCGATCCGTGCCGGACATCCATTTCAGTGCGTCCTTCGACCTGATTCCGCTGGCGGTTCACTGTGCAAGGGAGCCCGGGGAGAAGGAGGTTGCTAATCTGAACCAGATTCGGCTTCGCGAGGGCGACGTGGTGTTGGTGCAGGGCAGTCAGGCCGCCCTCGATGCCATCAAGGCGAGCAACAGGATGCTGGTTCTCGACGACACCACGGATTTACCGCGAGCACACCGAGCGAAGCGGTCTCTCGTGGTGCTAGCCATGGTAATAGGGTTCGCGGCACTGGGTTTGCTGCCCATTTCCATCACCGCGATAATCGGCGTCGGCCTGATGATCGCACTGAGATGTTTGTCATGGCGGGATGTCGGCCGATCGCTGCCAGTAGCCGTCATCATGCTCATCGTCGCCAGCCTGGCCCTGGGCAAGGCACTGGTCAGCACGGGCATGGCGGAGTACCTGGCCGCGGCCTTCGTGTCCGCCGCCGGAAACCTGCCGACCGCGGTGGTCCTCAGTACCTTCATCCTGATCATGGCCGTGCTGACGAACATCGTGTCGAATAATGCCGCTGCAGTGATCGGCACACCGATAGCGATCTCCGCCGCGCAGCAAATGGGCGTGGACCCGCTACCGTTCGTGCTTGCCGTATTGTTCGGCGCCAACATGAGTTTCGCGACGCCTTTCGGTTATCAGACGAATTTGCTGATCCTGAGCGCCGGCGGATACCGGTTTTCGGACTTCCTCAAGGTTGGCATACCCCTGATTCTCATCATGTGGCTCGGGTTTTCCATCGTGTTGCCGCTGCTCTATGGCATCTAGCAATCCGGCTGTTCGGTAGATTCCCGCAGATGTCGGTTCGCGTCTTTCCGGCGTCCTTGCTTCGGCCCCGAATTCGGCGAACGTATAATGCGGGGAATGCCATGCCGGCTGCTTCTGATATCGAAATCTGGTCATCGGCTTACCAAGCCGAGAACGAGGATTCGATTCTCCTCACCCGCTGCAATCCTCCAGCCTCCCTTCGGAAACTCCCATGCTGCTCTTCATCACTGCCGTAAGTGTTGTACTGATCGTATCTTTCCTGTGCTCAATCTTCGAGTCTGTCCTGCTATCACTTACCAGGCCGCAGATCGAAGTCCTCATGCAACGCGAAAAACGTGCCGGGCGACTGTTGTCACGGTTCAAGGAGAACATGGATGTGCCGATAGCGGCGATCCTGATTCTCAATACGGCTGCGCACACGATTGGCGCCGCTGTTGCCGGCGCGAGTTACCAGGATGTCTTCGATACCAGCACCCTGTGGCTGTTCTCGATCATCTTCACAATCGCTGTGCTCTTATTTACGGAAATCATTCCCAAGACACTGGGTGTCACCTACGCGCTAAAGCTGGCGTCACCTGTCGCGCACGGCATCCGATGGCTGACGATGGTTTTGCGGCCGCTCGTCGCACTGAGTGAGAAGGTCTCGCGGTCGCTGCGGGGCGATGTTGAAATGCCGGTAACGACGCCCGAGGAAATTCGCCTGCTCGCAACGTTGGGCCGCAGCAAGGGCGCCGTCGGTGTCGATACGGCAGGGATGGTCGTTGGCGCAACGCAGCTCAGATATCTGCACGCTCATGACATCGTGTTGCCGCGCGACAAGGTGCGTTTCCTGTCAGGCGAAATGAAACGCAGAGAAGCGACGGAGTTTATTCGGCGAACCGGACACAGTCGTTTTCCGTTCTCACTGACCCGTAATCTAAAAGACGTTTGCGGCGTGGTACTCACCAAAGATTTGCTTTACTGGCTGCTGCACCACGACGAAGACGACATCGACTGGAACAGCCTGACAAAGGAAGCGCTGATCGTCCCGCCGACCGTTCCGCTGATACAGCTGCTACGCACCTTTCAGCATAGGCGCCGCCACCTTGCGATCATCATCGATGAGTATGGCACCGTGGAGGGCATCGCCACGCTGGAAGATGTGCTCGAGGAGATTGTCGGCGACATTTTCGACGAGAGCGATCTGCCGATGCGCGAGTTCCATGAGCTGGCCGACGGATCGTTTATCGTTCGCGCAACGATTGACCTGCGTAAGCTGAGCGCGAAACTCGCCGTAGCCTGGGACCCGAAGGTCGCGACATCCACGATCGGTGGATTCGTGACCGAAAAACTCGAGCGAATTCCGAGGGCCGGCGATGCAATCAGCTGGAAAGGTTATCAGATCGAGGTGCTGCGGGCCGACAAGCGCCGCGCCAAGCTGCTGCGCATCCGCAAGGAATGACCAGCTGGCAGGGATGTTGAAAGCGCCCAGGCAACCGCCAGTGGTCCCGAAAAAAGTATCTTAAAGGCTTTCGCCAACCCGCTGATTTACCCGTGCGACCCGTGCGGCACATTGTCCAACCCACGGGATCATGGTCTGCTCGGTCACGTCCCGGCTTGATCCAACGCCTCCTGCACATTCGCCGCATCAATATTGTTGTAATGTTCTCATGAAAGCGTCGCAGCAGTGCCTCGACCCTGGCTGTGTCACTGTCGTCGCGGATCAGAACTTCGCGCGCCAGCTCGAGGCTTGCTTCGAGCGTTTCCGATACAGCGATTCTCGCACCAATTTTTCGCAGCGTCCGGCACCGGTCTGCATCGTGCCCCCCTGGCCAAAATCGTGACGTCGGGATACGCCTCGTGTAACGCAGCCACGATGTTCTCGGTGGCCTCAAAATCATCGACGGTAACGATGACGAGATCCGCGTCAGCGGCGCCGACGGCCCGCGGCACCACGGGGCGGCGTGCATCGCCATAGAAGACGCGATGGCCGTTTGCGCGTTCACATAGCACCAGCGAGGAATCGCGGTCAATAGCGACGTACGGTTCGCCGGCCAACGTCAAGATCTGGCCGATGTGACGCCCGACGCGGCCGAAGCCTGTCAGGACTACGGGTGCCTTGCCGGTACCTCATCGTTCGCTTTCTGTTGATCAGCACGCGCGGCCACCAGCTGCCGCGCCAGGTAAGCGAGCGGAGGAGTCACGCGCATACTGAGGACAATGACGAGCAGCAGTTGCACGTACAGATCGGTGCTCATCAGTTGCGCATGATACGTAAAGGCAAACAGGACCAGCCCGAACTCACCACTCTGCGACAGCAGCATGGCGACCGCCGTGCCGACCTCGGCCCGGAGGCCGAAAGACCGGGCCAATGCCCACAACACAACGAACTTCACGGCGATCAGGGCAACGAGCATACCCAGCACCGTAAGCGGCTGTGCGAAGAATTCACCGAGATTGAGTGACATGCCCATGGTCATGAAAAACAGACCCAATAGCAGGCCGCGAAACGGCTGAATCTAGGCGATGACTCCGTGACGAAATGGCGAATCCGCAATCAGCAGGCCGGCAATGAACGCCCCCATCGCCATTGACAAACCGACCGCCTCGGTCAAAAGCGCGCTACCCAGAACGAGCAAAACGGCCAGCGCTGTAAATACTTCCCGGTTACGAGCGCGCGTTACGCGGTGCAGGATCGGTTGCAGCAGGTAACGGCCGCCTACGATGGCAAGCAGCAGAATCCCGACTGCTTGGGCAAGCGCGAGCGCGATGTCCGCGCCGACCGTAAATTTCGGGACCGCGAGCAACGGCACGAGCGCCAGTGCGGGTCCGATCAGAAT
>Ga0224497_10000888_pt1 | contig 19815 bp, 18 predicted proteins | sample SF_Jul11_sed_USG_4_FD_167970 | JGI IMG/M metagenome (GOLD analysis project Ga0224497, IMG submission 167970) | Sediment microbial communities from San Francisco Bay, California, United States - SF_Jul11_sed_USGS_13 | ecosystem: Environmental > Aquatic > Marine > Sediment | place: USA... | reverse complement strand
CATCCTTCACCTGTTGGACAAGGAGATCGCCGTTTCTTGTGGTGACGAGGCCATGGCACCACACGCGCCGGAAACTGTATGTAACAGTGCCCACGTCAGCAGGCACACGATCAATGTATATCTGGAAACCCCGTTATGGTAGTTCATTGTTTTAAGACTGCGTCCGTGAAGCGCCCCCTTCTTAAATTTGCGGTTCACTCTCTGAAACAGATTGTACGAGCTCCCCCGAAGACGAGGCTACTCCTAGCAGAAACACCTCATGCGCGTAAAGAATAGTAGCTACAGAAATAGTAAGGCTGCCTGGGGTGGACAGCATCCACCCCAGGCAGCTGTTAGAAACATGGTTAATTCACCTCGGTACTAATTGATCCGAATGCCAACATAGGAAGAATTATTGGCCTCATTCACTTCTGCTATGGCGTTGCTTGGATCAATGATGGCACCAATGTGATAATTGGCCCCGCTGGTTAAATCATTAGGGATCGTGAGAGTGGTGTTTTTGGTGGTATACACTGTGTTCCGACACACCGAAACACTTCCTGTCCCAATGTGCCGATCCCACGTCGTAATCAGATCGTTCGTGGAAATATAGTATTTCACCGGAACACTATTTTTACAACCGGAGCCCAAATTCTCATAGGACATCTCTAGCTTGATCTGTTGTCCCTTGCTCACACGGTAACGAGGTTCGCCCGCGTCATTAAACCATGACACCACACTCGTTCCGGCGGAATTCCAGACCCGCGTCCGGGCATGGGTACTATATTCGCCACTGGAGCCTGTCCATCGCCAATGGGCAATGGCCACATCATGAGTGCCATTATCATTACCATACAGTGCCACAGCGCCATTACTGGCATCTTCGCCCGGATACGCATAGGCCGTTGAGCCATTCGCATGCATATGCGTGCTATCTGAGCCCATCGCATTGTAAGTATAGCTCACATGTTTGAGGCCAAGCGCATGGCCTAATTCATGAACGGCGACCGTCTGAAAAGAACGAGATCCTCCGCCATACCCATTCAGCGTTTTTTTGTTATGGGTATAGTGGTAGGGAGTGGTATTCCTAAAGACCACATCGGCTTCGACCAGATGCCCGGTCAGACAGGTGTACCAGTAGTACGCCACCGCCGGAGCACTGAGGCTGCTTTTCCACCAGACTTCATTCTGAAAGTTGCCTTTTCCGACACCCGGTTCATCATACGTTAATTGGAAGCTAAATTTACTCGGGTTTTGGTTCCAGAGTTGGATGGATTCCGTCAATGCATTCCGCCAAGCCCCAGCGGGAAATCCATTAGCAGAAGCGCGCATTCTGACTGAATTGGACCCCCATTTTTGCGTGATGCCGGCACATTTAATCTTTTCATACGAATACCCGACAGTCGGGTATAACAACATGACCAATACAGACAAAATCAGTATTTTTTGGCTTTTCATCATATCCTCCATCAATTTTGAATGCTTTGATAAGCACAGCTCGTTTCTAAAAGTTGAAAACCTAAAAATGGAATGTATATACGGGATTTTTCCCTTTCATGATTATTCTCCCGAAGGCACTGCGTTCTCTTCAGCGTCAAAGAGCATGTTTCCTTCCAAAATCGGTTCGCCTTCATCGCCTTCCATTCCCGACTCAATACCTCGTGGGACGATGGGAAGCATTTTTCGTTGAAGCCCGGGTTTGATAGAAAGCCCCGGTTTCAATCCAGGAATAGAAAGACCTGGTTTCAATCCACGAGGAGGACCCTCTTTGAAAACCGGATTCCCTTGTTGGTTGTGAAGTAAGGCCGCCTCTGCCTTATCAAACTCATTTTGCGGGCCAGCGACTGGCCTTTCAGGCGCTATTTTCATTAGCGGACCTTGAGGTGCTTGAGCGCGAGCATTAAAAGGTTGTCCTGGTTTAAAGCTGCGTACGGGCTTCAAAGCCGCTAATTTTTCCGGTCGAATCCTAGCCTTCTCGTTGGCCACACGACCTTTAAACTTCTGTATATTCAAATGCTCGCCTTGAATTTTCAACCCCTCACCTTGGTTGTACTGACCTTTGCCCTTTTCCTCGCCCTCTGCTTCTTCAGGGTCCCTTTCAAAATTGAAGGGCATATTGCCAATCTTGTTATTCATGATTTCCGGGAGGTTATGTCGTTTTCCAAAGAAAATCTGTCCCTTGGCCGTCTGACGAACTTCCTGTCCATCATTCGTATACATCTGATTATTGACCACTCGAAAACGCCCCCTGTCACAATCCACCAAGGGACATTCGGACTCCCCGTTGCCGCTGACAAACGCCATAACCCGCTCTCCTTCATCAAACAACGGGGCGTTTGAGACCACCAAAATGCGACCATCCTTAGCTGGTCCGCCTAGAAATTGAAGGGTCACGTTATTCCCTTCACTCGATGTCCCTTTATCAACACTTTCCATCTGGAAGGTCACATAGGTTTGTGGCAATTCGGCATCTTCCGAATCCGTACCTTTCGCCATGCCATATTCCACCTTTGACACCACCCCTTGAAAAATGAGTTCGGCCTCATCAGTCATCGCTCTCAGGCTTTTTCTCGGAGGTTCATGCGCCTGGGCCATAAGACTCCCCCCGGCCACTCCCACCAAGGTCAATGCAGTGGCCAGCCCCATGGTTGCGACGGCCTTTCGTTGGTAAAAGATTTTTCCCGTCATGTTTTTTCTCCTTCATGTTAGAAAACGAACGTAAACTTTTGGATCTTATCGATTAAACCCAACAACACAGTCATGAGTCAGAAACTAAGGCGGCTCTCTCCAAATGAGGTTAGCCCCCTCTTATAAAATAAAAATATATATTCATTGTGGCAACAAGCCGGAGGACCGCGTAATTGATGGCAGGTTCGATTACCATGAGTTGTGGGTAACAAAACAGTCATAAAACCGCCTCTAAAGAGGGATTATCCAACGGGAAAAAATGTTTTTTTAAAATTTAGAAATACGTTTCAGATGGTTTGTCGTCCTCACTACGATAATGGTTCAAAAAAATTTTGTAACCTATATCACAAATAAGTAAAAATGTAGTGATCAATTTATATGCCAAAAAAATAATCATTATAAGTGCTTGAATGAAAAGGATTTTCAGAATTAATATATTTGATGATAAAAATTCACCGATACATTTGTTTTCCAATAAGATACTCCTCACACCCTCATTCCAAAGGAGAAAGGCGCAAAATTCTAGAGACCGCAAGGAGTATTTCTGGCCATTAAATAAAGAGAAGGGAAGCTCCGGAAGGCATGGAGGACGTGGAATTGGGCGAAATAGAAATACCCACCGAAGGCGAAGCGCCAGAGCTTCAATAAGCATTCTTCGAATTTTCCGATCCACGATGTGCCCCTTGAGAGGACTTACAGGTTCTCTCAAGGGGATCTTTTTTTTAGGGGCTGTACCAGATAACTGATTTTCAGTTAGAGGTACAAGATGCGAAGGAGCCGATTAAGTCCTGATAAACAGAGGCATTTGATGGAGCTGTTTGTATCTGGATCCACGGCGCGGTGTGCCGCAGAATTGGTGGGTGTGAACTTCAAGACCGCGGCCTATTACTTTCATCGGCTGCGGACGCTTATCGAACTGGCGACCCAAGATGAGACGCCCTTCGCCGGTGAGGTCGAAGTGGATGAAAGTTATTTTGGTGGGGTCCGTAAGGGCAAACGTGGACGAGGAGCTGCGGGGAAAGTTCCGGTCTTTGGATTACTCAAGCGCGGGGGGCGAGTGTACGCGAAGGTCATTCCCGATACGAAAGGGCACACCCTGAAAAGTATTATTGACCAGCGCGTCGTCCCGGATAGCCTTGTGTATTCCGACCATTACCGTTCCTATAATGTCTTGGATGTATCAGGCTTTAAACATTTCCGGATCAATCATTCGGAGCGGTTTGCCGACAAACAGAACCACATCAACGGCATTGAAAACGTTTGGAACCAAGCGAAGCGGCATCTGCGTCGGTTCAACGGGATTCCCAAATCACATTTTCCGCTGTTTTTAAAGGAATGTGAGTGGCGGTTTAACCACCCTCACCCCAGAACACAATTACACCTCTTAAAACGCTGGGCGAAACAGTATTTGGTCTGATTATCTGGTACAGCCCCTTAAATAATCTTCCAGAAGAAAGACCTCCTTTTTTATATTTTGGCCCTTGGGACACCAACCTTCATGAGCCCAATCCGCAATGAAGAGCCGGATAGATCCATTCTTGCTCAGTCCCCATTTGGCCGCCAACGATCATTTCAACCAACGAGGGAGAAACCCCGTAAGCGCGTTCTTTGGTTGAATGTCAACGAAGCCCCTGCACTTAGTAAGTCTGTAGATTTAAGAAACAATTGTTGAGACCGGAATCTGAGGACTTATCCGAATGGAGTTTTCGATGACATTTTGGATTCACTGCTAACAAAACGGCGCTGTCTGGATTACACCTTGTAAGGACAGAAAAGGCAGAAAAGAGGACTGTGTAATCTCAGATGAGCAGAGAGTCGATCTGTGTTTGAATGACAGACTTGATTTCCAAAATACTATCCATCCCACCAGGAGGAATGTGGAGATCCGCAGTGACTGGGAGGGCTCGCAGTGTGGCTTCATTCATAGCCAAAGAATCTAGATGGTAGGTCGCTAAGTGCTTGGCTAAACAGGTGAGGGCTGCACCATTGGACGGATGATTCGCCAGATGATAGGAATAATGTTGATGAAGAATGATGGCTTCCTTCACCACGGACGGAAAATTCCACGAATCCCCTAATTGTCTCCCCACCTCAACATAGGATTGCTCCATAAGGGTATCCATGGCTGACCAGGGAAGTGGAGCGGCCGTAGTAGGGCGACAGAGATTGACGGTATGGACAACAAAAAGTTTGCCAATACTGTGCAACAATCCACAAAGAAAAGCAGTGTCCTCATTTTTCCCAATCATACCCGCCAGAGTTTTGGCATAGAAGGCTGTGGCAATGGCGTGAGCCCACAGGGCCCTCACTTCCCGTTCATACCCTTGGTCATTAAACACACCATCTTGCACCGTTAAGGCAAACGCCAGCCCGGCAACGGAATTGAGGCCAAGCCAGGCAATTGCCTGCGATAAGGACTCAATTTCGCGATGAGTGGCGAAGGCTGCGGAATTTGTCAATTTGAAAATTTTGGCTGTGAGCACTGGGTCTTGTTCAATAAGCGTCGTCAACTGCTTCATCGTCGCCTTAGGGTCGGTGGTGAACGCGAGGACTTTCCTAGCAACTTCCGAGAGAGGCGGTAGGTCTAAGTCTTTCTTTTCTAACATTTCTAAAAAAGGGAGCAACAGTTCCAGCATTTCCGGAGATTCAAGGGTGAGAGGGGGCGTCAGAGGAATCGAGGAAGTGGGAGTTCCATTCGACTGTGGAGTGGAAGAAGATGTTTGGGTATTAATAAGGAAAATCGGAATGGTTTGGCCAATATGCGCTAAGGTCAGGACTTGCCACACATAGCCCACGGAGACCTTGCAAGAAAGTTCAATATTGACCTCTTGTAAATGTTTGTGTGCCAGTATGAGAAGGCCAAGTCCAGCACTATTTATAAAGGGAACTTCCGAAAAGTCGAGAATGATTTGCCGAGGATTGGAGCGAATCGCCTGTTCGATACTCGCCTGGAAGGGTTTGCGGGCTCTAAAATCAAATCGACCTGACAACGTCAATATGGTGCGATCGCCTTCGACCCGTTCGGTAATTTGTAGCATGGAATTTTACAGAACCCTTTCTAAAAAAAAAGGATGGGGAAAGGATGAACCCACCATGGTTGAACTAGGAGTCTTTATCGGAAACAGGGAAGGAGGACTAAAAAAGGCCTGCCTCAACAACAGGCCAATCGGTGGAAATTATGACTTTAGGCAATAAAATGGGAGTTGGACCCAATTCTTTAACAGTCTTAGGGCGGGGGGGGAGCACGAAATCGCTTCTTTTTAAAATAGAAGCGTTCCATGAGGGATGAGTGGTCCCAGGGAATCTGGACCCCATTGGTTTCCTCCACCACACTCCCCCGAACCTTCATTAATAATTCACGGACTTCTAACCCTGGCGTCTCCAGATGCTGGAGTAACCCCAAGGTAAAGGGACTGTTAGCCCCTGTCCCGTCCATGGCGACATTGCCGGGTTGCGTGGCATAGGCAATAAGGGTCCCCACACTACCCTTGACCTCAGCCAAACCGGTCCCGACCACTTGAATGCCCCGGTGTTGATCAATGGCCACCGAGCGCCCTTTCGTCATCCGGGCCGATAGAACATCTGTAAAGGGATTGTCCCGGCAGGCATCGAGAAAAACCACGTTCACGGGGGTTCGTCTCGTCATTTCCTGAAGAATCGTATCCAGCACAATGAGTTGATTCCCCAAATACTCTTCAACCATGGGATCAAAATCCACGGGTACCAAGAAGTTCTTATTGTTGAGTTGCAATCCATGGCCCGCGTAAAAGAATACCGCAACTTTGGCACCATCGAGCGCTTGGTAAAATTCCTGAAGGCGGGTGGTCATGGCGGCCTTGCTAAGATCGCGGCCCTGAATCACCTGAAACCCTAATTCGTCAAAGGCCCGAGATACGGCGTCAGCATCATGCACAGGATTTTTGAGATCCCCGCTCTGGACATACGCACTATTGCCCACGACCAAGGCCACACGACCCTGGGCTGCCCCCGCTATACCCCAGGGATGACCCCATAAAATGACGAGTATGCCCCAAAGACCGAGGAGGGCTCGGGTTGTTCTTGTCTGCACTCTGGCTACCTGCATTTTCAGCCCACAAGGAGGCGTTTAAAACACAATTCCGATCGAGGCTTCTGGCCCATGGACACTCACAAGTTTCGTTAAATCAAAATCATTCTCCGTTAAGATCGCAAACGACCGATATCGAAGACCGATATTCGCAAACGAGGTCACCCACCATTGATAGCCAATGTTGACGTCAGCCCCAACGGCCAATGCCGAGTCGTCGGACTTAAAACCCTGACTGTCCTTGAAATCGTTTTTTCCATTTCCGAATGAACCTATCAGGTTGCCAAACATCCGATGTCGGCCATCCTCCGTGATATCTTGTACAAACCCAAGCCCAATCTCCCCTAACCACAAATCCGTCTCATCCCGGTTGTTGAAACTTCCTGAATCAGTTTTAAATTTCGAAATGAGCTCCACATACCGCGCTCCGACATTGAGATTAATCCCGGTTCCCGGAAAAGAATACCGAAGAAGAACCTCAAGGTCCGTTCGCTTTATATCCAGGTTGCCATCAGCCCCTGTGTCCGTAAATACTCCATCTCCATCTCCTGTGCCATAGAATCCCGAGGCTAAAAGACTGACATTGGGAGCAAATCCTGGGGAGATGCTCACCGTGCCTCCAAATAACGGAACCAAGACTGTCCCATTGCTGACATTATCTTCATCGGGAAGGGTTATAGCCGATACCCACAGCCGTGGGATGACGCCAAATCGCCAGCCTGTCTCCTCCTCTTGCGCTATACTGACGGCCGGACAAAAAACGCACGCGATACTCACAAATACGGCACAGCAAATTCCTGGTTTGAAATGCATGGGATTTCTCCTTTTTTGGATTAATGAACGGAAGAATTTGTATGGGTATGGGGATCTGGTCAACAAAGCTTTCTCTTCTCCCTTCATTTTCCTGATTCCAATAAATCGTTATTCTCGCGTGAAGTTGGTGAAGTGAGCATTTGCCCAAAAACATCCGTTTCAGAGAACCATTTTTCGCAAGAAAATTGTTGTAATTGTTTCGCCTCATTCAGTAAGAAAACATTCGATTCATCTTCTCTGGCGATCTTGTCCGAAGACTTTAATTATTTTTTTGCGATTTTGCAATTTAGCGGCCAGCATTAGGCCTCTGCTTCATGCAGCCTCTCTTTTCTCAGAGAAATGCAGACAAAAGGAACCCGGGTGAGAGCCCAAGCACCCTTCTCGCGGGGCCTCTGCTCAGGGAATCGAAGGGGTTGAATGTGTGAAGCGTTTGTTGGAGTGAAGGGGGAGATCAAATGAATCCGTGTGTGCAGCTTCTCCCTTGAGAAGTTTATGACTGTCCGCATCCCAATGGGCAGGAGGACTCTGGTAGAGATAACAAGTCGACTGTGCCACATCAATCTGAGGAGTAAGCTCCCAATGAGCTCGAGGAACCCACACATACACCCCTTTAACCGGAAAATGCCAAGCTGTGGCCTCTGCCCGGGGTTCCAGGAGTAAGGATGGACGTTTGTCCACGTTCACGGGATACCGAGGAGAATGCATAGAGCCGTTCGAGGTATAGGACCCGGAATAGTGAATCCCGAGATTGAGCATCACGAAAGAGTCGGTGAGATTATGCACTGCAGCCCCTTGCTGCATCTCAAGCTGGAACTCCCCCGATTGCCACGGGGTCATCTCCAACAAGTGGACTTGCACAAGATCTCTGAGGCAGGTGGAACCATCCACCTCCTGTGGCTTCTGGCTTTCCATCATATGAGTTTGGACCTTGACCAGGTGAGCACGGGCAGGACCATGCCCCTGTTCTCCCGCTTGCATAAGCCATTTCTGGGCTTGAACTTCTCCTTTCTCTGCAGCCGTACCATATTGCTGATGCTCTTCTTGGGGATCGGGACGAGCCTTTCCGGACAGATACGACTCGGCAGCTTGGCTTAAAGCGGAGGGATCACCTGCCTTCCCTTTCAATATCATCAAATCGCCTTGTCGTTGAAAGGCACGATGAGCTCCCTCCCAATTTCCGTTAGTTTTCAGTTCCTGGCCCCAGACAGCATAAGTCATGGCCATGTGTTGCACCATGGCAAGAGGCACGGGATCATGTTTGTCTCTGCGGGCCAGTTCCTGTTCCCAAATATCCAGTGCCTCTGGATACTGACCAAGAATGAATGCATCCCATCCTTTTTCAAAGTATTCCGGACTTTCGATAGGTATATCTTGTTCGGTATTTATTGATTCGCCACCCAGACACCCCCCTCCCAAACAGAGGGAAAGAACAAGAAGGATCTGGCTTACGGTTTTTGTCCTCATCATCACCCCCATGCCTTATGGACCTCAGCACCCACGATTTTCGGTTTCTAACCTGCAATGACCAAAACTCTTCGAACCATTTCGCCAAAAAGGCGCAAAACGAGCATTGCCCCATCTTTTCGGCGAGATCATCACCAAAAGCTTCAGTTCTCCGGCTGTCAGAAACACCCAGAGGCAGAACAATTCCCGATTCATTTTCTAATCGCCTCATGCCTCTGATGGTATGCGCCTTTTTCTTCCTTTGACTCCTAAGTCGTTGAAATCTGAGTAAGGGTTCAAGGAAATTTTGATTTCCCCCATATGAACCCAAAAGTTCAAAATTGGTTAAGAACAAAACAAAAACCTTTCCCTCAGGTGATCCTCCCCATTTCCACATTTTTGAAGTCCGCTGAAGCTCAGTTTGGTTAATTACACTTCCAAGTGTAAAAAGTCGGCATACTTTAAATTCCTCCCACCACATATCGATATCTACCGGGATCTTTCTACTTGGGAATGTCCTCATCCGCGCTTATAGGAATTCATAATATTGCAATTTGATCTCTTGCGATCCTGCAATCCTTCTTTGCTAATCGCCAGGCACAGCAAAATATTAGGTCATGATGATTATTGTCTTGTTTATTCAATCGATCACAGCTTTGGGGAAAGGGGATGCAAAATGATCAGGCAACCAGTAGATCATTGAGGAACAAGACGCAAAGACGAAGAGATGGAATGAGATTGGAAGGAATCAGGACCTTCTTCAATACCGTGAGGAATCAGAAGTGCTGGCTTAAATTGGAGCGGGCGAGGGGATTTGAACCCCCGACAACTTGCTTGGGAAGCAAGGACTCTACCACTGAGCTACGCCCGCTCGTCAGGTTAGAATTGCATTCTAGGTTCGATCCAAAAGGTTAGTCAAGGATCATCATCAATAAGGGAAATCGCCGCCTTACTCTTTAGTCATTTCGATGAGGGCAAATTTACGTTTGCCAATTTTCATAGAAATTTTTTGCTCTGGCTTGAAACTCAGAACCCCATTGACGTCATCCACTTTTTCACCATCCACTTGTATCGCTTTCTGAGCAATTAAACGGCGTGCTTCTCCTTTGCTGGGCACTAATCCTGTCTTTAATAAGATATCGACCAGTGACAGAGAATAGTCTTGTGGATCGACAAAATCTTTCCCCTTAAGCACAAGATGCGCATCGGGTTCATCCGGGAAATCCCGTTTTTGAAAGCGCTGCTGAAAATCCGTCTTGGCTTCTTCAGCACCAGCATTTCCATGATATTGCCGAACAATCATTTCAGCCAATGTTTTTTTTGCTTCCATAGGATGCTGCTGCTTCACATCCTCCAAATTCGACACGGTCAGCAACTCATAATACCGCATCATGAGATCATCGCTAATAGACATGAGCTTTCCAAACATATCAGCCGGTCGATCTTCCAAAGCAATGACGTTTCCAAAACTTTTGCTCATTTTACGAATGCCATCGGTTCCCTCTAATAATGGCATCGTCAGCACCACCTGAGGCTTTTGGCCATAATCCCGCTGCAAATCCCGCCCGACTAATAGATTGAATTTTTGATCCGTTCCACCTAACTCCACATCCGCCTCCAAAGCCACGGAATCATAACCCTGTACAAGTGGATACAGAAATTCATGGATGCTAATGGGTTTTTGATCTCGATAACGCTTCGAAAAATCATCCCGCTCTAACATTCGTGCGACACTATAATGTGAACAAATTTCGACCATGGATTCTGTTGGCATCGCGCTCATCCAACGACTATTAAATTCAATGCGAGTTTTCCCTGGATCTAAAGTCTTGAAAATTTGCTGTTCATACGTCTTGGCGTTTGCAATCACTTGCTCCTTCGTCAAGGCCTTGCGCGTTTCAGATACGCCGCTGGGATCGCCAATCATTCCGGTGAAATCACCAATTAGGAAAATAACTTGATGGCCTAAGTCTTGAAAATGTTTCAGTTTCTGAATGAGGACCGTATGACCAAGATGAAGATCCGGCGCAGTTGGATCAAAGCCAGCTTTAATTTTGAGAGGACGTTCTTCCCTCAGCGATTCAGCTAGCTTGGCTTTCAGCTCATCGAGCTGAATCACTTCAACGGTTCCTCGAAGAATGAGTTCTAACTGTCGATCAAGTTCTGACGTAGCCATAATCTCTTTCGTCATGATTCATTCGTTGAATTAACTGGCTCGTTCTGCCACTCTCGATTGGACTGTCACAAATGGCTCGAGCCGTTTGAGGCGTTTTTTTCCAATTCCTGAGACCTTCCCCAAATCATGTACCTGCTTGAAATTTCCATGCAGGGAACGATAGGACACGATGCGATCAGCTAATTCCAGTCCTATGCCAGGAAGAGCTTCTAGTTCTATGCGAGAACCCAGATTTAGATCAACCAAAAGGGTTGTGCCTGCGGCTGGCAGGCTTTCCTCCTGCCCTTTCCCTCTTGGGAACTGCGAATGGTCAAGGGTCGTTGCACCCGCCTCCCGGGTTGACGAAGAAGGAGAGGATTGAATCGCGGTCGACTGGTGAAGTACCGGAGGCATGAGAGAACGATCATGAGGACGAATCTGCGGTTGGGGCCAACCAGGCCACAACACAGCAGCGATACCCATTCCCAATATGCCACTTTTTACTAGCAGGGATTTCCCCCAAGACCACTCTCCCCAATATTGACTCCAAACTGTCATGATCTATCTTTTGTTCTTCCTCATGGAGAATTATGTTCGTTTTCGCGCTTGATGAATAGCCATACCATCCATATCTTCCGCAGCTTCCATCAATCCTTCTGATAGGGTGGGATGGGCGTGAATCATATCGGCCACATCCGGCACCGTTAACCCGCCTTGCATCGCCAACGCCCCTTCGTGAATGAGATCGGCGGCATGCGCACCAATAATATGCACTCCGATTATTTTTTGGGATTGGTCATCGGCAATGATTTTAAACTGACCGGTGATTTCACCAACGGCCTGAGCTTTACCAAGTCCTCCATAGCGAAACCGCCCAACCGTGGGTTGCACTCCCTGCCCACATGCCTGTTTTTCCGTCAGCCCTACTCGCCCAATCTCAGGGAGCGTAAAGATACCTGCAGGGATCACGTCATAGTTGATCGACTGAGTCGAACCCATCACATTGGCAGCGGCAATTTTCCCTTGCGCGGACGCCACATGTGCCAGCATTGATTTTCCAGTCACATCACCAATGGCATACACACCTGGTACCGACGACTCCATATGCTCATCGACCAGGATTTCTTCGCGACTTCCGGTTTTGACGCCAACGGTCTCTAACCCTAATCCACGAGAATTCATCCGGCGCCCGACCGAAATGAGCATCTTCTCTGCAATGACCGACTGTCCGGTGCTAAGAGTCGCCTGGATCCCCTCAGCCGTGGATTGCCAATCTTGGATCGTGGCATTCATGTATAACTGAACTTTTCGTTTTTTGAATTCACGTGCCAGGATAGCCACCGTATCCTCATCTTCCGTCGGCAGCACCGTGGGCATCATTTCCACCAAGGTCACCTGGCTTCCCAAGCCACTGAATAAACAGGCAAACTCACAACCCTCGACTCCCCCACCTACAATAATAATACTCTGAGGAATCTCGGTAAGGTCCAGGGCCTCCTTGCTTGAAATAACCTGTTGCCCATCAATCGGAAACTGCTCCATTTGTGGCCAAGAAGATCCGGTAGCCAAAACAATGGCTTCGGCATCCAACAGCTTAGTGCCCCCATTGGCATCAGTGACCCGAACCTGGCGATCACTGACCAACTCTCCTCGTCCGGCCACATGTTGAATGTTCCATTGTTTGAATAAGGTGGTAATGCCTTTCACCAGAGATTGAACCACATCATTTTTTCGGGCCATCATCCGCTTGAGATCAAACCCAATCGGGCCTTCAAACGTTAATCCCCATGCCGCAGCATGGCGAGCGCGTTCGCCAAGATCCACAAGATTCAATAAGGTTTTACTCGGAATACAGCCCCAATTGAGACACACGCCTCCTACCGCTTGTTCTTCAACAATGGTGACTTGGGCCCCCAATTGAGAGGCACGGATGGCGGCGACATACCCACCAGGTCCCGCGCCAATAATGATGATACGTTTGGGGGAAGACATTACGCTTGAGAGGTCAAAAAGGCTTCGTATTGTTCGGCGGTCATCAGCGCATCAACTTCAGCGGGATTGGATAGCTCCAGCACGGCAATCCACCCACGGCCGTAGGGGTCTTGATTCAGCAACTCAGGATGCTCTTCCAATTCCTGATTAACTTGCACCACGGACCCGGTAACTGGCGAATAGATGGTAGACGTGGCTTTCGTCGATTCGACTTCGCCAAGCTCGGCCTCTGCCGCAAGAATGGCCCCGACTTCAGGAAGATCAATAAAAACGACATCGCCCAACGCATCTTGGGCAAAGTTGCTAATACCCAACGTCGCCTTGTTGCCATCCACTCGAATCCATTCGTGTTCTTTGTGATAACGCAAATCCTGCGGTTCCATCTCTACCCCCTTTTCCTCGAATTCATGATAGACCTTTTACAGATGCTCAATTGGGTATGTTCTGTCCTGACTCAGCGAACGTGTTCGATTAGCGACGGCGTCATAAGACAACAGAACCCTTCAAAAATCGTTCGGCAGTCATTTTTATGAAGGATTAGGAAAATGCACGAAGATCGTGAACCACGCCTATGCCAGAAGGAAAATCTTGCAGAGGAGCCACCTCATTCGCTGTGGCCCGAGAACGAAGCCTCTGCCCGCCTTGCGTAGGCATACTGACCCACACACGCCGTGGATTATCAACAACAGGAAGCAATCGATCGAGTACCGCCTTCGTCGAAATACGGCGCAACTTATCCACCACGGCCTGCTCGGTAAACGTCGACCGTCGATCAATTTCCGGACGCACAAAGAAAAAGGAAAACTTGCGCCCAGCGGCATCCATGGCATCCTCAGCATATTTCACTAACGCCCCAACAGGGTCGGTGAGACTATGAGGATGTAGTTCTAACCCAAATTGAACAGCAGGGTACTGCGAACGAAGACGACCAACCACTGTTTCGAGAATGCTCAAACGTTCACGGGCTTTCCAACCGGCCCAACGCCAAAACAAGGAATCCTTCGTACTCTCACTAGAGGAGGGCGTCAGTCCTGATGAACCCTTTCCGGTCTGCAACGGATCAAACCCCGGGTAGAAAATCCGAGAGGGCTCAAAGGCCACGCCAAATTGTTTTTCAAATCGCTTCACGCCGACTCCCGTGACCCCTTCAACAAGACCCAACGGATAATCATTCAGCAACACCAGACCATCAATCCCTTCTTTGCAGAGTCTGGCCAAAAAACGGGTCAAATATTCTTGATAGGCCGGATGAAAAAGATCGAACCATTCGGTAGCTTGAAATGTCCCGGTCTCGATCTGCCACATCTGGTCACGCCAAACTTGATGTTCTGACGGCGACCAATTTCCCAGACAACGAAGATTCACTCCGACATACATCAATAACCCCGCACGATGACTATGGTCCGCATACGACCGCAACGACGTTTGGAGTTGATCCATTACCAAAAGCGGTTCCGCGCTTTGTGAAGTCGAAGGAGCCACCGCGGTCCTTCCGCACCCCAGGTCAATCAGCAAGGTGGTCACCCCATCTTGCTTCATCTTGTGTATGCCCTGCTCAAACCCATCAGCCCCCGGCAACTGGTTTAAGGCAAATCGAATGGCTTGCGTATCCTTAGGAGGCATATCCCGTTGTTCAAGAAAGCCTTGAATTTCCTTGAGTCGCTGAGACGAATGGGATTGATAGCGTTGCCCAATTGGGGCCGAGGCCAATTGGCGATACTCCTGCTGAGCCGCCTCCAAGTTTCCCATCTGATCATACGATTGCCCCATCCACCAATGTCCCTCCTTTTCAAGATCGACTTGGGGATTCAAGGCTAACAATCGGGTCAACTCCCGAATGGCTTTCTGAAATTCATTTGCTTCAAAATAGTCTTGAGCTTCCTGAAAAATCCGCTCATGAATCTGACGGATGCTCTGGACCTGTTCCGGTTGTGGTCCGCGTTCGGTTTGATCAGGCTCATGCTCAACAGCCGACGGAAGTGCCCCGGCTCCGGATGGTGATTGGGGTGGCCGTGTGCGTCCACAAGCCACAAGTATCCCCACACACAACAGACAGACGAACGTCCCGTGAAAGATTTTCCGAAGCTTGTGAAACCACACTGGCATGTGACGTGAACCGCTCCTAGCTTAATTCAGATTCTGCAAAAAAATACCGGATTTCGATTTGTGCGTTTTCGACCGAATCAGATCCATGAACGGCATTCGCTTCAATCGACGCTCCGTGGACCGCACGAATGGTTCCCGCATCGGCCTTCTTGGGGTCCGTGGCCCCCATGAGATCCCGATTTTTTTTGACGGCATCGGCCCCTTCCAGCACTAACACCACAACCGGCCCGGAACACATATAGGTCGTCAAATCATTGAAAAATGGACGTTCCCGATGCACCGCATAAAAGCCCTCGGCACAGGCTTTCGATAACCGCATCATGCATATCGCGATGGGATACAATCCGGCCTCTTCATATCGTCGAGTAATATCGCCAATCGCATGCTTAGCTACCGCATCAGGTTTAATAATTGCTAACGTTCGCTCCGCCATACCAGTAGATCCTTTCCGAGAATAAATAAAGTAAGTGAGAAGCCGTCATTTTACGGGGCATCCAACAAACTTGCAATCAGGAAGCCAGACTAAAAGACGTGAAAAAACAGCCAGTTAGCGCAAGAGAACCCCAAGGATTGTGGGAAAGACACAACAACGACTCAAAGCCATTGGGGAAAGGAGTCGTAAGATAAGAAATGAAAAGAAAGATTTGCTAAAAAGCCGAATTTGCAAAAAAACCTGCTGAATTTATTTTTCTTCAGCGCAAGCATCTGGAGGCCGTGTGTCCTGAGCCAACCCTTTTGAAAAGACAATCCGGCCCACCTGCTTCACATTGGCGCAAAGATCACCTAAGCCTGGGGTCACCAACCGAAAGGGCCCTCCCCGCTCAACTGGAAAATCCTCACCATCCTGCTCGTACAAGAGAATGCCGAATTGTCTTGCCTGCTCAAGGGTTACACATGCTGAATATTTGCCGTCTTGTGAATAGAAGGTCACATGATCAGTACCCGCATGAAGTGTTGCAACATCAAGTATCGCTTGAATTTTAATTCCTACCCCACGCATACTGGGCATAACAGTTCCAATATCAGGGATTTGATCATCTTGCGCTAATAGCCGCAGATGCGTTCGAGAAAATCGTAGGGGCTTCTGAACAGCACCCTCCACTACCACGACTGGCTCATTGGAAGATTCCTTAGGCATCATCCCTTTAATTAATGCGGTGAGCATTTCATTCATGGGCGTCGGCACTCCAAATTCTTGCCCGCGTTTCACAATATAGCCATTCAATTCATCAATTTCGGTTGGGCGCCCGGCCTTCCAATCATCATACATCGACGTATGAATATCTCGTAGCTCTTGCGACCACTTCACCACCTTCTCCGGCATATCCCCATCCAAGGGGACGCGATGCGCGGCCATGGCCACAGCAGAGACTTCACGCACAATCGTCGCGATGACGGATTTAAGTTCGGGGGCATCCAACGCTTTAGCGACATGATCGTTAAGTAAAACCGTGAGTGGATTAAACACACAATTCCAACACATCTTTTCCCACTTGGCCTTGCGAATATCTTCAGTCAGAAAGCATGGAATCCCCGCCTCTTTAAAAAGAGCTTGAACCTCCAACAGGCGTGGGGTCTCCAACCCCATCAATTCACCAATGGTCACCATCCCTTTTTTAAAATGATCGATTACGCCCGGCTCCACAATTTTTGAATAAATTAACGCAACGCCCCCAACCACGCGTTCCCGTCCGAATTGCATTTTCAACGTATCTTCAATCGTCACACCGTTTTGTAACGTCAGAATCGTGGTATCCTGCTTCAGAATGGGCTCAATCTGATCCATTACCTCATCCAAGTCATAGGCTTTCACACCTAAAATAATCAGATCAGGCTGCGGTAAGTCTTGAGGGTTCGATGCCGAGAGGGGCCGCACCGTAATGCTCTCACCAATAGCACTCCGAATCGTCAGCCCATTTTTAGCCACTGCCGTTTGCGTTTTTGGTCGCAATAAAAAGGAGACATTCGGGTTTTTTCTCGCCAAATGCGCCCCGAAATACCCACCAACCGACCCCGCCCCTACGACCATAATCTCTTGCATGATGACCCCTTCGTCAGAAAATATTCAGCTATCCCGTTGAACGGCCCCCAGTATACCCAATCCGTTCCAGATGAAGAAAACGGGAAAACGTTCTAGTGGTCAAGTTTGATATTTTGAGATTTGGGAAATGAAGATTGAAGCTTCATTGATGCTTGCCGGGTCTCGGCCCGGCAGCCGAGGCCCTTTTGTTTCGGCAAAAGGGCCCAAAACCATGTTGGCCGTGGCATGGCAATTCGGGTGCCCTGCCCCGTGCCACCAGGCCAGGTTCTCTTACAACTGTCGCCTTCTTGGAGCCTCCCGGTCAGAAGTAGAACGGGAAGGTTTCTCTGCGTACCCTCGCCCACTTAAGGGATTCGGTCCGAGGAGGAACGAAGGAAGGGTGAGGGGGGAGATGGCCAAGGGAGCACAGGCGTGGAATAAAGCTGCGAGAGATGGCGGTGGAAATTGGGGTAACCCATTCGTAGGCATCTGTCGCATCCTTCTTGTCAGGGTAGTCAAAGTGGGGTATTCTTGATTCATGCCCAGTGAACAGCTATTAACCCGCATCACGATTGATCCTCAGATTTGTCACGGTAAACCCTGCATCCGTGGGCTCCGGTATCCGGTGGATTGGTTATTGGAACTCATGAGCAGCGGCATGTCGGATAAGCAAATCTTAGCCGACTATCCGGACTTGGAAGAGGCGGATCTTCAAGCCGCCTGTGCGTTTGGGGCGCGGCTCGCGCGTGTTCAACGAATTGAACCGGTGGTGGGGTGAAATTCCTGGTCGATGCGCAACTTCCCCAACACCTCGCTCAAGAATTGACGCTGGCCGGCCACGACACCCTCCATACTCTAAACCTTCCGCACGGGAACCGCACGAGAGACGAAGAGTTGGCTGCTCTTGCCACTCGCGAGGATCGCGTCCTGATTACCAAGGATAGTGATTTCGTCACCACCTTTCATCTCCGGCACAGCCCGCCCAAACTCTTACTAGTTTCCACCGGGAATATTGATAATGCGACCCTCCTGCACCTGTTCCTGACAAATCTTGTTCATCTGGAACGCGCGCTCAGCGATAATGATTTCGTGGAACTAGGCCGCACGGCCCTCACCATCCACGGTTAACAAGTAGATCCCTGGCATTCAACGAACCTGTTCCCCACATCGTCGTTCCCCATATTTTCCATCGAGAATCTCTCTTCCTCTCCTGTCATATATGGACTCCCCCCGATTTGCAAGCACGAGATCCTTCTGATGAGAGAGGGGGTGCGGTCATATATCCGGCTTCTTTGTTGGAACCTTGTTGGTTCCGAGCCTTGATGGTTGTCGCGCGGCAGCTCCTCAACATTCCCACGGCTTGCTTGTGCAGCCAATGACAGAAACCAGGGTTTGCTCCCGCGGGGGTGACCACTCTTGCCCATCAGGTTGTTCTCTCCTGCTACGCAATCCTTGGTGAGTACTCACGTCTTATGCGGCACGACAGACCTGGGTGGCCTCATACTCCTGATCACGGGACAGCACGGCGAAGGCCACGCGGGCATTCTTATTGGCCAACGCCACCACCGCTTTATTCATCCCCCGACGCTCAACTAGCCGGTGCACCCATCGGCTGACCGGATCCTGTTTCTCGCGGCTGTGCGTGATCACCGACCGTGCCCCATGAATGAGTAAGCTGCGGAGATAGCGATCCCCCCGTTTACTCATCCCCCCGAGCCGGACTTTGCCGCCCGTGCCGGCATGCTTCGGGACCAGCCCCAGCGCGGCGGCCACATGGCGGCCATGCTGATACGCCTGCCCGGCCAGCTTCACCCAGAGGGCGGACGCCGACAGGGGCCCAATCCCTGGAATCGTCTGCAAGCGTTGACACACGGGCTGCCGGGCGCCCTCCTGCTCAATACGGGTCGTGACGGCCTCGAGCCGGTGGTCCCAGTCCGCTAACTCGGCCTGCTGCTCCGCCAGCAGTTGCCGCAACAGAGGTGTCCCGCGCTCGTCGGCCAGAAAGGTGGCGAGGGCCTTCCGAAGGGCGGCGCGCCCGTGGGGCACGGCCACCCCATATTCCAGGAGCAGCCCATGCAGCTGATTCACAAGCGCGGTCCGATTCCGCAACAACCGACTCCGCACTCGGTGGAGCGCTTGGACCTCCTGTTGCGCTTCCGTCGCCATCCCCACATACCGCATCCCCGGCTCTTGCACGGCCCGACAGATCGCCCGCGCATCGGCCGCATCACTTTTATTGGTCTGCACCCACGGCTTCACATACTGCGGAGCAATCAGCCGCACCTCGTGGCCCAGCTTCGTGAGTTCCCGTGCCCAGTAATGCGCCCCGCCACAGGCTTCCATCCCCACCAGGGCCGGCGGGCGATTGGCAACCCAGGGGAACATCTTCTTGCGCGAGAGCCGCTTGCGTTCGACGACCGGCTCGCCCCCATCTTCCACATAAATCTCAAAGACATTTTTCGCAATGTCGATCCCGATTGTTGTCCGCTTCATGCTGACTCCTCCTTTGTGTTGAACGCTGGTGGGCTTGATCCTCCAGCTTGGCACATCCGA
>Ga0224497_10000887_pt1 | contig 19834 bp, 15 predicted proteins | sample SF_Jul11_sed_USG_4_FD_167970 | JGI IMG/M metagenome (GOLD analysis project Ga0224497, IMG submission 167970) | Sediment microbial communities from San Francisco Bay, California, United States - SF_Jul11_sed_USGS_13 | ecosystem: Environmental > Aquatic > Marine > Sediment | place: USA... | reverse complement strand
CAGGCGGGCGTGCTGCGCGCGACCGGCAACAGTCAGGTCACCGTTGCTAACTATGTGGCCGCTGAAAGCACTAGTGGTCGAGTGGTTCTTCCGTTTGGTCCTAATGAGGATACCCTTCCTGCCGTTACCTTGGTTGACAGTAACCTTCAGGCTGATGGGTTGCTCCGACTCACGAATACAACCAGGTCCAGTCTTCCAACATTTCTGATAAGTGAGTTAGTGGACAGATTTGGTTCTAGTACCTTACAGCTCACGGAAGCAGTGGTGAAGGTGGAGAATACGAATAATTTCACGGTTTCTTCGCTAGAATCCCTCCTTTCACTGGGCGCAAATCTCAGTGCTCAGGGGGTAGTGGCCCTATTTGATAACACCGAATTAGAGGAGGCGGGATTCGGTATAGCCTTATTGAACATTAGTAACCAGAATTTAAATGCTATTTCAGGAGGTGTGGTAACTCTGACTAATGATGCCAAGCTTGTAGAGGCAACTCGTCCACTACTACAAATGGTTAATAGCCAACTGACGGTTGGAAGTGACCAGATTGATGGCCCGGGTTTTCTGGAAGTTAACGGGGGATCAACGTATGACGTTATTGTTGGTTTTGACGAAACCGGCTTGGGAGATACTTTTGTTGGGTTAAATGGCAGTACGTTGACCGTAAAAAATCCCTTGATCAATGTGAGTGGCCCAGGAAGTGCGGTGAGGATTGCCAGTGAAAGAGAATTTGGCTTTTTAGTTGGATTATTGAAGGCGGGAAGATTAGAAGTTATTAATGCCCCCTTAATTTCAGTATCTAATGGTGGAAGTTTAACACTAAACAATATTAACTACCTGTTTGGGATCGGCGATACTGGGAGTTCGGTGAGCGTCACAAACCAATTGTGTAGTTCAGCTTGTGCGACGATCGGTAATGATTCTTCACCAATTCCCGTATTAACTGAAAACGGAGGGCAAATTAATGTTACGTTCCCTAATTCATTACAATTAACTAATGCTCCGGCTCCCGAGCAAGTCACCATTTCCCCAAATGGTGCTGTGATTCATGTTAACCAGGGAACTGTTGATATTAATCCCAGTACCCTCCAATAGGACATATGGTTAAATACCTGAAGAGTTTTAGGAATGGTTGGATTTGATTTGTTGAAGTCGAGTTGATCGAATATATTCATGGGATTGATAGATGGGAGGAATAGATGAAAAGGTGTAAGAAGGTTTTTAAGGTAGGCGCTCTCTTATTAATATGGTTGTTGGTTGGAGGAGTATCTGGCGCTGAACAAGAGAATTCGGTAAAAGATATTACTCAGCATTTAGAGTTTTTAGGTTATCAATGTGAAAAACTTGAACAGGGGATCAAAGCTTCCCACAATTCCAGGCTTGGTTTTGTGTTGATTGTGCTGAAGGATGGGCTGATGGCTCAATCTGCCTTAGCCGGCAAGTCATCTAAGGCGAAATCTCAGGATTCAGGAAAACTGTCTGCCGTGAATACCTTGAATAAAGAATCAACCATTTCACGATTTTTCTGGGCCGATTCCGGTGAGCTAGTTGTCCGGGCATCAGTCCTTGGTGGGTATGAAAAAGGACGGTTTTATTCTTTTATGGAGGCCTGGGAAAAAGATGGTCAAACCCTTGGGAAACATTATGAGGCATTAAAGCCCTATATTAAGTAAAGTTCGGTAGTTTCTGCTATTCGATTTAATCTCCAATTCCCTCCTCTACTCTCACTTCAGTCTTCTTGCTCTTGGAGGCCCTATCTTTATCAAGAAGGTGGGGGCATTCTTGGTAAGGGCCCCTGCAGTTTTGAGAGTTACTACCTAAAAAGTTTCACCTAGCTTTTGTAAGTTTTGTGCTTTTACTTAATAATTTCTTTCTCACTCCAAATGGCTGTTCATGTGTCGGGTGCGTTGGGCGCTAGGCGGTCATAAGAATTGAGAAGGGGCTTTATAATTAAAAGACCACATGAGGTTAATTTTCCTCGACTGTTGGCCGATCTGTATTCCATACGCTGTTTTGTCTCTCAGTTTTGGAGCAGATTGTGGCCATTTCTTACCCATTCACGCATTCCAACAAAATTCATCCCCGACGGGGACTAAGATTCTGTATTCGGTCGTGGGCGGTTTTTTGCCTTGCGGTTGTGGTTTTAGGGCTTGGGGGTTGTAGTATGAATGGGCCCTATCGGGAAGAACATCAGGTCACAAATCTGAATGTCGTCTTTCTTGATCAACAGAGTCTTCATCAAGAATGGAAGGCGAGGACTGGGAGTCCTGGAGTAGAGTTTGTGGCGTTTAGGGGTGGGGATCTCCCTGTGGTGAAATCTCTTCATGGGTTTTATGATTTTACCACCAATACGCTGTATTGCCCTAAATGGAATTTCGAGGTTTGTGGTCATGAATTACATCATGCTGTGTTAGGCCATTTCCACGAACCCCATTAATCCCCTCCATGTCTTATTAACTCATCTTTTTCCTGCGGTTCCCTAATCCAGTGGTTTGAGAAATCGGTGTGACCGCTATAGGAAAATCTTGTATGGTTTGGGGCTTGGTAGTCGTTGGGGTTTGTTGCCCCTTCGTCAAAATTTTCACCCGTTCCGAAAGGTAAAGATCTAACATGTTCACGGTGATGACTCCATTCTTTCGATAGTCTGCTCCTCCTTGAAATCCTTCTAAGAGTGCTTTGGTAAAGGCACCATTTCCCCAACTTGGATCCTCAAGGGCAAATTGGCGACCCGTTGAGGAAGCAAAGACGACCGCCCCATTTTCTGCGCTGGATAATTCGTTGACTAACGCATTAATATCCGCGACGCCACGCCGCATACCCATAATGTTCCCTGCATGGCAAGAATCAACGAAAAGTAAAGTTTTTCCATTCAACGAGGAGATGGTATTTTTGATATCCGAATACGGGAGTGCTGTGCGTCGGAGACGTTGGGTATCTGCATCCACAGGCAGAAAATAATAGATCCCTCCACTATCATTGACCCCGTGCCCGGCCAAAAAAATCATGGCCAAATCTTCAGGGGAGGTGTTGGCATCAATCCAATCGAGGCCTTCTAGAATGAGATCTTTTGTTGCGTCCTGATTCGTGATCAGTTTGAAGTTGACTTGTTGATAGAGCCCGCCTTCTTGTTGCTGAAGTACTTTGGAAAAATCCTGTGCATCCTTGGCAGCAAAGTCGAGGGTCAGCGTTGAATCTGCGTAGGCACTAATGCCAATGGCCAAGATGTTTAATTTTGGTTTGGTGGTTTGTTGAGGTTCAACCCCCTTCCAGCGAAGTCGAACAGAGGCAGGTTCACTGGTTGTCCAACGATTTTTGGCAATGAGAGAAACCGTGGAGTCTCGATGGGGAACAGTCAAAGAATATTCCTGTACCCCTGCCAATCTGGGTTGCCCTTCCGTGACTCTAATTCCCCTTGTCTTGGGAATAGGACGCCCATCGATCAGGGCGATGAGGTCAGTCACCGGTTCCCCCGATGGGTTTCGGATAGAGTATCGAATAGTGACGTGTGATGATGTGATGGCCTCAAAGTCAGATGGAGAAACGATGGTGACCACTGGAGGCAGTCGAGTAAGTATGGCTTGAGCTGGTCCTTTATCGGATCGCTTGGGAAGACTAGTGAGTTGTGTCGTGGGGGGCACGGCTTGCGAAGAAAGGGCCAATGCTACGGGGAAATCCTGGATAGTTTGAGGTTTAATGGTCGTTGGTCGTTGGTAGCCTTGGGTCAACTCTCTCACTCGTTCGGAGATTTGGAGCTCTAGTCTATTCAGACTGATAATGGGTGACTCAGATGAATTGAGGCGGCCGCTGAGTCCTTCAATGAGGGCGGTGGTAAAGGCGGAATGGGACAATTCTGGATTGTGAATAGCACGTTGAGATCCGCTAGAGGCCAGAAATGCAATAACCGCATTAGTGGATTTCCCCAGGTCTTGAGACAAGGAATTGACTCCCTGGATACAACCAATAGATCCCGGTGGCGTATTGGCTTGGCAGGGATCTAGGAACAACAGACTCTTTCCCGCCATGGACGTCACGGCATTGGTGATGTCAGAAAGCGACAAGCTAGTGCGACGAAGATGGGCTAGATCGCTTGAGGTCGTGAGCAGATAGGGAATGCCACCTTTGTCTGTGACCGCGTGACCTGCGAAAAAAATGATGGCAACATCTTGTTGGGTGGTTTGTTGGTAGAGCCAATCGAGGCCATCCAGGATGTTGGCTTTGGTCGCTTCGGCGTTGATGAGAACTTTCGTTTCGACACGGTTGTAGAGCCGTTGGCTTTGTGGAATAAGGGTTGCCGCAATGCTCTCCGCATCTGCAGAAGCGGTTGGGACATTGAGGGTAGCGTTTGCATATCCTCCAGGGCCAATGGCTAAAACATACAGATTGGGTTTGTCGATTTTTTCTTCCCATTGTACTTTGATCGTTGCCGGTTCACTTGTAGCCCATTGGTGACTGGCTACAAGGGAAATCGTACAATTCCTTGCGGGAATGGGAACATCAAGCGTTTGATGTGCATGACCAGTGGGAATATTTTCTACTACTCGAATGCCACGAGTGGTAGGCAAGGGTTGTCCGTCGATTAATACCGAGACATTTTTGACGGGGGCATGAGGATGGGTCACAACGGCATAGTGAATACTAACAACCGGATTCGATGTTGACAGAGTCGGCTGAGGAGAAAATACGATGATCTCGGGGGGGAATTCTTTAAACAGATCATTTTGTGAAGCCGATAGGTTTGTGTCTGGTGAGGAAGAGGCGTTCTTTTGATTTTCTGCAACGGAGTGTTCCAGTTTTTCCTGGAGGGCCCCGATTTTTTTGACGATGTCTTTCGATACCAACTTCACAGTATTCGGAATGAGTGTTTTGCTGCTATTTTTCGTTAGACGAAAAGATTCCTGCTCATCCCATGTGGCCAACATGGTTTCGATGATTTCTGGTCGATAGGAAATAGAGCGAAACCGTCCTATCGGGAAAAAATCTGCTGAAAAATCTACCTCATAATTCTTATGCCATCCAATCAATCGTTCTGCACCAGGAGCCGCATCATAGTAGCCGGATGGGGTCCAGACTACCCAACGTTCACGATCGGCGTGAGGGAAGAACGTTATGAGTTCCTTCCCGTCTTTAAGTCGATACCAACGAATGGTTCCATCACCCAACGTGGCGATAGCCACCTGTTTATCAATGGAAATATTGACTCCCCAGGCATTGTCCGGAATAGATCTTTGCCAAATTTGTCGGCCCTTTAGGTCGTACAAACGTAAGTTCCATGACGTACCAAAGAGTATGGATTGGTGATCAGGAGCAATAGCCATGCTTCGAGCAACTTCGAAGCTGTCTAATTTAAGTTGGATGTTGTTCAATTTAGGAGATGGGAGATTTTTCCAATCTTCTACCCTGATTCCCTGAGCCTCAAGGATTGGGGGATTGAGACGAGTTGCGGTTTGCGGGGGGACTGACAACACACGTGTTTGAAGAGAAAATTGCGCGAGATCCTTTCCAAACTGAGCATAACCAAATTGGACGATTGATCCATCTTCGGATAATAATAAGGCCTGATGGTTATCCCGGAAATCTGCTACCGTCACCTCCGGGGTAAAGCCAACATTTCCTTTGGCATCGAGGAGTTTTACCGCCCCGCTGGCTCCTGCAACTGCTACTCCCCCTGATTTCCATGGGATAAGATCGAGTATCGTATTGTTGGTTATGGGGATGTCGCTGAATTGCTGAAAATTTGGAATGGCCCACTTACGAACAACATGTTTTTTCTTGTCTCTAGCCGTTCCAGCTGCATAAAGGGATGTGCCATCTTTCGACCAGGTGACCGAGCTAAACGTCCCAAGAGTCTTGGTCGACTTGGGTTGATGCGGCCATGGCTTCAGATCGTTTCCAGAAAGTACCACCACATTGGAGGAATTTTCGTATCCTACAGCCAATTGTTTTCCATCAGGGGAAAAGGCAATCCCATAGGGGCGTTGACCTTCCTCTGGTTGAACTTTTGCGATTAATTGGAAGTCATATTCATAGAGACGAATAAAGCCATCGTATGAAGTGGTGGCAAATCGACCCGCTGAGTCGAATGCCAGTCCATAGACATAACTTGTTGGATAATAGCTTTCGTCTTTGGCAACTAACGCGAAATCAGACGTGCGGTAGGCATACCATCCTGTTCGTCCATGGAGTCCTGCTAAAAGAAGGCGTCCATCAGGAGAAAAGGCCAGATCTCCCAAGGAACTTGGAAGATTAGAGAGCCGTTTTGTCAGTTGCCCGGTCAGTCGATCGAAAATGTAGATGGCATAGGTTCCCCCCCAGGTGACTCCGGTATAACCCCCGCAAGCAATGGTTTTGCCATCTGGAGAGAGGGCTATGGCAAAGATTTTTCCCTCGTGCCCAGGACCAATGGGTGGACGAAGAGTCCGTAGGAGCGTCTGATTATTAATATCCCACACCTTTACGGTTTTATCATTTGAACCTGTGACGAGAAATTGGCTGGTAGAATCCAGTGCGATACGAGAAATGTCTTCAATATGTACTCCAGCATCGATTTTGAGGATTGGCGTTTGGTTTGGGGTCGAATGATCGGAGGTGTTGGTAAGCGGAGAGGGTGATGTGGCTAATGGTACAGACGCGGATGGTGGGGCAGTGCATGCAAAAGTTTGAAAAATGAAGAGAAGGGCGATTATTGTCCTAACCCAGGAAATACGGAACTTTTGACTCATGATCGCCTTGTGCGAGAAGGGAAATTTGTAGGGTAGCATATGATGAAATTTTTCTGTTATTGGGAGAAATAGCTGGGCCTCGGGAAATTCAATCATGAATTGAAGCCTGAAGTCTTAGGCGACCTCCATATATAACATTTTCCTGTCAAGAATCTTACAAATTGCGACAAAATAAATAAAGCGTTCGTCGGAATATGGTCACCAAAAAGTGGGGGTAGGCTCTCCTTGGCTTACTTGGGAACTGTTCAGCGCCTTCTGGTAACCTGTCAGAACAAAAGGCAAGGGTTTTTACTGGAGGGTTGGATTTTTGTGAAGGGTGTGGATGATGATTTCGGGTTGGCAGAACATTCGAATAGGAAAGAGGGAGGTGCCAACCCCCCGCGAGGTATAGCCACGCATGGATTTATGTTGCCATGGGCCGGCTTTATAGGGCCGTGCACATCGGCAATGGGTAATTATGGGCTTCCCGCCCGGAAGGCAGATTTGGCCGCCATGTGAATGGCCGCACAGATAGAGATCCATGCCGGCTGCGAAGGCTTCAGGAATGATTTCTGGAGAATGCACCAGAAGAATGCGGACCGCGTCCGTCGGTGCCTTCCCGACGGCTTTATTGAGATCTCCCGTTTCGTAGTAATGCATGTCATCTAGGCCTAACAGCCAAATGGTCTCTTTGCCTTTCTCGATCGCCTGGGTTTCATTGAGCAACATGCGAATACCAGCGCGTTCAAGTCCTGGTACCATCTCCAGCCAATCATGATTGCCTAAAATCCCTGTGACTCCGAACGGCACGCGAAGGGTTTGGACGAGCTCTTCCATTAAGCGTACCGTTTTGTCATACGAACCGTACGTTCGAAATCGAAAGTCTCCGGTGAGAACGCACAGATCATAGTGTAAGGTGGACAACATAGCTTGGAGGGACTGTCCTTTATCAATCATGCCCTCGATATGCAGATCAGATAAATGCAGGATACGAAACCCATCGAATGCTTTCGGGAGGTGAGGCAGCGGAACGGCATGTTCGACAAGGCGATAGTTTGTGGAGTTTCTCACGGCGATAGGCCAAAGGCCTGTGGCCTTTAAGGATGTTTTCAGGAGCCAGGCAATAACCGGCAATTCTTCCATATGCACATGGATATGATGGCCGCTAAGGAGAAGTGCTGAATAATGGGCTTGCATTTCCAATCGTTTTCCTGCATGAGAAGACCCAATGCGGTCGATCAGTTTAGTGAGGTCTTCGTGTTCGTGAAGTAGAGTCATGTGCTTGTCAGAAATATTGAAACATGGGTACCATATGACGATGCAACGCTTAGATCTCAACCAGCCAGGATTACCCGACCTTCAGTTTGTTCTGATGATCGGGGCCTTATGTACGTCTGACCTCGAATCGCTTAATGCACCCGCGTCTGTTCGAGAAATTGTTTTTAATCGCTGCTGGGCGTTATTGCACGAAGGCCCGCCTCCGACCCAGAAAGAAAAGCGCGTGCTCAATCTGATGTTAGGGGATGAGGTCATGCTTGAAGCTCTTGTCAATGTGATCCAGCAAACATTCGAAGAGCATGGGTTCTCGGAACTGACTTGGGAACAACAGCCGAGTGAACCCTCACGGGAATCGACCCCTGATGTCCTTCCATTAGTAGAGCGAATTCAAAAACTGTATCCACCGCCGGACGATGGTGAACCTTCTTCACCTTCCTCTCCTGCCTCCTAAGAATCTCGTATCTCCTCACATGTATCTGGTGGTGGTATGCCATTAGAAAATGAGGGATGGGCGGTCTGGCCACCCCCTAGGTCCAAATTGCAGTTTGTAAAATTCAAACGTTAAATGAAGTGTGAGTGGGGAATATGCCGACAATATTTGGTAGGGGAGATCCTTTGCCCGGTGGCCTGCTTAACCTTTTAATGAAATCGAGAACCGTCATTTCTTTATGAGTTTGCAGTTTTCTTTTTTTTTGTGTCGTCTTGTAAAGAGCTAAAGGCCCCAAGACTCCGGAATTTGGCTTCTCGTTGCTTCAGCAATGTTGCGGAGGGAAGCTTTTCGAGTTGGCTGAAATGGGTTTCAAGAGCCTCGGAAACATTTTTCGCTGTAAGCGGGATATCGCGATGAGCGCCACCAATGGGTTCAGGGATAATATCATCGATAATGTTGAGTTTGAGTAATTCCGGGGCGGTCATTCGTAAAGCGGTGGCCGCCGTAGAGGATTTTGAGGCATCGCCCCATAGAATCGCGGCGCAGCCTTCCGGTGAAATGACGGAATAGATGGCATGTTCCAACATGAGGACACGATCAGCTACACCTAAGGCCAATGCTCCCCCGCTTCCCCCTTCTCCGGTGACAATGGCAATAATCGGGACGTGTAGCCTAACCATTTCCAATAAATTTCTGGCAATCGCTTCTGCCTGTCCACGCTGTTCGGCATCAACTCCGGGGTAGGCCCCAGGTGTATCGATAAATGTCAAAATCGGACGTTGAAATTTTTCAGCCAGTTTCATGAGACGTAGGGCTTTACGATAACCTTCGGGTTTCGCCATGCCGAAATTTCGGCGCATGCGTTCCTTTAAGGACTTTCCCTTTTCATGGCCGATGACCATGATGGAGCGGCCCTTCCATGTGGCAAACCCACCGATGATGGCTCGATCCTCACCATAGAGGCGGTCTCCATGGAGTTCCACTACGTTTTCCGTCAGCTCTTCCAGATAGTCAGTAACAGAGGGCCGTTGTGCGTGACGGGCGATCTGGCTTCGTTGCCATGGGGTGAGGTTGGCAAAGAGTTCTTGCTCCATTTTGGCCAACTGATCGGTACTTTTTTCTATGGCTTCCTGAACGGAGTTCTTTTTGGATTTAGATTTTATTAATTTGGCAATACGCCCTTCGAGATCTTTCAGGGGTTTTTCAAATTCCAGATATTCACGCACGGGCAGGCTCCTTGGTGCAAGGCGATTAGTGGAAGGCGACCGTGGACGTTCCTAGTAGATGTTCCACTTCTTCTAAAAATTCTGGTGTAGGGGAAATGCCGACATTAGGCAACTCGGGAAGGTTGGCCGTTAGGTTTGAATTCAAATGAAAGGCTAATGAAATGGGCGTGGGCCCTGGATGCCGTTCAAATATCTGCTTTAAGTCTACCAGATTGTGCGGTAGCACGTCTTGTTCATCGATTTGAAGAGTGATGTGTTTCACTGTTTCACATTCTAATTGGGACACCAATTCCACTCGTGTCGCCTTTATTCTAGCACCGTTATCCATTAGATCTACCGTTCCGGTGATACGAATGACAGAATCCGGTGTGAGCATGGATTCGTGGTTTTTGAACGTTTCTGGGAAAATAATGGCCTCCACGGTGCCGTGTAGGTCTTCCAGCTGCACGTACGCCATCCGGTTCCCTTTTTTGGTGGTGGTAATTTTGATACTGGAAATGACCCCGCAAAGTTTCACTTCCCGTTCTTCCCTGATTTCTCTGAGGGCTTGTGTGGAACAGGTGGAAAAATGGGCGATGGCCATGCGATGCCGGTTCAGAGGATGATCGGTAATATAAAAGCCGGTCAATTCTCGTTCATACTGCAAGAGTTCAGTTTGGGACCATTCCAGTTTCTGGGGGATAGTGAATCCGAAGGTTTCGGTTGATTCCTTGGAGGTATCGTCTGGGCCCAGATCGAAGAGACTGGTTTGTCCTTCCCGTTTATTGCGTTGAATGGTCGACGCATGTTCCATGGCCTGATCTAATACCTCAAACAGACTGGCGCGCGACGTTCCCATGGAATCAAAAGCTCCCACTTTTATCAGCCCTTCCAGGACGCGTTTGTTGACCTTTTGAGAGTCTAGACGACAACAAAAGTCCACAAATGAGGTAAAGGGCCCATCTTGATCCCGGGCTTCCAGGACAATGTCGACCGCACTTTCCCCGACGTTTTTGATCGCCGCCAGACCAAATCGAATGCCTTCGGGGACAACACTAAAATTTTTTAAACTTTGGTTCGCATCGGGCGGTAATATGTCCAAGCCCAATTCCCGGCATTCTGTAAAGTACCCCACCATTTTATCGGTATTGCCCATTTCTGAGGTCAGCAGGGCCGCCATGAATTCTGTCGGGTAGTGGGCTTTCAAGTATGCGGTTTGATAGGTGACTAAGGCATAGGCGGCCGAGTGGGATTTATTAAATCCGTAACCGGCGAAAAAGGCCATTTGATCAAAGATTTTTTCGGCAAGCTTTTCGGCGATTCCCTTTTCTTTGCCACCTGAAATGAACAAGGCCTTTTGCTTGGCCATTTCATCATGTTTCTTTTTCCCCATCGCGCGGCGCAGCAAATCGGCCTGCCCTAAAGAAAATCCGGCCAGTTGGTTGGTAATGGCCATAACTTGTTCCTGATAGACAATGACCCCATAGGTTTCTTTCAAGATAGGTTCGAGTTGCGGGGGATCGTAGACGATTTGTAATGGGTCGCGTTTTCGTTTAATGAAATCATCGACCATGCCGCTCTCCAGAGGACCGGGGCGATACAAGGCAAGAATGGCGATGAGATCTTCAAAGGTTTCCGGCTTGATCTTGACCAGCAAATTTCGCATGCCCGAACTTTCCAATTGGAAAATGCCAGTCGTTTTTCCTGAGCTGAGTAGGGCGAAGGTGGCTGGATCATCGAGTGCTAAGTTTTGAATGTCCAGTTGGGTGTCAGCTGGCTGGGAGGCATGGACGAGACGGACAGCATCGTGAATCATGGTTAAGGTTTTTAAGCCGAGAAAGTCGAACTTCACCAAGCCAACTTTTTCCAAATCTGTCATCGTATATTGGGTGACAATTTCGTCGTTGCTGGTCTTATAGAGCGGAACATGGTCCATGAGGGGCTTTTGCGAAATAACCACACCGGCCGCATGAGTGGACGCATGGCGTGCCAAGCCCTCTAGCGCCATGGCCGTATCCATGAGCTCCTTCATGCCAGCCTCTTGATCGACTAATTCTTGGAGACGCGGTTCCTGCTTGAGGGCGTCTTTCAGCGTGATATTCAGTTGCGTGGGGACTAATTTGGCTACCTTGTCGACTTCAGCATAAGGGAAATCCATCACACGACCCACGTCTCGAATCGCGGCTTTGGCCCCCAAGGTTCCGAATGTAATAATTTGGCAGACGTGCTCTTCCCCATATTTTTCAATCACATAGTTGATGACTTCTCCGCGCCGGTCCATGCAGAAATCCATATCAATATCCGGCATGGTGACCCGTTCAGGATTCAGAAACCGTTCAAAGAGCAAGTTGTACGTCAGCGGGTCTAAGTCTGTGATACGAAGGGCATACGCCACCAAACTCCCAGCGGCAGAACCGCGTCCCGGTCCCACAGGAATTTTCCGGGATCGAGCAAAATTAATAATGTCCCAGACGACGAGGAAATAGCCTGCATAGCCCATGGCATTTAGCACGGATAATTCCGTTTGGAGGCGATGTTGGTAGACCTCAACCGGAATCGATGTCGGACGTTCCCGTAGGCGTTCCCGCAGGCCTTCTTCGGAAAGGTGCTGGAGATACGAATTATGCGTTTGCCCTTCCGGTACGTGATAATCCGGAAGGTACGTGGCACCGAATTCAAGTGTGAGATCGCATTGTTCGGCAACTTGTGTGGTATGCAACACGGCCCGGGGAAATTCGGCAAATTCCGTCACCATTTCTTCTGTAGACTTGACGTACAATTGATCCGTATCGAACTTCATACGGTTGGGATCTTTCAGGGTTTTGCCTGTTTGCAGACACAGCATGATTTCATGGGGTCTGGCATCACGTTTGGTGAGATAATGGCAGTCATTGGTTCCCACGAGCGGAATGCCCAACTTTTTATGGATCTCCATCAGACCACGATTGGCGATCTGTTGATGATCTAATCCATTGGCCTGCACTTCGAGATAATAACGATCCTTCCCAAATATTGATCGATATTCGTCGGCCACGCGCATGGCGCCTTCCATATCTTGTTGACCAATTAGATAGGGCACTTCCCCGCTTAAACATCCTGAAAGCGCAATGAGACCTTCATGGTGTTCCTGTAACAATTCTTTATCCATCCGGGGTTTGTAATAAAACCCTTCAAGATAAGCCTTGCTCGAAAGTTTAATGAGGTTGTGATAGCCGACCTGGTTGGTCGCGAGTAAAATTAGATGATAATACTCGTTATGTGCGAGGTGCCCGGCTTTTTGACTGCGGCTGCCAGGGGCCATGTAGGCTTCGCAGCCGATAATGGGTTTGATGCCGTGGGTTTTAGCTTTTTGATAGAAATCGATGGCGCCGAACAGGTTGCCATGGTCCGTCATGGCGACCGCCGGCATCCCATAATCCTTCACCTGTTGAAAGAGGGGATTGAGTTGGTTGGCCCCATCAAGGAGGCTGTATTGCGTGTGGAGATGGAGGTGAACGAATTCTGAAGGCACTGATAATGTCCTTGAAAAAAAATTCTAGTGAGCACGTGCGATGAAGTCAAATGGTATCGAAGTTTTCCAAAATAAGCTGAGGGGTAACTCGATCAATAACAATAAAAATTTTCGAGAGTCTACGATACAGACATCAGATCCTATAGTCGAACGTCATCCCAAGAAAATGGGCATAAAGATGTGGATAAATCGAGCATAGTCTCCTATCATTCAAGGGAGACAATGGGTTTAGCATTTTGCCCATTCCCTGAGCATGGTGGTGGGAAAAGGTGGGCATACTAGAGGTAGGGTAGATAATGTTGCACAAGTAAAAATACCTACTGACTTGCGGCAGGAAAAAAACCGAAAATGAAGAGTTAAAATGAAATAAGGAATTGGTGTTGTGCATACCCAATGGTTTTTTGAAGAAAGGAGCAACCTATGATAGTCACGACGACACCTAATGTTGAAGGGCATCGAATTACCGAATATTTGGGTATAGTGACCGGAGAGGCCGTACTGGGTGCGAATTTTTTCCGTGATTTTTTTGCCAAGATTCGGGATGTCGTGGGAGGCCGATCGGGATCTTATGAAAAAGAATTGGCTAGGGCCCGAGAAACGGCTTTTCGGGAGATTGAAGAAGAGGCACGTGAGGTTGGTGCGAATGCTATCGTGGGGATCGATTTAGATTATGAGGTGATGGGTGAGAACGGGAGTATGTTGATGGTGAGTATTAGCGGTACGGCGGTGACGATTTCCTGATCGTCGACCTAGACAAATTTCCAATGGGAGCTGATCTTGAAAATTCTGATCAATGATTTTGAGAAAGACAATCAATATTAGTTAATTTCACTTACATAAAAGACTTGACGTGTTTGAGAAATGACCGATAAGATATTCTGAGAATCAGAAAGAACGGACACGAAAATTATTCAGGAGTAAGAGCATAGTTTTTGGGTTAGGGGGCCGGTACATTATCACGCAAGGAGGATCTCATGAAAGCGAAAAAAGGTGTCGTTGAATTTCTGAATAAGATTTTGACGAACGAACTCACCGCCATTAACCAATATTTTCTGCACGGAGAAATGTGTGGCAATTGGGGATATCAATTGTTGCATAACGAAATACGCAAACATGCGATTGATGAGATGAAGCATGCGGAAGAAATTATTGAACATGTGCTTTTTTTGGATGGCTTCCCCAATTTGCAGCGGTTGGGTACGCTCAAGATCGGTGAATCAGTCCCGGAACAGTTAAAATCAGATTTGAATTTAGAGCGGGAAGCCGTGAAATTGTTGACGGAAGCGATCGAGCATTGTGTAAAAGTTGGCGATTTCAATACTCGTGGAAAACTAGAGGCTATTCTTACCAGTGAGGAAGAACATATCGATTGGATTGAAACGCAATTGGAAACGATTAAACAAGTTGGCGTCGAAATTTATCTCAGCCAACATATGCACCAAGCTTAGGACCGGCAATTAAGCAATCATCAAAAGGGCTTTTCGGGATGTTGCGCACATCTCGGAAGGCCTTTCCTTTTTTTGGGACAAAAGTTGTTGAGGTGACGGTGCCCTGAACAGGTTTACAGGGCCTGTTGGAAAATTCTCGAAAATAGCTTGTTTAGGCTCTAGAAAATTTCCGGTATCAGGCGCTGACGGGAATGGTCAAAAAAGTCTGTCCAAGATCGTGAGGAGTGAGGCGTAAGGCGTAGGGAGATGAGAATAACAAATTGGGGAAGGGAACGCCGCCTTGCCTATTTCCATCCTGAAAGGTGGGGCATTTGTTTTCCACTTTCCCTTATATGAACCAATGGGAATGTTGGGAAATGACATATCCCCCGAGCACAATAGTGCTCATGCCTACCACGCCTTGAAGCGTGTGGTGGACCCATGTCAGCGAACGAGCGGAGTACCAGAGGGGAATTGCAATCGCCACCGACAATAAGCCCATGCCAAGAATAGAACCTAATCCAAAAATCACAATATAGCTGATCGCCATCGATGGAGACATGACAGTGTTGAGCGTGAGAAGGATGAGGGCCGCCGATCCTGCCATGCCATGCATAAGGCCGACAATGAAAGCCCGGAAAGGAAATCCTTGCGGGTGGGTATGCTGGTGGTCGGCCTCAGTGTGAGGAATGCCTGGCGTATGGGAGTGAGCATGAAAATGTGGAGTGGCCTGTGAATGTTGGTGAAGGTGAAAATGAATGCGCTCGTTTCGCATTCGTCGAAAGACATCGATCCCCAATCCAACCAGCATAAACCCGACGGCACATTCCAATGCGTCAGCGAAGCGCTCAGGAATGACCACACCGATAATAAGGACGACGGAACCAAACAGAAAGAGGGTCACCGTATGACCGAAACCCCAGACGATACCCTGTTTCATGGTCTGAAATACCGACTGACTTTGAGTGGCAAGCGAGGCCACCGCTGCGGCGTGATCGGCTTCAAGGGCATGCCGAAGACCTAAGACAAAGCCCAGTCCAAACAGTGAAAACATCAATGCGCCCTTCCGTGTTGGAGGAAATTTATGAACATGGGGAAATTAGTGAACTTCCCATAGCCAGACAGCAGAATCCTACGGAGTGGTTAGGAGAAAAGCAACTTGAAGGGAAAAGTAAGATGAAGTGGACGAGGAGGAGGGAAAATCAGAAGGGGAAGGCGAAGGGCCTATTTGCCCAATGCACGGTCGAGGTTGAAGGCCGCGCTGATGAGTGCGAGATGCGTAAAGGCTTGCGGGAAATTGCCCAGGGCTTCGCCATGATGCCCGGTTTCCTCAGCATATAACCCAAGATGATTGGCATAGCCTAACATTTGTTCGAATAGGAGCCGGGCCGCTTCTAGCTTGCTGCGATCTGCCTGTCCGGCGCGAGTCAGGGCTTCCACTAACCAGAACGTACAGATGTTAAACGTGCCTTCTTCTCCGTTTAAACCATCGGTCGATTCAGCGAGATTGTAGCGATACACTAATCCGTTAGAAACTAAGCCTCCCTTTTCGGGGGCTTGGATGGTGGCATCCAACGTTTTCAACATGCGCGGATCGGTGGGAGACACGAAAAAGACTAATGACATCATCAGATTGGCGGCGTCCAGTGAGTCGCTCCCATATCGTTGGACAAAGGCTTGGCGGTTGGCATCCCACCCCTTTTCCATGATTTCTTCATAAATGGTATCCCGTACTTTCAACCAGCGATCCCGATCTGCGGGAAAGCTACGTTTATCGGCCAAGCGGATACCCCGGTCGACCGCAACCCAACACATCAGCTTTGAATAGACGAAATGCTGTTGCCCGCCGCGCACTTCCCACACGCCCTCATCGGTGCGTTGCCAATTGTCGCAAACCCAATTAATGAGGCGACGAAGATGTTTCCATAGATCATAGGAAATTGGCGAACCGTATTTGTTGTAGAGATAGACAGAATCCAGTAACTCACCGTAAATATCGAGTTGCAATTGATCATAGGCCCCATTGCCGATACGGACGGGCGATGACCCACGATAGCCTTCCAGGTGCTCCAGTGTTTCTTCTGTCAGCGTATGTCGACCATCAATACCGTACATGATTTGAAGGGATCCATCCGGGGCTAGTTCATGGCAGCGGGCTTCCAGCCAATGCATAAATTGTGAAGCTTCGTCGGTGAACCCGATACGAAGTAACCCATAGAGCGTAAACGCAGCATCGCGAATCCAGGTATACCGGTAATCCCAATTGCGTTCGCCACCAACGCCTTCAGGGAGGCTACAGGTGGGAGCGGCCACAATGGCGCCCGTCGGTTGAAAGGTGAGCAGTTTCAAAACCAGGGCCGAACGTTGAACCATTTCTCGCCACCGGCCGGAGTAGGTGCATTTGGCTAGCCACATTCGCCAATAAACCACGGTTTGGGTGAAAAGTTCTTCGGCATGTGTTTCAGGGCAGAAGCCGGTGGAAGAGTCATCAGATTCCATACTTTGTAGGCACACATCGACTCCTTCGCCTTCTTCCAGTGTGAATTCGGCAATCAGGGCATCACCTTGTTGTTGAAAGGGGATGGTGGCGCCCAAGCGGAGCGAAAGATGTGGCGACTCAAAAATCCCCCCTTGCGAATTGACGGTGATGGTGTGTGTGTCCCGGCCATAGTTAAAGGCCGGACGACATTCCAGTCGAAATGTCATCGTTCCGCGAATGGTTTGGATGCGTCGCACGATGCCATGTTGCGTGCAATCGGCTGCATCTTTACCAACCGGCATGAAATCAATGACGCGCCCCACGCCATCGGTCGTATGGAAGCGAGTCACTAATACATTCGTATCCGGCCAATAATATTGTTTGGATTTGACATGGTTAGGGATCGGGGCAATGGAAAACCGCCCACCCTTACGATCATCAAGGATGGCGGCAAACACGCTGGGAGAATCGAAATGTGGAAAGCACAGCCAATCAATGGATCCGTTCATGCCGACCAGAGCGGTGGTCCGCATATTCCCGATGAGGCCATAATTTTCAATCGGTTGATAAGCCATGGTCCTCTTTTCGGTTAGTCAATCAGCAATGTTAATGGATTTGTTGTAAGGGGACTGGGCCAAAGATTGTCTGCGCATGTTTTGCATGAGAAGAGTTTTCCTTAGTTCAAGGAAAATAAGATTTCCGAAAATGGCTCATAATTGATCAGTTGATGAGTCGGTGTGCATTTCGTTGTGAGTTGGAAAAAGTAGACGATGGGTATGATATATCCATTTTGCAAGGGTTGTTAGGAGTCAGAAGGATTGCGATGGAGGCTTAACGCGCTGATCCAATCTTCCTGAATTCCTAGAGACTCGGCCATTTCTTCAATTTGTTTAGGGTCATTCAGCCGTGGGTGCCTCATTTGTAAAATCTGTTGAACATCGAGCTTATCCTGCGGTCCCCGGCCAGAGAGTTTGAGAATAATCAAACCCTGCCAGGATACCACTGGTACGAGGTGGTCCATGACAGATAATGTCTCAACGTTTCGGAAAGTGATTCCCGTCAGGGAGGAAAGAAACAGTATCAAATGGAGCGAGATAGAAACAGATCCTATGTGAATCGAGGAATGTAACACTCCCTTCAAGGGATCGTCCGGTTCACCTGGTTCAAAACGACCACCCAGAAAGCTGGCGAGGGTATGTGGATTTCCTGAGCCGATGGCAATGGCAAAATCGATATCCTTAGTCGCTCGTGGAATTCCCCAGGCTGATACGGCAAACCCTCCAATCAACGCAAAAGCTTCGACGAGCCCCTCAAGTCTGGCCGTTTCAAGGCGGGAAAGGACGTCGGTTAAGGCTTGTTGGAACACGCGTGTTGAGGTGTGGCGGCGGAATCAGAAAGTTCGAGGGCAATGAGTAGCCGCTGTTCCGCGGTGAGTTTTTGGGCTTCGGCAATCTTATGTTGTGCGAGTTGTTTCCCTAACCGGCTGGGACGTCGGAACCCTCCAAAATTTGGCTGGGAGATTTTCATATTCATCAAATAATTCTACCTGGAAATACCCATTTCGTCACGTGAAAGTTTTTAGTTTCTTTTTAAGCATTATTCACATTATTGCCTGCTGAAGTGCTATCAGGAAAAGCATCATTGGTTTTTCGAGGGGAGATTATCCGACAGCTTCTCGTAAGTTTCCTCGCGCTTTTTTTCTGTTGGAATTTCTTCCTTGGCAACTGGGTGTAGGCGTATTTGAAAGCCCCTGCTCCATCGCTCAGTACCCTCGCCCACTGCTACCGCCGCGACCCATACGATCCAATGGCAGTGCTTCATAGCGTTCTTTTAGATCCGGATGCTCGCTGAGATAGGTCTTCACGGCGGCATCATCAGCGAACACCTCTGGGCTGCGCTCTCGATATTCCTCGATCGTCAAACCATGCGTCGCCAATAACGTACTAAGCTTCTTATTGATATCCGCCCCCATTTCGCGCATTGCCTCTGGAGAGGGCCGCTGTCCCTCCCCGTACCGTTCTCCACCCTTGAAGTAATTCATCATCATCTCGCCGATCTCAATACGAGCCTTCACAAATTTCCCTACCTCCGCGGGTTCTGTGGCAAGACCAATTCCTGAAAATAGAAAGACGCCCAAAGATATTCCCAAAATAATGCGTGTCAGCGTTGTAGCCATAATTTCCTCTCAGAATGTGGTTGGTCGGCGTAAGACTATTTTCTTTATGAAGGTTCTGCCAGAATTTTGAAAGAATACCTAAGCCTCTCATGAAAGTATAGATGGAATTTGGAGGAAGTATTGGAAGATGGGTCTCTGCTAGAGACACGCAGGTATGACGAGACGAAGGAGCAATCCCCGATCGCCAATGTTGAGGATGACGGATTGGGAATCTATTCCGAAGGTGAGTGATCCACGAAAAAAAGACCCTATGGGAGACTATGTCATCCTGCGGGAACCGAAGGATCTCGCTGAGCCGTGGTGCCTTCAGTTTGGACCGAGATTCTTCGCCGTGGACTTAGAATGACAAGTCTGTTGGGAATGACCGAAGACGCAATCGACAGTGGTTCACAATGACCATTTTAGTGCGAACGACCAGGATGACCCGGCAATCTTATTCTTTGGATGTTTTTGGGTTGGGTTTTTTTTGATGGATGTGTGAATGACCTGTCAGACGTGGAGGGTTTTGGCACAAGGTATGCGACCGATCATAGGGGCGCGCCTGATTCGGCTCCACTGGCCGTCAGCGGGGGAAACGAATGGGGAATTTAGTCGTGGAGGACGACATTGAGGAGGGAGCTGTGCACGTGCAATCCG
>Ga0224497_10000886_pt1 | contig 19839 bp, 20 predicted proteins | sample SF_Jul11_sed_USG_4_FD_167970 | JGI IMG/M metagenome (GOLD analysis project Ga0224497, IMG submission 167970) | Sediment microbial communities from San Francisco Bay, California, United States - SF_Jul11_sed_USGS_13 | ecosystem: Environmental > Aquatic > Marine > Sediment | place: USA... | reverse complement strand
AGCTGAAGTACCATCATCCTCTTGCTCATACTGGGCCATGACGGCGAAGTTGTTCAGGCTGTACTTGCCGCCGACCTTCCAGGCGCTCACTTCACCATCCGGATCAGAAGAACCCTGATTGTTGTCCAGGTAGTCCGCGAACACCAGGATGCCGCCGTTTTCGTAGCTGGCACCGATACCGAACGGATCTTCGTCTTCACCGTCGGTCTCGTCGCTGTCCAGGGTGTAGTGAAAACCTACTTTCAGGCCATTGAAGCTTGGGCTGTCATAACGAATGGTGTTGTCGGCACGACCACGGAGTTCTTCGCCGGCACCCGTATGAAAGCTGGACTGCAGACCGTGAGCACGGCCCTCCAGGGCGGTGCGGTAGAGCGGATCGAGCATGGCGCCATGGGACTTGTAGACCGTAGAGATGGTGCCGACGCGGACCTGGCCGAAGTTGCCCTTCAGGCCCAGCCACTGGTCACGATCGGTGATGGAACCATTGCTGTTGCGATTGATGGTGTCGTACTGGAAGTCGATCTTGAAGATCGCCTTCAGGCCGTTGCCCAGGTCCTCGGAACCCTTGAAGCCCACGGAACAGGTGGTGCACACCAGGTTGACGTCATCGGAACCTGGACCTGTGCCGTCGTTATCATAAGAAACGACGGCGGTGTCGATGTGGCCCATGACCTGCACGTCAGCCTGCGCAGCGGCCATGCCGCCTGCCAGGACAACGCTGATCATTGCCGGTAAAAGTTTAGCTTTCATGATTTTCTCCCTAACACAGTAAAGTAAATTCAAGTGATTTAAATTCATCAGTCATTGCACGCTGCGTACTTTACACCACCTCAAAACAAAAATGCAACAACTTTTTTCAAAAAAACAACATAGTGTTGTTTTTGTGTCTCATTAGCAACAAAATGAACTCTCTGGTAGCAGAAATTCGATAAATAATATTGATTAACAATAGATTATAAGTTTTTTGTATTCCCTTGGCTTTTGGATTCGTCGCTCATGCCCCCTGATCCAGGCTACGGGGCCCATGCTGGTGCCCCCGGTGTTGTTAATCAGATGATTTGTTGGATTCGTCACTGGGGCTGTTATCGCCAAACCATAACCACGTGACCCGCATGTCGGGGGCAGATAAAGGTGTCAGGAACCTTTTTCAAAGATTAATGATCCATCTGCCGGAACATGATTCGAGGAAAAGGTTCCTGACACCTTTATCTGCCCTTCATATATAGAACGGCCGGGGAACCCCAACCGGTCCCGAATTCCAACGGTCAAGAGGCCCATCAAAATATTTCGACTCTGTTTGATTTGCATCAAGCAAGCCGCGAGATCCCCTGTCGTTTGTCGGGGGCTGGTCTACATTCACATTAGAGTGTTAGCAGTTTTAAACATTCTAATAAATTAATTCAATTTCTGCATTAATCCAGTTAGGGAGGTCCCGAACCAGGAGGTGCATCATGAGGTCGTCCAAGCGGTTCCTTGCCGGGCTTACCCTTGCCGCCCTGCTGTTCTCCGTTGTCGGCGACGCCTTCGCGGCCGACGTGAAGGCCAACAAGAAACGCGGCCAGGTCTATTTCCGTATGGTCTGCACCGCCTGCCACGTCGACTTGACGGGGGCCGCCATTCCGCCCGCCGGCCGCACCATGGCCGAATGGCGCGCCTACCTGGACGCGGACAAGCACGACGCCTCCGGCAAGACCAATCCCTCGGCGCGCTACTACATCAGCCACGCCTATCGCGAGAGCATCAAGGACCATAACAAGGCGGCGAAAAAATTCCTCAAGCTGCCCGACGAGCAACTTTATGCGGACATCTATCTGTTTGCCGTGAACGGTGCCAAGGATTCCGATACCCCGGCCACCTGCAATTAGCACACACGGCCCAGCGGAGATAAGGAGTCAGTCATGAAACCAGATCCACGCAAACAGGAAACCCCGACCGGCCTGAGCCGGCGCGGCTTTCTGACACTGTGCGCGGCCACCGGTGCAGGTGCGGCCATGCCGTGGCGCTCATTCAAGGCGGCCAGCAGGGGACTGAAGGTGCCGGCCCATTCATGGTCGCGCGGCGAGGTGATCCCCTCGACCTGCAACATGTGCGTGAACCGCTGCGGCATCAAGTGCCACGTGGTGGACGGCGTGCTGGAAAAGATCGACGGCGACATCCGCAACCCCAAGACGGCCGGCGGCACTTGCGCCAAGGGCCAGGCCGGGGTGATGGCGTTGTACGACCCCGACCGCATCACCCACCCCATGATCCGGGTGGGTGCACGCGGTGAAGGCAAGTGGCGGCGCGCCTCCTGGGAGGAGGCCTTCGAATACACGGCCGACAAGATCGACAAGATCATCGGGAAGTACGGCCCCGAGGGTCTGCTGTTCTCCTCCTGCACCGACCTGACCGAGGTGTTCTTCATCAAGTTCGGCAAGTACCTCGGCACCCCGAATTTCGCACGCCACGCGACCCTGTGCCTGGCGTCACGCAATGTCGGTTATTTCGCCACCATGGGCAGCGTCCCCGATGCCGACCTCGTCAATGCAAAATACATTCTAATGTTCGGCGCAAACCGCATGGAGTCATTCGAACTGCCGCACAACCGCGACCTGATCGCCGGGCTGCAGAACGGTGCCAGGCTGGTGGTCATCGACCCGCGCATGACGGTCACCGCCTCCAAGGGCGAGTGGCTGCCGATCCGGCCGCGTACCGACATGGCACTGACGCTGGCACTGATGCACGTCCTGATCATGGAGGATCTCTATGACAGGGACTTCGTTGCCAGCGTCACCACCGGCTTCGAGGAACTCAAGGCCCATGTCGCCCGCTACACGCCCGAATGGGCACAACAGGAGACCGGGATCCCGGCCCGTACCATCATCAAGATGGCACGCGAAATGGCGGCAGCGGCACCGGCGGTCGTGGTCTACCCGGGACGCCGCAGTTCCTGGTACACCAATGATGCCCAGTTCCGCCGCACCCTGCCGATGCTGATGGCGCTGCTCGGTGCCTTCGACACCCGCGGCGCCAGCTTCTTCAACGCCGGCAAGGTGAAGCTCGGCAGCTTCGACTGGGAACTGGAACCGGTCGAGGTCGCGCCGCGTTTCGACGGCTTTGACGAAGAAAATTTTCCGCTGGCACACCACGAAGACGGCGGCTACATCAATCTGCGCGACACCATCCTAAACGGCACCGGCAAATATCCGGTCAAGGGCTGGATGCTCTACAAGCAGAACACGCTGGCCTCTGTCGCCGACAGCGCCAAGACATTGAGGATGATGGAGACCATGGATTTTATTTGCGCGATTGATATTCAACCGTCGCAAACGGCCTGGATGGCCGACATCATCCTCCCCGAAACCCTCTATCTGGAACGCCTCGATCCACTATGGACACCGGCGGGCACAACCAAGTACGTGGGCATCCGCCAGCCCGTGGTGAAACCGCAGGGCGAGGCAAAGACCCTGCTGGAGATCCTCCAGGGTCTCGGCGCCGCACTCGACAAGCGGCGCGAGTTCGAGACGCCACTGGCCGATGTATTCAATTTCACCATGGAAGACTACATCGATGCACAACTGAAGAAACTGCCCATCGACCGCGCCACCCTGGTGAAGGACGGCATGTGGATCCCGCCGGGACAGGGGTTGAAGCTCGGCGAGTATCGTAACGGCAACCAGAAGTTCAAGACACCCTCGGGCAAGATCGAGTTCGTCTCGGAACGCTTCCGCCGCAACGGCTACGACCCGCTGCCGGTCTATGAACCGGTGGTCGAGGAACCGGGCAAACAACGCCTGGTAACCGGCCGCTATGCCTGGTTCACCCACGCCTCCAACCAGAACAACATCTGGCTGAATGCCATTCACCCGGAAAACGAGGTCTGGATCAACCCCGACCTGGCCGAAGAGAAGGACATCGAGGACGGAGAATACGTCAAGGTTCGCAGCCCGGTGGGTGAAGTACGCATCAAGGCCTATGTAACACCGCGTATCCGCAAGGACACGGTGTTCATCACCCATGGCTTCGGCACCAACTCGGCCGGGCAGACCACCCTGTACGGCAAGGGCGCCGCCGACCAGGTGCTGATGGAAGACCGCGCGGATACGATCTCCAACAACCAGGCACTGCACGAGACCTTTGTCGAGATCGTGAAGCTGTAAAACCGTCACCAGCGAGGATACGGCGATGACCAACAACGCAACCCATCTCAAACACGGCCGCCGGGATTTTCTGAAAGGCCTGGGCGCTGCATCTGCCGCTGTTGTCGGCGCGACCACGCTGCCGGGCAAGGCACTGGCGACGGCGACTGACAGGAAGCCCCGTTACGGCATGCTGATAGACACCCGCAAGTGCGTCGGCTGCCACGCCTGCAGCGTGTCCTGCCGAAGCGAAAACAATGTACCCATGGGCAAGCACCGCTCCTGGGTTGAATATATCGAGAAAGGCACCTTCCCGGACGTTTCGCTGAATTTTCTGCCGCGTCTCTGCAACCAGTGTTCGGAGCCGCAGTGCGTGTCGGTATGCCCTGCCAACGCGACCCACATACGCGATGACGGCATCGTCGTGATTGACCCGGACACCTGCATCGGCTGCAAGTACTGCATCCAGGCCTGCCCCTACGATGCGCGCTTCCTCAATCCCGAGACCGGTGCGGCCGACAAGTGCGATTTCTGCGTCGACCGCCTGGCACAGGGCATGGAGCCGGCCTGCGTGGCATCGTGTTTCAACAAGGCGCGCATCTTCGGCGACTTGAACGATCCAGACAGCGGCATCTCGCGCATGATTGCGAGTAATGCCGTGTCCGTCCTGCGCCCCGAGATGGGCACCAAACCGAATGTGTTCTATATCGGCATCGACTATGCGGACGAACACGATATCCGCTTCCAGAAACAATACATCCGCGTCACCACTCATCGCGACGGGAATGCAAGGAGGTAATGGCCATGCATGAACTCACCTGGGGTCTTCCGGTAGTTGCCTATCTGTTCATGGCCGGGCTGGGTGCCGGTGCGCTGACCACCAGCGCCTCGGTGCTGTTGCGCGGCGGTCCGAGTGGCAAGTATTTCGATGTCGCCCGCTACGGAGCGTTTATCGCGCCCATCCCGGTCGCCCTCGGCAGCGCGCTGCTGGTTCTGGAACTGGGCTCGTTCCAGGCCGGACACTGGTTCCGCTTTCTCAACCTCTACAAGGTGATCAACCTGTCGCCGATGTCGCTCGGCACCTGGCTGCTCACCGCTTTTCTGATGGTGAGCGTGGTCTACGCCTATACCTTCCTGTCACGTAACCCTCTTCCGGGTGATACCCGGGATATGCTGCGGCGCCTGAGCGCCTGGGTCGGCATCCCGCTGGGCATCGGCGTGGCGGTCTACACCGGCGTGCTGCTGGGCGCCCTGCCCTCCCGGCCATTCTGGAACTCACCGGTACTGGCCATGCTGTTCCTGCTGTCATCGATCTCGACCGGCATCGCCGCCATCATCCTGGTGCGCGCCCTGTTGAAGCGCAAGGTGCAGTCGGACACGCAGACACACAATTACAATGAAACCGGTTTCCTGTTATCGGCAACCGATACCCTGCTGATCGGACTCGAACTGCTGGCGCTGTTCCTGTTCGTGATGTACGCGCACCTGACCATCGGCAACGCCAAAGCGGCCATCGCGGTTATCATGGTGGGTGGCGAACTGTCCACGCTGTTCTGGCTCTGGGTGGTGGTCATCGGCCTGCTGGTGCCGGCACTGATCGAGCTGGCCCTGATTGTGCCGCGTATCGTCTACCAGAAGGCCTTCTACAGCCATCGCGCCGTGGACATCCTGGTCCCGGTCAGCGTCCTGATCGGCGGCTTCATGCTGCGCTACGTGGTAGTGATCGCCGGACAGATCACCTACCCGATCGGGCTGTAGCGCGCCCGTCCCTTTGCGCCAGTGCTGTCCGCACAACGGGAGGACCATCCGACATGGACCAGGCAAGCGTACCGCAGGGCGTCTTCTCCCGGCTGGCAGCCGCCGGCTGGCTGAGCGGACTGCGCGAGGACTACGAACAGATCTTTGTCAAAAGGTGGTCCCCCTATCTGGGCGCCATCCTGCTGGTGGTCGTGATCTCGGCACTGATGGCCAGCGGCCTGTTCTGGGGCATCTACGGCGGCCTCAAGCTGTGGGGTAACTGGTTCAACAATTTCATCGGTCTCGGGCCACTGCTGGGGATCAATTCGGAATTGCAAAGCCCGCTATTGAACCGCATCTCGCTGATGGATATCACCCTGGTGATCGGCGCCTTCTGTGCCGCGTTGCTGGCCGGCCAGTTTCGCATCAACCGGCCACCGCCGCTCGAGTTCATCACCGGCGCCCTCGGCGGCAGCCTGATGGGTATCGGCGCCTCACTGGCCGGCGGCTGCACCACCGGCGGGTTCTTCACGCCGCTGATCTTTGCCTCACCGGCCGGCTGGGCCATGTGGGCCGGCCTGCTGGGCGGCGCCTTTCTCGGTCTCAAGGCCCTGCTGTGGGTGATGGAACATATCACCTGGGGAACCGCGGCCGCGGGTGCGGTCTCCGTAGCCCCGCTGAAACGCTTCTATCCGCTGTTCGGCCTGGCCGTGCTCCTGCTGATCGCCTGGTGGGCCACGCACTGGTTCTCCTCGGACAACCAGCAGCTGGCCAGCCGCGGCATCATTATCATCGCCGGCTTCGCCCTCGGCTTTATCCTGCACCGTTCCCGGTTCTGCTTTGCCAGGGTGTTCCGCGAACCCTTCATGACGGGTGAAGGCACCATGACCAAGGCCATGATCCTGGCACTCGCCCTGGGCATCCCGGTTAGTTCACTGCTGCTGCAGCAGGAGACCTTAGATCCCTATCTCGCCATCCCGGCGACCTTCTGGCTGGGCTCGGTGGTGGGCGGCGTGGTGTTCGGCATCGGGATGGTGTTCGCCGGCGGCTGCGCCTCAGGATCGCTGTGGCGCATGGGTGAGGGCCACCTCAAGCTCTGGGTCGCGGTGTTCTTCTTTGCCTGGATCGGCTCGGTATTCAGCGCCATTGTGAAACGCTGGGACCTGCTGACCCGCGAGATGTCACTCGACCTGGTGGAGGTCTCCAAGGTGGGCAAGCAGGTCTTCCTCCCCGATGTATTGCCGGGGTGGGGCTGGACCTATCTGCTGAGCTTCGCCATCCTGGGCGTCTGGTACCTGCTGGTGCGCTACAACGAATCGACAAATAAATTCACCGTACTCTAGGGAATAAAGGTGTCAGGAACCTTTTCTCCCATTTTGCCCCCAGCACCCGTATCGTTAAAAAAAGGTTCCTGACACCTTTATTCTCGTTGACGTATCAGGGTACGCAGGAGGTGCCCCAGCGGCAGATAGAAAGGATGCCCGGAACGCTGCTCCAGCGCATCAATAAATTTGTCGACCCAGTCGAGTTCGTTGAAAAATGCAGACAGGCCGTGCTGGATTCGCTCCACGGAATCCTCGCGCTCACCGACCAGGGTCAGCTGCAGCAGGTCGAAAAGGTAGGCGATAAATTCCAGTTCCACTGCGAGATGATCGGGTGACTCGGTCGCCTTTTCAGCGTTCAGCTCGACGGCGAATTCGCGGTAGATCTTCTGCAGGTGTCGGTATACCAGGACCGGAGCAGGCTTGCCCTCCATGTAAAGGTGGGCATTCAGGTGCAGCGGCGCTTGATCCCGGCTGAGCTCAAACAGGGCGTTATATTCGGTTTCCAGCTGCCGGTGACTGTAATCACCGGCAAGCGACTTTAGTCCCACAGCCAGTGACTGCAAGGCCTTCACCAGTGCGGATGGATTGCCCAGCAGCGCCACATTGGACTCGGCGGCCTCGATATAGCGCCCGTCGGTCAGTGCCCGGTAGAGGTCCTGGCTTGGGTAGGCGAAACCCATCGAGACCAGGTCAAACAGCGCTGCAAAGGCCGCGCTTTCATCCACCGTATTCTTCATGAGTGTTGGCATCGTACAAGATCAATGCGGATATGGGTTTCGGTTGTACCACACGAAATGGGGACATTCTGCTTTTTTGCACCACCCTGCGGCGAAACGGCTCTTCACCGCAGAGACGCCAAAAACGCGGAGTAAATGAATTCTTGCCCCGTAAAGTCCTGACTATCTTGTGTAATTGCGCACACCCTACGCTAAAGATTGCTTTACAAAGAGTTGCTTTCTCGGTGGACTCTGCGCCTCCGCGGTGAAATCTTGTTGTTATATTTCTTTGCGCCCTTTGCGTCTTTCGGCTATTGCTCCCTGCATCGCCTAATGCGCCTACTTTTGGTGCTCTACCTCCTGCATGGCCCAGGCCAGCCTCTCGACCGGTTCCCGGTCTCACTTTCTCCCTGCAGTCGTGCGGTGAATAGAGTCGGTTTGAATCGCTCCCGGCGATTTTGTCGAACCTGGCTAGCCCCTCGACCTCGATCCAACAAAAACCCCGCCACAAGGGCGGGGGTTTTTGTTGGCTGGCGGACTAGGATTCGAACCTAGATTAGAGGTGTCAGAGACCTCTGTCCTACCATTAGACGATCCGCCAAGAAGCGGTATTAGCGTTTGGAGAACTGCGGTGCACGGCGGGCCTTGTGCAGACCAACCTTCTTGCGCTCCACCTGGCGGGCATCGCGGGTCACGAAACCGGCGCGGCGCAGCGAGGGACGCAGCTCGCCATCGTATTCGATCAGCGCGCGGGTAATACCATGACGGATGGCACCGGCCTGGCCGCTCATACCGCCGCCCTTGACGGTAACCATGATATCGAAGCTGTTGCTCATGTCGGCCTTCTCCAGCGGCTGGCGCACGATCATGCGCGCCGTCTCACGGCCGAAGTACTGGTCCAACGGACGGCTGTTGACGGTGATGCTGCCACTGCCCTTGCGCAAGAAAACACGCGCAGTAGAGGTTTTGCGGCGTCCGGTGCTGTAATAGGTATCGCTCATGCTTGGGTTTTCCTGTTACTGATGATGGGTATGCTTTAGAGGGTACGCCCGTTTTAGAATTCCAGCGGCTTGGGCTGCTGGGCCGCGTGCTGGTGGTCCGGGCCGGCATAAACCTTCAGCTTGCGGTACATCGCACGCCCCAGGGGATTCTTCGGGAGCATACCCTTCACGGCCAGCTCGATCACCCGTCCCGGCTTCTTCGCCTGCAGCTTCTCGAAGCTGATGGACTTCAGGTTGCCGATGTAGCCCGTGTGGTGGTGATATAGTTTATCGGTTGCCTTGCGGCCCGTGACCGCCACCTTGTCCGCATTGACGACAATAATATAGTCACCCGTATCCACATGCGGCGTATAGATCGGCTTGTGCTTGCCACGCAAACGGCGTGCGATCTCGGAAGCGAGCCGCCCGAGTGGCTTGTCCGAGGCATCAATCACATACCAGTCGTGATTCACCTCATTCGGTTTCGCGGAAAATGTCCTCATCAGACTGAACTCCAGGCCCTGCCCATACAAAAGAGCGAGGATGTTACAAAAGACGCCCTAAACTTACAAGTCCGGCGTCAATTTCGCCCTCTGACGGGCCCCTGGGCGCATCGCTATGCGCTTTCGGCGCCCACGACGATGTACAGGGAGGTACAAGTGCCACGGGAGGCAGGATGCCGGGAGTGGCCGATGTACAGGGAGAAGACGAGACCCGGAACGGGTCGAGAGACCGGGCTGGGCCATGCACAAGTGTCGTGGAATAAATGGACGTGCGCGAGCGCCCTTTCCTGCAGGCGCACCGCTCCCGGCTCCTGCCTCACGCGATGTACCTGCGTACCTGCAGGCAAAAAAAAAAGCGCGGTTAATGTAACCGCGCTTCATAAACCTCCTTGGGGGAGGTGGAGGAGCACTGATTGGCCAAGAAGATAGGGGGGCAGACCAATCAGCGTGTTATTATTTTCTAATATACAATCGCTGATGTCAAGCGTCGGTGAGCCTTACAGGAAGAAAAAAGAGTGGAATTTATAAGCTGCTGAATTACCTATTATAATTATTATCTTATTGAATTTATTTACAAAAAAATCTGCACCAAAATGGCGCATAATGGCTTGTCTAGATTCTCAGACGTTCAACCACTCGCCCGTTCACCAAGTGTTCCTCGATGATTTCGTCGACATCTTCCTGATCGATATAGGAATACCAGACTTCCTCCGGGTACACCACCATCACCGGGCCCTCCTCGCAACGGTCGAGGCAGCCAGCGGTATTGATACGCACCCCGCCACGGCCGGCAATACCCAGCTCCTTGGTGCGCTGCTTGGCGTGGTCACGCATGGCCCGGGCATCAAAGCGCTGGCAGCAGGCACTGCCATCCTCGCGCAGGTTGGTACAAAAGAAGACGTGATAACGGTAATAGGGCATGGATAAACGATACTAGAGACCGGGGCCCGGGTAAAAGCGGCAAACCACACCACCCCGGAACAGAACGTGCTATCTTTTGGTGCATGAGCGATCGCAAAACCAGTTTCGTTGACGACTGCATTGAACAGGTCGACCAGGCAATCAGGACCATGTTCGGCAAGCCGATCGGCTCTGGCAGGAACAACCCTGCGCAGGCCCTTGAGGACACCAAACTCTCGGCCACCGAAAAGGCCGAGAGCATGTGCCTGATGCGCGTTAACCACGCCGGCGAGGTCTGCGCCCAGGCGCTCTACCAGGGCCAGGCGCTGACCGCACGCCGCAAACACGTGCGCGAACAGATGGAACAGGCTGCCACCGAGGAAAATGACCACCTGGTATGGTGTCGGCAGCGCGTCGAGGATCTCGGCGGCCACACCAGCCTGCTGAACCCATTCTGGTACTCGGGCTCATTCGTGATCGGTGCCATTACCGGCCTGCTGGGAGACAAGTTGAGTCTCGGTTTCCTGGCCGAGACCGAGGACCAGGTCGTCAAGCATCTCGACAGACACCTGCAACGCCTGCCGGGTAGCGACAAAAAGTCCCACGCCATTCTGCACCAGATGAAAGTGGACGAGACGAAGCACAAGGCTACCGCACTCCACTCCGGCGGGGCCGAGCTGCCGGAGCCGGCAAAACGGCTGATGACCCTGCTCTCGCGGATCATGACCACCACGGCCTACCGGCTGTAGATCCGGCACCCTGGCAGGCGCGCCGTGTTAAGCGGCGCGCGCAGCTGCGATTAACTTCCGTGGATTCGGCTGTTGCTTATCCAGGCCAGCGGCTCAATGCCGGCTGTGGCGCATGTTGCGGCCGTAGAACATCTCCAGCATCTCGCGCTGCACCTTGGTGCGGATCTTGCGCTGCTCGGCCGCTGTCAGCGCCTCCTTGCCAACCCCGAACAGGTAATCGTCCAGGTCGATCTCCTTCAGCATCATCTTGGTGTGAAAGATGTTCTCCTGGTATACATTGACGTCGATCATCTGGTAGGCATCGCGGGTATCGCGTGACAGGTAGTTCTGAATGGAATCGATCTTGTGGTCGATGAAGTGCTTCTTTCCGCGCAAATCACGGGTAAAGCCACGCACCCGGTAGTCCATGATCACGATGTCGGACTCGAAACTGTGTATCAGGTAATTCAGGGCCTTCAAGGGGGATACCCGGCCACAGGTCGAGACATCGATATCGGCGCGGAAGGTACTGATGCCGTGGTCCGGGTGACTCTCGGGGTAGGTGTGCACCGTGACATGGCTCTTGTCGAGGTGCGCGACCACCGCCTCCGGCAGGGGGCCGGGGGCCTCGGTATTTGACAACTGTTCGGAACTGACCGGTTCTTCGGAAATCAGCATGGTCACGCTGGCCCCCTGGGGTTCGTAATCCTGGCGCGCCACGTTGAGGATAGTGGCGCCGATAATCTCGGCCACGTCGGTGAGTATGCTGGTCAGGCGCTCGGCGTTGTAGGCCTCGTCGATATACTCGATGTACTCGTGCCGATGGGCCGGCGATTCGGCATAGCAGATATCATAGATGTTGAAACTGAGGGACTTGGTCAGGTTGTTAAACCCGTGCAATTTAAGCTTGCGCATTGCCACGCCTCCGAACCACAGCGCTGGAGTGCTGCACCGTGGCAACCAGCGGATGTGAAATATGGGGAAAAATGGCTTCCCGGCGACGGAAAGATGATTAACGCGCGGAGTGTACACATTAACGCACGCATGCCAAAGCGATTTTGACGACTGTCGGGCAGCATGCTGACGGACAGGAATTGGCAGCGAGGCGGCCGCACCCAGCCCTAGCCCGATTCCACGGCACCCCGGCTGTCAGCGACGATCTCGTAGTCGTGGCTGATCTTCGCGACCTTGCCCAGCATAATCGATGCAGAACAATACTTTTCGGCCGACAGCTGGATGGCGCGCGCGACCTGTTTCTCGGACAGGCCGTCCCCGCTGACGATGAAGTGCATACGGATACGGGTGAATACCCTGGGGGGCTGCTCGGCCCGGTCGGCTTCCACCTCCACCACGCAATCGCTCACCGGCTGGCGCGCACGCTTGAGGATGTGCACCACGTCGAAGGCGCTACAGCCGCCCATGCCGATCAGGATCATTTCCATCGGCCGGATCCCGAGATCGCGGCCGCCGCTTTCCGGCGGCCCGTCCATCACGACGGCATGGCCGCTGCCCGATTCACCGACGAAACTGGCCCCTTCAACCCACTTGATACGCGCCTTCATGATTCAACCATTTACCTGAAAAATGTGAAGCCTATCACAGTTCTATATCTCCTATGATCCCGTCCTCAAGTGCTCGGGGGCTTGCGCCGATACAGGTGTATGCACGCGTTATCCGTACCAGCCAACCTGGAAAACATGCATGTCCCGCGGGTGGTAAACCCCTGCGTGGCACGCTTTCTGGAGCATTGCCACCGGCGTAAATACCCGGGCAAAAGCGTGATCATCTACGCCGGGGATCAACCCGACGTGCTGTACTACGTCATCAGCGGCTCGGTTAGCGTCCTGATGGAAGACGAGAACGGACACGAAATCGTCCTGGCCTACATCAATGCCGGCGGATTCTTCGGGGAAATGGGACTGTTCGGTGAGCACCCCAACCGCAGCGCCTGGATACGTACACGCAGTGAATGCGAGGTGGCCGAGATCAGCTATGGCCGGTTCCGCACCCTGGCCAAGGAAGACCCTGACATCCTGCTGGAACTGACCGCGCAGCTTGCCACGCGTCTGCGCCAGACCAGCCGCAAGGTCAGCAATCTCGCCTTCCTCGATGTGACCGGCCGGATTGCCCATACCCTGCTCGAATTGTGCAAGGAACCGGATGCCATGACCCACCCGGATGGCATGCAGATCAAGATCACCCGCCAGGAGCTTGGCCGGATCGTGGGATGCTCGCGCGAGATGGCCGGACGGGTCCTGAAGGCACTGGCCGAGCACGGTCATATCTCGGTCAAAGGCAAGACCATCGTCGTGTTCGGCACTCGCTGACAGGCGCCGGCCCGGCACGACTAAGTAAACAGTTCCGCCAGTTTTTCGCCCGGCTCAGCGGCCTTCATGAAGGCCTCCCCCACCAGAAAGGCATGTACCCCATGGGAGCGCATCAGCGCGACATCCTCGCGGGTATGTATGCCGCTTTCGGTCACCACGGTACGATCGTCAGGTATCTGGTCCAGCAAGCCCAACGTGACCTCCAGGCGGGTCTCGAAGGTGCGCAGATTGCGGTTATTGATGCCGATCAGCGGCGCCGGTGTCTGCAGGGCACGCTCCAGCTCATCCTGGTCATGCACCTCGACCAGCACGTCCATCCCCAGGTGCACGGCCAGCTGCATCAGTTCCTGCAACATCGCGTCATCCAGTGCGGCCACGATCAGCAGGACACAGTCGGCACCGATGGCACGCGCCTCAAGGACCTGATAGGGGTCGATGATGAAGTCCTTGCGCAACACCGGCAGGCTGCAGGCCGCGCGCGCCTGTTGCAAGTTGGCGTCGGACCCCTTGAAGAAATCAATATCGGTCAGCACCGATAGGCAGGTGGCCCCGCCACGTTCATAGCTTGCGGCTATCTGCGCCGGATCGAAGTCCACGCGCAGGATCCCGCGACTCGGTGAAGCCTGTTTCACCTCGGCGATGACCGCCGGCCGACCGACCTCGAGCCTGCCTGTCAGGCCCGCCAGGAAACCGCGCACCGGGCCCGCCGCCGCGACGCGCAGACCCAGCTCTTCCAGGCCGAGCCTGTGCTTGCGTTCGGTGATCTCCTCGACCTTGCGGGCCAGGATCTTCCTAAGGATGTCCGGGGTAGCCTTCATGCCTGCATCTCAAGCCTTATTCGAGACCCGGACCAGCGCCTCCAGCGTCGCCTTTGCCTTGCCGCTTTGCAGGACCTCGCCGGCGCGCGCAACACCGTCCGCGAGCGAAGCCGCCAGGCCCGCCGCGTAGATCGCGGCACCCGCGTTGAGGGTGACGATATCACGGGCCGGGCCGGCCCGGTTATCGAGGACATCACGGATCATCGCCAGGCTCTGCTGCGCATCGGCCACCGCCAGCGACGCGACATCCGCACGCTGTAGACCGAAATCCTCCGGTGTCACGCTATAGACCGAGATCTCCCCGTCCTTCAACTCGGCCACATGCGTGGGCGCGCCGATACTGATCTCGTCCAGCCCGTCTTCGGCATGCACCACCAGTACATGTTCGCTGCCCAGCCGCTTGAGGACCTGAGCCAACGGCTCGACCCAGTCGTCACTGAATACACCAAGCACCTGATTGGGGGCCCCGGCCGGGTTGGTCAGTGGCCCGAGCAGGTTGAACACACTGCGTACGCCCATCTCCTTGCGCGGACCGATCGCGTGTTTCATGGCGCTGTGGTGCTGGGGCGCGAACAGAAAGCCGACCCCAACCTGCGCGATACAGGCGGCCACCTGCTGCGGGGTCAGATCGAGGCGCACGCCCGCCGCCTCCAGCACATCGGCACTGCCCGAGCTGCTCGACACCGACCTGTTGCCATGCTTGGCAACGCGGGCGCCGGCCGCGGCCGCCACCAGGGCGCTGGCCGTCGAAATATTGAAGGTGCTGGAACCGTCGCCACCGGTACCGCAGGTATCCACCAGGTGGGGACCGGAGACATCGACCGGCGTCGCAAGTTCGCGCATCACCCGCGCCGCAGCCGCAATCTCGTCGACGCTCTCGCCCTTCATGCGCAGGCCGACGAGGAAACCGCCGATCTGCGCGGGTGTCGCCTGCCCGGTCATAATCAACCGCATGACGGCTTCCATTTCAGTGGAATCGAGGTCGCGGTGCTCGGTAACCGCACGAATGGCAGTCTGCATATCCATTTAGGCTTCCCCTGTGTGAATCAGGACCATCAGGCCCTGGTGTCCAGAAAATTGCGCAGCAGGTCATGCCCGCAACCGGTCAGGATGGACTCCGGGTGAAACTGCACACCCTCTACCGGCAGTTCCCGGTGGCGCACGCCCATGATTTCGTCCAGCCCACCTCGTTTATCCGCGGTCCAGGCCGTGACCTCAAGGCAATCGGGCAGGGAATCCGGTTCGATCACCAGCGAGTGGTAGCGGGTCGCCTCAAACGGTTGCGGCAGGCCCCGGAAAACACCCTGGTTACTATGATGGATCATGGAAGTCTTGCCATGCATGATCTCGCGCGCATGGCCGATATGACCACCGAAGGCCTGGCCAATACTCTGGTGCCCGAGGCAGACCCCGAGAATGGGCACCCGGCCGGCGAAGCGCTTGATGGTATCGACAGAGACCCCGGCCTCGTTCGGCGTGCACGGCCCCGGCGAGATGACAATGCGTTCCGGTGCCAGGGTCTCGATCTCCTCCAGGGTGATCTTGTCATTGCGGAACACCCGCACGTCGGCACCCAGCTCGCCCAGGTACTGGACCAGGTTATAGGTGAATGAATCGTAGTTATCGATCATCAACAGCATGGTGGTACTCGCCCGTGGCAGCTGTTCCTAGTCATTTGCAGACCCCTTCAGTCCCCGGCAGGCCATGGCAACCGCGCGGAAGATGGCGCGGCCCTTGTTCATGGTCTCTTCCCATTCATTGCGCGGCACCGAATCCGCCACGATACCGGCCCCGGCCTGAATGTGCAGGGTGCCGTCCTTGATCACCGCAGTACGGATGGCAATGGCGGTGTCCATGTTACCGGACCAGGACAGGTAACCGACAGCACCGGCGTAGACACCGCGCTTCACCGGCTCCAGTTCGTCAATGATCTCCATGGCCCGGATCTTGGGGGCACCGCTGACAGTACCGGCAGGAAAGGTCGCACGCAGCACGTCGATGGCGCTCATGCCGGCGCGTATCCGTCCGGCCACATTGGAGACAATGTGCATGACGTGTGAGTAGCGTTCGATGAGCATCCTTTCGGTCAGCCTGACACTGCCGATCTCACTCACCCGGCCGGTGTCATTGCGGCCCAGGTCGATAAGCATCAGGTGCTCGGCCAATTCCTTGGGATCAGCCAGCAGATCAGCCTCCAGCTGCTGGTCCTCGGCCTCGTCACGTCCGCGCGGGCGGGTACCGGCGATTGGCCGTACAGTGACGACATCGTCCTCCAGGTGCACCAGGATTTCCGGTGACGAACCGACGATATGGAAATCGCCGAGATCGAGGTAGTACATATAGGGTGAGGGATTGAGGCTGCGCAAGGCGCGGTACAGGTCCAGCGGCGGCGCAGCATAGGGAATCGACATGCGCTGTGACAGCACCACTTGCATGGCATCGCCCTCGATGATGTAGTCCTTGATGCGGCCGACAGCGGACTCGAACCCCTCGCGGGTAAAACCGGAAACGAAATCGGACTCCACGACGGCATGATTGGCGGACCCACCGTTGTACACAGAGGTCGCGGCGCGAAGGCCATCCGTCAGTTCTTCGAGCCGAGCCTGACCCTGTGTCAGGGCGGCGTCATCCGCCGGATCGACATGCACGATCAGCAACAGCGTACCGGACAGGTTGTCGAACACCAGCAACTCGTCGGACACCATCAACAGGATGTCTGGACAGCCGATCAGGTCGGGCTTGTCGAATTTCGCCAGCCGCGGCTCGATGTAACGCACCGTGTCATAGCCGAAATAGCCGACCAGGCCGCCGGTAAAACGCGGCAGCTTGGGCAACTCGGGGGCGCGAAAGCGCGACTGGTAGCTTTCTATCCAGGCCAGCGGGTCGTCGGTAGTATCCGACTCCACGACCTCCTCATTGCGCAGCAGCCTGACCTCATTGCCATTGATCCGCAGAACCGTCTGGCAGGGCAGGCCGATGATGGAATAACGCCCCCACTTCTCGCCGCCGTGAACGGACTCCAGCAAATAGGAATACGGGCCCTTGGCCAGTTTGAGATAGGTGCTCAGCGGCGTATCGAGATCCGCAAGGACCTCGCGCGTTACCGGTATGCGATTGTAGCCCTCGCGCGCCAGCGATTCGAATTGTTCAGGTGTCATTGCACTCACCTTTGAGAATACCTTCATGTACGGAACAGTTGATCAGACAGCAGCTGACGCTATGCCATCGGCTGCCGACAGATTTCCGTACCAGGTAGTGCTCTCCAGTGAACTGCATAATTTCTCAGGCCGCCTTGTCGAGCAGGGGGAGGATCTCCGTCATCCTGTCTACCACGGCATCGGGCTGTGCATCACGAATGTCCACCCCATGGTTGTATCCATAACTCATGCAGATGATACGGAAGCCGGCAGCACGCGCGGCCCGGACATCGCTGACCGAGTCGCCGATCATCAGTGCGGCCTCGGGGGCACAGCCGAAAAATTCCGCGGCATGCAGCAGCGGCGCCGGATCGGGTTTCTTTTTCGGCAGGGTATCACCGCTGATGACGATGGAAAAGTCGCCATAGAGACCCAGGTCCTTCAACAGCGGCTCGGTGAACTGTGCCGCCTTGTTGGTCACGCAACCCAGCGGGTAACCCGCGGCCTTGAGCATGTCCACACCCGCCCTGACACCGGGGTAGAGGCAGGAACGTTTTGAGGTGTTATCCGCATAGAGATCGAGGAACAGCGGGTAGGCACGCTCGAAGTCGGCTGCATCCGGTTCACCGTCTAGGCTACCGGTCAGTGCACGCTGCACCAGGCGTTCCACGCCGTTACCGACCCAGTTGCGAACCTCGTCCTCGCCTCGGGGCGGGCCCCCGAGTTTCGCCATCATGGCATCAACACAGTAGGCCAGGTCCGGTACGCTGTCGACCAGCGTACCGTCCACGTCGATGAGTATCATTTCAGGTTTGCGCATATTGACCCGCTGAATACGGTCCCGGCCCGTGCTCGTCTAGCCGACGGCTCTGGCGATTGAGCTGCGCATGGCGTCGATGGTTGCCTTGTAGTCAGCTGTACCGAAGATGGCGGATCCGGCCACGAAGGTATCGGCACCGGCTGCGGCGATTTCACCGATATTGTCGACCTTCACGCCGCCATCGACTTCCAGGCGGATGTCATGACCACTGGCGTCGATGATCCTGCGCGCCTCGCGCAGCTTGCTGAGCGTCTCGGGAATGAAACTCTGTCCGCCGAACCCAGGGTTCACCGACATCAGCAGCACCATGTCCACCTTGTCCATTACATGCTTGAGGTAGTCCAGCGGAGTGGCCGGGTTAAATACCAGTCCCGACTTGCAGCCGTTGTCACGCACCAGTTGCAGGGAACGGTCGATGTGTTCACTGGCCTCGGGATGGAAGGTGATATAGGTCGCACCGGCCTTGGCAAAATCAGGAATAATGCGGTCAACCGGCTTCACCATCAGGTGCACATCGATATCCGCGGTCACACCGTGATTACGCAGGGCCTCGCATACCAGCGGGCCGATAGTCAGGTTCGGTACGTAATGATTGTCCATGACATCGAAATGCACGATGTCTGCACCGGCATTCAATACGTCTGTGACTTCCTCTCCGAGCCGGGCAAAATCCGCCGACAGGATGGAAGGCGCGATCTTGTAATCGGCCATGTAGTTGTCCTCACTTAGAAATTCAAATGGATACGCTTGAAAAAGAAACGCGCACTTTACCCCAACAGGACAGGATTTTCAGCTATTAAGCGCACCGGCCCCGCGCAGCGGGTGCTTGCTGTCCGGGCGCGCGACACCCCCGCCGCCATCCCGGCAGGAGGCAGATCAATACTTTGATTTTAATACATTATTCTCCTCATCGCCGCGCCGATGTAAAGCGCCCTGCTCACGCCGCCCTGTCACCCGGCCGTAATAAGGCGCGGTTGCCGCCCAGTGCTATGCCAGGTGTAGAGCCGAAGCTATCCCAGCCTGATGTTTTTGTGCTGATGCAGAGGCTTAGATTGTTTTCCGGGAAATGTCCGCAAGCGTGAATCTGCTGGCTGTGAATGATGCGAACGGCGCGCTTCCTGCATGTTAAAGCGCCGGCGCCGCGTCGGCCGCATCCCGGCTCCTTGCATCTTGCCATTAAGGTTGGCAGGCTCTATAAAGTAGGCTGAACAATTCACAAAACCAGTTCGCAAAAAGCCAAGCCATATATGCATAGATAATCAGCCAGGGGCAAGTCGAAATGATCAACAAATTCAATCCGCGTATCGGTGACTGGTACCAGAATATCAGCCGCGACAATTTCGAAATCGTGGCGCTGGATGAAGAAGAAGCAACCATGGAAATCCAGTATTTTGACGGGGCAGTCGAGGAAATCGACTTTGATTCCTGGTATGAAATGGAGATCCAGCCGATTGAGCCACCCGAAGACTGGTCGGGGTCACTGGATATCGAACGCGAGGACTACGGTGTTGACCTCGAACTGACCGCCCCCAATGACCACATCAATCCCCTCGATGATCTGGAATAAGCCTTGAACCGGCACCCCTGCCCGGAACTTGCGCATCTGCCAAGCAGTTGAAATAAAGAGCAATTAATAAATTCTGTCCGCGGCCTCAACCCCTGCATCGGGCTGCCGATAGTATTCTTGAGCCTACTGCGGCAGGAGAAAATCCATGACCACCGTTTACGAC
>Ga0224497_10000884_pt1 | contig 19867 bp, 17 predicted proteins | sample SF_Jul11_sed_USG_4_FD_167970 | JGI IMG/M metagenome (GOLD analysis project Ga0224497, IMG submission 167970) | Sediment microbial communities from San Francisco Bay, California, United States - SF_Jul11_sed_USGS_13 | ecosystem: Environmental > Aquatic > Marine > Sediment | place: USA... | reverse complement strand
TACCGGCCACGACGCGTTGTATCAGCCGAAGATTTTTTCCTTCAGCGGCCGCATCGGCCGTATGCGATACCTGGCCTACGGCTTCGGTATCAGCTTTCTGCTCATGACGCTGATTTCCTTCCTGACCACCATGGTAGGCGCGATGGGCGGGGGTATGGGCGATTCCTCGATGGGAATCGTCGGCATGATCCTGTTTGGCCTGGTTTACCTCGCGGTAATCGTGTTATCGATTGCCTTTGCCAGGCGCCGGTTCAACGATTTGAATCGCAGCGGCTGGTGGCTGCTGCTGTTTCTGGTCCCGGTCGTAAACCTGATCGTATCGATTTACCTGGTATTTTTCCCGGGTACAGACGGACCCAATAATTTCGGACCGGCGCCGGCGGCCAATTCGATCGGCGTCTTGATCGTGGGCTGGATCGTTCCCCTGTTGTTTATCCTCGGCATCGTCGCCGCGGTCGCGATTCCGCAGTACCAGAGCTTCATCGCCGGCGGGCAGTAACCCCCGTCGGGTCAACGGAAAGCGGGCATTACCTCTTTACAGAACAGCTCCATCGACTTTTTCTGTTCCTTCTGCCCGAGGCCCATGCTGGCATAGTAGATGAACTCGTCCACGCCAAGCGCCTCGTAGCGCTTGAGTTTGGCGATCACCTGCTCGGGCGTGCCGAACATCAGGTTCTCCTCGAGCATGTCGGCGTTGTACTGCTCGCGATCGGCCAATTCCTCCAGCGGAATCTGTTTCGGAAAACCGTTGTTGACGTCACCGAGGTTGCGGAACAGGTTTTCGAACTGGCCGAGTACGGTCTGGATCGCCCTGATCGCGGCGTCCCGCCCCGCGTCGTCCCGGTAAAGCGCGGTGTGGCGCATCATCGCGAAGGTCGGACGCGACGCGTCTGGATACGCAGCGATAGCCTCGTCGAGCTGCGACCGGTACAGCTCCGCTTCGGCGAACGGCCGCGTCAATGGCCATGACATCACGTGGCAATTATTCTTGACCGCGTAATCGAAAGTGATCGGCGAGCGCGCCGCGATCCAGATCGGTGGATGCGGTTTCTGCACGGGCTTGGGCACCGAGGTCGAGGTAGGAAATGACCAGAATTCCCCGTTATGCTCGTAATCTCCAGCCCACAGCGCCTTCACCGCTGGCAGCATTTCATTCATGTACTTGTAAGCATCGGATTGCTTTAGCCCCGGGTGCATGCGGTCGAACTCGCGCTGGTAGGCACCGGAACCGATGCCGAATTCGAGCCGGCCGCCGCTCAGCAAATCGGTCATCGCCGCCTCGCCGGCGAGGTTGATCGGGTGCCAGTAGGCGGCGACGGCGACCGCGGTACCGAGCCGTATGTTGTCGGTGTGACCCGCCCACCAGGTCAGGATCTGAAACGGATTCGGCGCGATCGTCATTTCCAGCGCATGGTGCTCCGCGGCCCAGACGATATTGAAACCGGCCTGATCGGCCAGCTGCACCATTTCGAGGGTATGCCGGGCGACGTCTCTCATGTCCACGCCGTCGTTCATACGCTCGAGGTTGATTGCTAACTGAAATTTCATACGACTTACCTTTTATAGCTTGCTATTGTTGATCACTAGCCGCCCGCAGGCTGCCCCGAATATTAATCCTATTCCTCGTACCTTGATACCTCCTCGAGCAAGATCGGTATCGCGAGGTTACAGGCATGGATGCCCATCACCGTCGTCAACTGGATCGTTTCCAGTATCTCATCCATGCTTGCGCCCGCCTTCAATGCATTCTGGATGTGCCGGCGCACCCCGGGCGCATAAAGATGCGTGGTCGCGGCATTGATTGCGACCAGTATCAGCTCCTTGTATTTCTGCTCCAGCGGCCCCTTCGTTTGCGGAACGCTACGAAACGCGAGATAAGCTTCGAGAAAATCCGGATCGAGTTCGTGAAACTGCTCCCATAAAGGGTTCCAGTCGCCCTTCGCCCGGTGCGCGTCGGTGTGTGGATACTGCTTCTCGTCGCTGGCCATGCGCCTAGCCTCCCCGATGCTTGAATGAATCGCGGCGAAAACTGTAAAGCGCCGCTGGATCGACGGCGATATCGACGACCGCTGGTTTGCCGCATTCGAGGGCGGCCTGCACGGCCGCGCCAACCTCGGTGATGCGTTCGGCACGAAATCCGGCGGCGCCGTAGAGTTCGGCGACCTTATCGAAAGGCGGACTCGAGATATTGGCGCCGATATAGCGCTCGCCGAAGAAATCGCGCTGGTAGGCCTTCTCTGCCCCCCAGCACTGGTTGTTCATGACGATGGTGACGGTATTGATGCCGTGATCCACCGCGGTGCTCAGTTCCGACAGCGTCATGCCGAACCCGCCGTCGCCCATCATGCTGACCACCGGGCGCTCCGGACGCGCCAGCTTGACCCCGAGTCCGCAGGCAAACGAAAAACCGACCAGGCCGAAATCGAGCGGCGTGAACAGGCAGGGCGGTTCCCAGTAGTTCAGCGCATCGGTCGCCTGCAGGCAGAGCGTGCCGGCGTCCATCGTGACCGCCGCGGATCTGGGCAGCACGCGCCGTAATTCCTTGTATAGCCCCGACGGCTGAATCGGATGCGTGTCGGAGTCGGCCTCGGCGTCGCGTTTTTGCAGATAAGCCTCACGTTCTTCGATATACGCGCTGGTCCAGGCGTCGACCTCGGTGCGGGCCTCGATTTTGCCGAGCTCGTCGCGAAGCTGGCGCGCTGCCGCGCGCGCGTCTGCCCAGATTCCGAGCCTGATGGGAAAATAGCGGCCGAGCGCGGTCGGCTCCAGTTCGACCTGGATGATGTCCGCCTGCCGGTTGATGTTGTCGTAGGAATAAAAGGTCGAATTGAAGCCAAGGCGCGTGCCGAGCGCGAGGATCACGTCGGCCTCTCGCGCGAGACGCGACGCGACGACATTGCCACGCGGACCCATCTGCCCGGCGTTCAGCGGATGGCCGAACGGAATCGCGTCGCCGTGCCCCGGGGCCAGGATGATTGGCGCGTTGAGCGCCTCGGCAAGCGCGATGGCGTCTTCGTGGCCGCCGCTGTTCTTGATTCCGCCGCCGGTGACGATGACCGGTTGTCGCGCCTGCCGCAACAGCTCGGCCGCCTCGCGGATAGCCTCCGGGTCCGCGCGCGGCAGACTTTGCGAACGGTAGCTCTCGGGCTGCTGGAATTCCGGATATTCCGTCACCTCGGACAGCACGTCGCGCGGTATGTTGAGCTGCACCGGTCCGCGCCGCGGCGTCATCGCGGTGCGAAAGGCCTCGCGGAACATTTCCGGCACGCGCGCGGTTTGCGTCACGGTCCAGGTTTTCTTGGTGATCGGCTTGAACAACGCCTGTTGATCGACTTCCTGGAAAGCGTCGCGATAGACATGCGCCGACGAAAGCGATCCGGCAATCGACACGACCGGCGAAAATGCCGCATAAGCCTGCGCCAGACCGGTGACCAGGTTGGTCGCGCCCGGGCCGTTCTGGCCGGCCAGTATGACCCCGGCCCGGCCCGAGGCGCGGGCGTAGCCGTCGGCCATGTGGGTGCCGGTGCGCTCGTCGTGCACCCCAATGAAATGGATGTCGCTGGCGTCGTAGAGCGCATCGAACATTTCCATCGTCGCCGACCCGATCAATCCGAATACATGCTCGACCTTTTCCGCCTGCAGCGACATGACCGCCGCCTGTCCCCCCGACATTTTTTTCACCTGCCCCCCCATTCGCCAAGGCGTTTTCTCAAAGCCTATATATCCTCGAGGAAATCCGCCAGCGCATTGATAAAAAAAGATGGATTTTCGACCAGCCCCATGTGCTGCAGCTCCGGCACGACGACTACCTGGGCTCCCGCTATTTCGCCGGCGATGGCCTGACTCATTTCCGGGGTGCTGCCGCTGTCGTTTTCACAGGTGATCACCAGGGTCGGATGGGTGATCGGCGGCTGTGGACGGATCAGCTCGATCACGCCGAATGCCAGCACCCGCCTGCACCTGGCATAGATTTCCGGATCGTTTGCCAGCACCCAGCCGCGCACGGTAGCGATGTATTCCGGATTAGCCTCGATAAACCACGGGGTAAACCAGCGCTCGATGGTCGCGTCGAGCGTGGCGCCCGGTCCGCCTGCGGCCGAATCCAGCGCGCGTTGCTCGACCAGCTTCTGCGCCTCGGGATCACGCTCGTGCGGTGAGTTCAGAATCGCCAGCGCACGCAAACGCCGCGGGTGATCCATCGCGAAGCGGCGGTTGATCATGCCCCCCAGCGAAAAACCGATGATCGAGCACTGCTCGATTCCGAGCTCATCCAGCAGGTCGAGCAGCTGCTCGCTGAACGTCGTCAGCGACGTCGGGGACGGGGGCGCCACGCTATCGCCATGGCCGAAAAGATCGTAGTTCAAGACCTGGAAACGATGCGCAAACTGCGGCACGTACTTTTCCCAGACGTGACGGTTCAACCCGAGCCCGTGGACGAAAACGACTGTCGATGCATCGCCGGGCCCGCTCAGTTCGTAAACGCTGCCGTTACGGCTGGTTTCAGGCATAGAAAATTCAAATGCTGGGTTGATACCTTCCTAATTTACCCCAGGCGCCAACAAATAGAGAGTTTTTTGTCGAATTAAAAACGCTTTATTTTCGAAATCGGGCGCTGACGAAAATAATATAGGCGGTATGTTTCGGCCAATAACAACTTCTTGCCTCCACTAATAACCAGCCTTCGATTTTCTGTTTCGTATTTCAGGTTTAGAAGGAATCTGGCTTCTGCCAGGTTGCAAATATTTATCTATACTTGGAGATACCAATCGAATCAGACTAATCGATCTTCAGCAGCAAGCAGGCCCCGGTTTCACCCTTCGAATAATATTCAAGATTATGTAATGGATGATATTACCCTAAACCGCATGACCCAGGATCAGCTGGTCGAAGAGCTCGAGCACTACCGATATCAGAAACTGCTACTGCATGCTATCGATCGCATAGCCCGCGTGGGCTATTACGAGTGGTGTTATGAAAATGACAGACTTCTTACTTGTTCCGAGGAGTATGCCAATATTTTCAAGATGACCCCCAAACAAATGCTGGAAGCAGAGAACAGTTACGAAAAATCTCTATTGGGGATTTATCCCGATGACCGGGAAGAGTACCGGCGAAATACCGAAAACCTGTTAAAAACTAATTCGATGGAGCTCGAATATCGAATCATCCAGAAAGACGGTGAAATTCGCCACGTTCGAGAAACCTGCGTGGTTGAAGTTGATTCTAAAACCGGGCGAAAAAAAATCTTCGGTATTCTGCAAGATGTTACGGGGCTAAGGGAACACCGACAAGCGCTCGAGTACCGCGAAGCATTAGCCCAGCAAGCCGAATCGATAACCGCTATAGGCCACTTTATCTATAACGAGAATCTCGGGACATATAGATATATAAGCCCCGGCTTTGCCCGCATTTTTGGGTCTTCCTCGGAAGAATATAAGGCCAAAATATTGACGACCGAAGATGACCTCGCCGATATTCATCAGGAGGATATCCCCCATGTTCAAAAGGTATACGAACAGTATGACGAAGACGGCGAGGCCTACTCGGTTGAATATAGAATACGTCGCGCAGATGGCGAAATACGATGGGTTCGCGAGCGTTGTGTAACTCACTCTAAACAGAATGAAAAAACCATCGAGTCGCTGGGGGTACTACAGGATATTACCAATCAAAAGAATACCGAAGCTGAATTGCTGGAGATCCAGTCTACGCTGGAAGCAAGGGTGGAAAGACGCACCAGCGAACTGGCAGCAACTGTCAAGAAACTGGAACATATCAGGGATTCACTCGAGACGACTGTGGCAATAAGGACACAGGAGCTGGCGAAAACGGTGTCCCAACTCAAAGAAGAAATTGCCGAAAAAGAAAAAATTGAGATAGAACTTAAATTTCTCGCCAATCATGACGCATTAACAGGTTTGCCGAGCTTAAGGTTATGTATGGACCGCCTCGAAAGATCGCTCGCGGAAGCCAGACGTAATTGCTTATCGTTATTTGTCATGTTCGTTGATCTGGATGGTTTTAAACGAGTGAACGATAGCTACGGTCACGATTACGGCGATACCGTGCTCAAGGTTACCGCGGAACGTATCAGGGCTGGGGTTCGAGAAACCGATACAGCGGCAAGAATCGGCGGTGACGAGTTCCTGGTAATACTGCCAGGCTTGACCGAGCCGGAAATCGTAGAAAAAATTGCACGAAACTTAATTACCGATATTTCAGAAGAAATCGTTATCGAGCAGGATGGACTAAGGATAGGAGCCAGTATTGGAATAGCGATGTACCCGGAAGATGGTCTGACCTCGGAGGAATTGATCAGGCAGGCGGATGCAGCTATGTATGCAATCAAACAAAAAGGCAAAAATAGTTACGGGTTCGTTGGATCAAAACCATAATCCGGGAGTCCGTTACGGATTATTGTCGCCGATGCATCGAGTTTGAGCCCCTGTTTTCTCGTAAGAGGACCCCGAGCGGGCTCTGGATCGAGGCAATCTTTGGCCATCGGCGCAGGCTCGAGGTTTTTCTGTAATTTCGCGCCCGCAGGGCTGATCGAATACCGCAAGCAGATACTGGAGCTGCAGGGAATCCTGACGTGGTTATCGACAGGCGCGAAGCAACTGCCAGGTTAAGTTCAGGTCACGAACTTCTTCCAGATTTGTTTGCCCTCTTCCGCTGTCGCCATCGGCGTACGGCCACGGCACCTCACCGGGAGCTTCACTCGGTCGTCCGCCTTCGCAGTGGCAACCTCATTCGCTGTACCCCGAGGGGGATTATCTTTAAACGGCAGGAATTAATCGAGGTTTTCTTGATTTGCGTCTAAATGCTCTACCCGAAAATGTGAAAACTATAAATGTTAAATGGGAAAATCAGGGAGGTTATGAAAATGACCAAATCAGCCAAAACAGTTCCAGTGAAACATGAAGCGTTAAAACCGCAAAAAGAGGTTTTGACGAACCCAATGATGAGGCTTCGTGACGAAGTCGATAATGTGTTTGATCGGTTCTTCGGTGAAGGATTGAAAATGACGCCGTTGTTCCGCCGTATGATGGAAAGGGGGCCGTTGTGGGATTGGCAATGGGAAAGCGGATTCGAGCTGACCCCCACGGTAGATATTACCGAATCCGACACCGCTTACGAGATGACAGCGGAAATGCCCGGCATGGATGAAAAGGACTTCGAGCTGATGTTAAGCGAAGGCATGCTGACGCTGAAGGGTGAGAAGAAGGAAGAGCACGAAGAGCATGATAAGGACTATCGGCTCAGCGAACGACGCTTCGGTTCCTTCCAGCGCGTGTTCAGGTTGCCCAAGGGCGTAGACGACGCCAAGGTGAGCGCCAGGTTCGCGAATGGCGTGCTGCACGTTACCCTGCCGAAGAGCAAGGAAGCGCAGCTCAAACAGCGGAAAGTTCCGGTCAAGAGCGCGTAGTACGGCAGTGCGGCATCCGAGAAATCGGATGCCGCATTTTTGCGAGCAGAATTTGTCAGAGGGAGTGTTAATTTGAAAAGCTGAACAATAAAGGTTCGGAAACGCTCTTGTGCTGGCCACCACTTTTATTAAAGACGGCTATTTGGCCGAGAATCTTCTGCCCGGCAGATAATTTGACATCGTCGTCGTGCCCGGTATCAAGCAAACGCACCATCTCCAGCGACCAATAATCGCCATTCCAGGCTCCCCTGGCTGTCACATCGGCAACACTGCCCGATGCCTCGCGGCTAAAATCAATACTTTGACGGCTGGTTGTGGTCCTGGTTTTGCCAGGCTTCAGGGTGCTGAAACCGATATAGCCCTCATCCCTGTCACGATCGATATAGACCGTTTTACCGCTTTCAGTCTCGTATTCAGCCACATCTTCAATCATCTTCAAGGAAATCGTATGTTTGTAGTCAGAGGCATTTCCGATCCGGTTGCTTCGTCCTGCCGACCAAACCCAGACGTCGACCTGATAGTTGGCGTCCGCAACCATCGAGCGGTTGAATTCACCCGCCAACGCAAACCGCAATGCAAACATATCGTCTCGGATCTTACTGCGTTGGTACTTCTGACCTCGCCACTCCCAGGGACGGTAATTGTCATCGGGTGCGTCGTCGGGCCACTGGGCCGCAACATAAATCATACCATCGCGCATTCCGAGCCACAGCTTAACCTCAATGGTGCCGGTGCGATTTTTCGGATCATTATCGACAGCGGGGGTAATTTTAATCAGGTTAGGCGGCAGCACCTGCCATTCACTCAACTCGCCATCTATTTGCGGGCTAAATCCGAGTTGGTCAACATCAAGTTGCTGATACTGCTCGGCATGTACTTGCAAAGAGGTCGTAGTAATGATTGCGGCTGATCCAAGAATTATCAGTTTCGACAGCCAATATCTTGCCGGCCACAGCAGAAATAACGAGAAACCTATCAGGCATGGCGTGTACATTTAACTAAATTCCGTCGAAGACGGATCCTATCGGATGATCAGCCTGCCCTCCATTCCCTCGGCACGATGATCGTCGATGGTACAGTAGACCGGGTACTCCCCCCTGGTTACAGGGACAAAATATAGATCCAACTGGCCGTTGACCATCAACTCCAGTGCAGTGAAATAAGGCGCCTTTATCTCACCGTCCTTGTTGGATTGCACTTTTCGGGTAGCAATCGCCTTGTAGAACTCGGGCGCGGTAAAATAGTGTTTCTTGTCGCCCTCGTTTTTCAACTGCAGCTTGTAGGCCTGCCCCACCTTGAAGACAAAACTCTCGGTACCGTATGAATACTCATCGAGATTTACGGTTACAGTTTCCATATTTTCCCAGTCGGCGCTTTTGACGATTTCGCCGGCATTCGTGATGTAATCTTCAGCCGCGTAGATAGCTGCAGCGAAACTGACCAACAGCCCTGTTATTACAATAGAAAAAATGCGTTGCATTGATCTTTTTCCTCACGTTTGATTGCAGAAGTTGTTCGCTGGATTGATTAAGCGGCACGCATACAGTTCCGCCCGGCATTCTTAGCTTCATAAAGGGCCTTATCGGCAGCCTCGATAAATTGCTTAGGATTTCCCACCATACAATAGGGATAGGAAGCCACACCGATACTAATGGTCACACGCAGTCCATCCATGTCGGTCTGCTCAACCGCTTTTCGTAAACGTTCGGCTATCTCCTGGGCAAATTTGTTACTGGTTTCGGGCAAAATGATCAGAAATTCCTCACCACCGTAACGGCAGGGAATATCAAGGCTTCGGATCAACCCCTTCACAGTCGAAGAAATATTTTGCAGGACTCGATCTCCCTGCTCATGACCGTATTCATCGTTGAAGCGTTTAAAATGATCCACGTCAAACATGATAATCGACATCTCATGCCCATAACGCCGACAACGATTCAATTCACTAGCCAGAGTTTCATCGAGGTGGCGACGGTTAAACAGTCCGGTCAGACCATCGGAAATCGCCAGGTGTTGCAACTCCGCCTGCATGGTTTTTTCCGCGGTCACATCGCGTATCAGGGCCGCAGAGCCGATGGTCTCCTGTTCCTGGTTCAGAATAGTCGAAGCCAGGATCTGCAGCACTCGTTCATTGTTAATTATCTCGATATAACTCTCCTCATCGATGGCCCTCCGCATTATTTCCGGATCGTCAAATAGATGGATGAAGCCTTCATCGAAAATGTCCCTGGACGACTTTCTCAGGATTTCCACGGCCGAGGGATTTGCCAGCACTATTTTGCCATTGCGATCCGTGACTACCATACCGTCATGGGCGCTGAGAATCAGGGTGGTTAGTTTGTCACGCTCTTCAGCAAGTCCCTCATAGGTGGTTTTGAGCTCCAGGGACATGCGATTAAAACTCTTGGCCATAATACTGATTTCATCGCGACCCAGCACCGGCACGGTCATGCTCAAATCACCACGTGAGACGCTGGTCATGGCAGTGGTCACCCGACTTATCGGCTGTACGATCGTGCGTTTGACCATAAGGCCGGTCAGCAAAACAATCAGCAGCAGAAATGGCACCGACATCTGATAGGCCTGCCATCGACTGGAATCCACTGCGTTTTCCACGGCTTGCAACGAGGTCGTGATTTTAACGATTCCTCGCACTGGGTCTGCGCTACCGTGGCACTCGTGGCATTCTTTCTTATTTTTGATCGGCGCAATAAATGTCAGAAAATTCTCGCCCGATGCGTCATTTGAGCGGATTTTAACGATCTCCTCGGTGGCAATAGCCTTTCTCAAATCCTCGGAATCAACAGGAATAATCCTGCGCTCATTCTGTTCTTCGCGTAATTCAAACAGCTCTTCCTGTTTACGCTTATTGACATTTTCGATTGTCTTGTTGTCGAGGAATGCCTCATTACCGTCAATACGTGCAATACGGAAATCGACAACGTCCTGAACATTGTGCAAGTTTGCGGCATAGTCCTGTGCAATATCGGCATATCCAGCCAGCATTACCGTCTGCAAACCTTCGATAACACTTTGGGTTACCTTACTCATAATCTGCTCGTTTTGCCTGAACAAGCTCTGCTGCTGCTGATCGGTATAGAACAGCACCATAATTATCAGGCCGATGGTAGAAATCCCGCCAAAAGTTAAAATTAGTTTATGGCCAATTCGATTAAACACGCTGCATTTCCAAGGTTTATTATTAGTTAGTAACTTGCCCTTCGATCAAACAATGGCCCCTGGCTGCCGTCCTGGACAGCCCCAAAAAAACCATTGCATAGGGCTTATGCTTTCAAGCATAGGACAGAATTTATCGAATATCTGACGACTGACGATGTATTTATATCGGCCGGATTATCGATAGCTGGAGTTTTATCCAATGTACTGAACAGTCTGCCTTATCCATCAGGAGTTAGGCTGGCAACCAGAAGGATTTAACAAGAGTGACGAAGGTCTAAACAATGACCTTAAATCCGATACTGTAGGAAAAATTAAAAGGGATGCTTTTATTTCATTTCAAGCGAATATTGAATTTCCACTATGTAGCGTCTATCGCAGCTGATATAGATAAATTATGGTCCTGCCTCCCCCATGGCGGATGCTTATAAACTGAGGCCAGGCTGCGGGAATCGGCCAGTTTCGAGCGCCTGATCTCAATTAGAATAACCGTTGTTTTATATCAATTGTCCGATTGTATGCGCATACCAATTTTTAACGTGACCTGATAATGCGCAACCTCGTTGTTCACTATATGTCCGCGAGTATCGACCACCTCAAACCACTCGAGATGGTGCAGGGTCTTGCTGCATTCAGCGATAGCATTGTTGATCGCATCCTCGATACTATTCGGGGAAGATCCGATAATTTCGATCTTTTTGTAAGTGTGTTTATCTGACATGGCTTTCGCCCTCTCCCAGATAGGCCTCTAATTTATCAATTGGAATCGATCTCTCATTAAAATTTAAAGCCGAAAGCGGATACATAATATCAATTATTAATAGCCCACATCCACTGCCAACAGCAGACACCCCGTAAATCTCGCATCCAGGACATCGGTGAAAAATTAAATGCTTCCCGGTTACCCCTTAATGTATTGAATAAGCTGTTCAATCGTGAACTCGTGATCAGCAATAATGCTCTTGACCACATCGCCAATCGAGACCAGGCCAACCAGCCTGTTCTGGTCTACCACCGGAAGATGACGTACTCGTTTTTCGGTCATAACGGCCATGCATTCTGGTATCGTCTGGTCGATTCGTGCACACGCAACATTAGTCGTCATGATATCCCGCACTGGTGTTTCGGGCGATGATTTACCTTCCAGAATGACCTGTCGTGCATAATGCCGCTCCGTAATGATGCCGACGATTTGATCGTCCACCATTACAACTAATGACCCGATATTTTTATCTGCCATTTTCTTAATGGCATCAAATACCGAATCATCTGGATGAACAGAATAAACTTCATGTCCTTTTTCATTCAGTAGATGTTGTACCGTTTTCATCTTTCATCCCCAACCTCATATCGAATTTTTTAACACACCGCGCGCATGCCTGGGTTGACGCAGGTCAGATTTTCGCCTTTTCAAAAAGCACCCCGCTAACGGGAATATGGCCTCGGAGGGACTTCCTGTTTCCAGATTGCGTGAATCGCAAGCTTGAGGAATATTGGTATTGGGCCGTCTCTCGCCGTCGATTTTGGGATTTTTGTTGGTTTTTTGGGGATTTTTCGAGTCAGTCTTCTCGTATGCGGGTCCTCACAAAGCCCCGGCAGGAGGTAATCGTCGGCCAGTAGCTGGCGTCCAGCAATAAAGTGTAAAAACGCTATCCTGTCAAAAACCTGATAATGTTGCTGCTGGGCATTAGGAGGAACAATGATTCAACGTCGAAGGGGGATGTCATTGTGGACGGTTTCGATTGGTAGTGCTGGCACCGTTAGTCATCAAGGTATCTCAATACAATTGCAGCATCTGTTCGAAGTCAGGCTATCTGGGAATGATAATTCCACGGGATCGGTTCACGCTTAAATGCGGTGAGAAAAGCCTAACTGATTACGAGTTTGATTCCGGCGTTGCGAAGCACCTTTTCTGCAAGTCTTGTGAGACCAAGTCATTTTACATTCCGCGGTCCCATCCGGATGGGGTGAGTGTTAACGCGAGATGTCTCGATCCAGAACCTGTCGAAGATATGAATAGCAAACAGATCGACGGAAAAGATTGGGAGCGATACTATCCCGAGGCCGAGCCGAAGGGTAATCGAACTAGTTCTCGATTATCGCCAAAGCGGTCGCAGCGAATTGAGACCAGATAGATTAATCACAGCCTTCCTCTTCCGTGACATAGTCGCCATTTTCCTGGATATACTGGGTACGAATAAACATCATTTTATCGATGCGCCAGAACTGTTCGTCCAAAGCCTTTTCGACAGTATCATTTTTTAGACTATCGTAAATCATCACACGACCCTGAGCCTCGGCCTCGAGGTCGCTTTTAGTTGGGGTAAAGAGCACCTTCAGTTGATAACTGTCGTAGGCATGCAGGGATGACAAAGGCACTAAAAGCGCAGCTAGAATTAGACTTACAAGTCCTTTTCGGTTTTCTTTCCTGTTGTGCTTTGTTATTGGCAGAAGGTCCATTTTTCTATCTCCTCACTTATTCATTTGACCACCGGCTGCTCGCAGTCGTATCCAATAAGAGGACAAAATATTGTTGCAACTTTCAATTTCCATTTCGCTTTGTCAGAAGGAAATCTGTCACAATAATAATCATCGATAGTGAACCATCGATCCGAAACCGTCGTCAATGATCCGTTTGGATTGTTTTTCTGACTCAAATGAGTCACTTTAGTAGCAATGGGGGTCAGAGATAAAAGCAGCAATATCTACACGCCGAATATCGGAAACGACGGAGACAAGTGATCTAGATCAGGTGTCGATCAATGGCGCAACAGACTGCTTCCAGTCGACTATGGACGCCCAGTTTAGTTAGGATATTTCGTATATGGTTACGCACGGTGGCTTCGCTAATACACAGGCGGCTTGCTACTTCCGTGGTGGTCGAGCCTCCAGCGAGCATCCGAAGCACCTCGGTCTCTCGTACGGTGAGTTCCGCAGGTGACGAGTTGGCTTGCGCGGGCGCGCCGGGTGAATTGATGTGCGCAGACCCGCCTGGAACGCCTGACATGGTTTCATACTTCTGACTTCCCAGGGGCTCCAGCACGTGCACGACATTATATTCCGGCCGTGTGATGCCGAAAACCACGAACACAGAGACCGATACATCGGCTCGTTGCGAAGAGGCGGTGCGATAACTCAACTGGAAATGGCGCACCGGTTCGCTGCGATTAATCATATTTCGAATGGCGCAACGATCGTCGCAAAACCGATTGCCAAAAACATCCATCCCGTCTAGCACTTCGTAACAGTGCCTGCCGATCACGTCGGAGGCTGGATAACCGAGTAAACGTTCGGCGCTTTCATTCCATGCAACGATCGATCCCTTACGATCGCAAGCGAATGCGGGCTCAGCCGTGGTTACCAGGTTCTCTAGAGCGTCCATTCAGGCACCCAATTTTCCGCTGGTTTAATATGTACCAATAACTGATCAGCCAGAAAGTCCAAATCGGTTATTTCAGTTAAGCCCGAGTGCTCTTAATGACGTCCGATGGCGTTCGCGTTGTGGGAAATCTACACGCGAAGTTTTATGAGTTACCAGACATCATACTCAGTGATAATTTTCCCGGGCAGCCCTTCATACTTTCGAGATCGGCATATTCACCTGAATAAGCCAGATTGAACTCGCTTTATCGGTACTCCATATTAAACATATGATACTCAACCAGTAGCTTAAGGCGATCTCATTTTTTTATCAGTGTCGAAACCTTATAAACGGAATGTATAAGATTTCACCTGTGACGAGGGTCTTATTAGGATCGGTCTTGACCACCTGCCAGTTTTTTCCCGGCGTCCGCTTTCGGGAAATTTTAAGATCCCGACAGACCGTTATTCGGGAATTTTGGTGCCCTGCGGCGACTCCTTAATACCTTATTTCCTGTTGCTTCTTGCCTGATGCATTATTGGTGTCGAACCTGACACTCATTGCATATACCGTGCGAGAACTCGGCTTCGGTCTGGGCGGAAATGAACCTGTCAGGAGCAATCCAATGGCTATCCTGATCACGGATTTTTTTACAATATACGCAGATAGGAAAGTTACCTCTTATGGTTTTAGAAAGAGCATTCTTCAGAAGCCACGCTGCATCTACATTCAACTTCTCGGCAGCCCTGATACGAGCATTGACTCTGTGCGCATACAATCCAAAACCGACGAACAGCATGGAGACAAGACCCCGCATCCAGAGTTCATTTGGATCCGAGGGGAACAGGCGCATCGTGAAGGAGGTGTCTTTTATCAGTACGGAATCGAAGTACGCCTCGATAATCCAGTAACTGACGGCTAAAAAATTGCCGATCGAAATAAAATATGGTTTTTGTGGCGTATCGCGGTGAGGCGTTTTGTCTGCCATAACTATTCGATTCCTCTGAAAAGCTACGTTAGTGCCATCAAATTCTGAATGACCCTGCTTAGGCTTGTGATCTATCGCGCTGCTGTGCACGATACCAGTATTGCTTTTTGAGGTCATCCGATATTCCGAATTGGCCCTGCCGAACCAGGCTGCAGAGGTCGAACGCTGATGTAACCTGTTGATAATCATAGGTTTCTCAGGGTTCAACAGCCATCATTCGTGGAAGAAATAAGGGACGCTGGGATAAAAAAATAATCCCCCGTCCTTTTCCCATTTTACTGAGCGCGAGGCCGAATCCCGGATCAATCAGCGCCCGCGCAACAAGGTCTGCTACACCTGCTCAGGCGCCGTTGTTGAGGGCTTCGCGGTGAATGACATAAATGCCGCTGGCGATAATCAGCACCGCGCCCGTGACGGCGAAGGCATCGGGAATATCTCCCCAGACCAGGTAACCGATGATCGCCGACCAGATCAGCGCCGTATATTCGAAAGCTGCGATCAGCGACGGCGCCGCAATTGCATAGGCCTTGGTCACCGAAAACTGGGCGATCACGCCAAAGAATGCAACCACAGCAACCAGCAGGTACTGGTTCGTATCGAGTGCACCCCACAACCAGTACTGCGGCATCGCCAGCACCAGAGCGAAAGCCAGCAGCGTGTAGAACAGCATCGTGCTGGCGTTTTCCCGCTCTCCGAGAATTCGGGTTAGACTGGCGACGAACGCCCAGCATAATGCGGCGCCCAGCATCAGCAAAGCCGGCAGAGAAATTCCGGCCGTCGGATTGGTGATCAGCAGCACGCCGATAAAACCGACGACGATCGCCATGACGCGGCGCAGTCCCACGGTTTCGCCCAGCAGCGGCACCGAAATGATCGCCAGAAACAGCGGGAACGAAAAAAACAACGCCACCGCGATAGCCAGCGGCAGGTATTTCAGGCTGTAGAAAAACAGGACCCAGCCCAGGATATTGGTCGCGGTGCGTAGCAGCAACAACCACGGGCGGTCCACCCGCAATGATATCTTTTCGCCGGTCAGGCGCGTGCTACCAACCAGGAACAGGAGTCCGAACAGGCTACGCAGGAACAGCACCTGCAGCACCTCGACCTCGATCGTCAGCCACTTGATACCGGCATCCTGGATCGAGAAACACAGGCCGCCAATGACGGTGATCGAGATGCCCAGGCCGGCCCGGTTGGAGCGTATGGATTGTGCGGTCAACTGGTTAAATCGTCGGGTCCTGAAGTTCCGTTTCCGTGTCTCAATTGAAGGAAAAAATACATCTGCGCGGCGCCTGATCCTTTATCTCGCATCGAGAGGTATCGGGTTAGAGTTTTTTCCCATACCTGGAAAATTGCCGCGGATCTTTCAGGCCCTGCCAAATTCCTGCTCCCGCTGACGAATGACCGCACTCAGGACCTCGTTGTAAGGTGTCGCTATTCCGAGTTGCCGGCCGAGTTCGACTACCATGCCGTTGATCGCATCGATCTCCGACGGGCGTCTCGCGTGGTGATCGAGCAGCATCGACGGTCGCGCATCCGGCATCTTGTGGCCGAACGAGGTGACGTATTCGATGGGGTCGTCGAAAGCGAACGCGATCTTCTTTGCCCGTCCCAGTGCATGGACTTCGAGCGCGCAGCCCCGCGCGATAGCCCAGGCCGACGGGTCGGCCATCAGCTGTCCCAGCGTATAATCGAACACGGTACAGGGGCCGCTGAAGGTAACGTTACAGATATACTTACCCCAGATCAGCTGGTCTATATCCGCGAAAGCCATGGCGTTGAATCCGGCTTCCTGCCAGACGGCGGTTATCCGCTGCAGTCGCTCGCTCATGCCGCCGCTCATTTCGCCGATGCGGATCAGGTTCATCGCGTTGTGATGCACGTGACCCGGTCCTTGTATCGACGCGCCAAAGCCGTCGGCGACGCCCAGCAGCACGCGGTCGGTTGCCATGAATTGCGCAATGCGCTCCCCCGCCCCGAGCCCGTTCTGGATCGTAATCACCATGGAATCCGGCGCCATCAGCGGCGCGATAGATTCGGCTGCCGGGCCGACGCCCGCGGCCTTGGTCGCGAGCACGTAAAGATCGCAGGCACCGACGTCGGCGGCATGGGTGGTGGCATTTATGTCCTGCACCACGCGATCCCCGCTGGCGCCCTCGACGCGCAGGCCAGATGCTTTGATCGCGGCGACGTGTTCCTGCCAGACATCGACCGCCCAGACCTCGTGCCCGGCCTCGGCCATCAGGCCGGCATAAATCGAGCCCATCGCGCCGGTCCCGAATATCGCGATCTTCATGATGCCTCCATCGCCGATCGCGGCAAGAGAATATCGAAACGGCTGCGCAAACCGGCATCTGTTCCGGATATCAGGTGATCGGGATAATGCTGCCGCAGAATCTGCCGGGTGCGTTCGCGCGCGACCTCGCGGATGTCTTTACCGCCTTCCGCCTGCCATTCGTCGATGCTGCGGCGATCGCCGATCTCGGGATAAACGAAATCGCTCTGCATGCGCTCCAGCGTCTCGGGACGGCCAAGAAAATGGCCCTCACCATGCACGACTTCGTCGATAGCATCGAGCGCCAGGGTCTCGTTGCTGACCTCGATCGGGCTCAGCGATTTCATGATCGCACCGAGCATATCGTTATCGATGACGTAACTTTCCAGCGCGCAACCCATCAGGCTCGCCTGCATGCCGGCGGCCTGCGTAATCAGGTTAGACCCGGCCTGCGCCGCGAGCGTGACCGTCAGGCATTTCTCGTAACCGCTCTGCGCGTCGGCGAGCTTGCTGTCGGTGGCACCGGCGATGGTCGAACTCGGCAGCCGGTAATAATTCGCCATCTGCGCGGTTGCCGCCATCGCGACCGCGCCCTCAGCGCTGCCGCCGCTCATCGCGCCGGTGCGCAGGTCGGTCAGCATCGGCCGCGTGCCGAAGATCACTTTTGACTGCGGATTCACCAGCCACGCGAATATCATCCCGGAAAGCGTCTCGGCGATGGTCTGCGCGATCGTGCCGGCCATCGTTACCGGGCTCGACGCGCCCATCTGGCCGAAGGTGTTGGAATGCACCGGAATACCAAGCCGAACGGCCTCGGCAAGCACCTCGCAGGAACCGGGATCGAAGCGTAACGGCGGCACCGGGGGGTTGATGTTGAGCGACAGAAAGGGCCGCTCGACAAAGGCATCGCGCGCGCCGGCGATGCGGTAGCACATCTCGGCGACCTCCGCGACGTGCGCGGCCAGCGATACCGAGCTGAACACGTGCTTGCTGGTGCCGGCGAGGCAGGCGTAGGCGGTGTTGATATCGAGGCTGCGGAGGTCCGGCATGTCGCGCGCGACCAGCGAGCGGCTGAAGAAATGGATGTTGTCGAGGCTGTCGACGAGACGCGCGGCGTCGTAGAGGTCGCGCAAGGTCGACTCGCGGTATCGACCGCTGTCGAGATCGAGCAGCATCGGCGCCGCGCCGCCGGAGCCGACATGCACGCGCCCGCCGCCGAGGCGTAGGTCATGCCCGGGATTCTGACCACACAGGCTGAAATCCCGCGCGAATCCGGCTAACGCCTGCTCGATCAGGTCGGCGGAAAAATGCAGACGCCCGTCCGCATCGAGGCTACCACCGGCGCGGGTGACATGGTCGATCACGATTTCGGGCGCTTCGGCCATGCCGACTTCGGACAGGATCGAACGCACCGCCTGGTCGATTACCGGCAAATCGCCAGGATTCAGCGGCTGGTAACGTCCGCCGGCGATACCGCTCGAAAGCGGGCGGCCGACGCGCGTTCGAACCTCGTTAGAGACCCGTCGACGACGCTTTTTCCTGGCCCGCGATTCGTTGTCCGACATCAGCCAAGTACACTCGGTGGTTAAAGAAGGGGACAGTTTACTTAATATTACGGGGACAGTTTACCTATTTAATCTTGGCGGGTAGTTGTGTTACCGGCATCGAATTAGAATTGACAAAATACCAGAATTCCCGGACTTCAATACGAATTCCGCACGATGCCGACATCGGTTACCCGCCTTACCGTTGCCGCTATTCACGCATACGCGTAATCCGGCAACCCGGTATCCGATTTCTAATTAAGTAAACTGTCCCCGTATTGGGGAATTCAGTCTGGCGGCTCGAGTCGGATAACCGTTATCCCTAATCGCTTGACAAACGGCCGCGAAATTCAAAGCATGGTTCGATGCCCAGATTTTCCGCCAACGTCTCGACGCTGTTCCGCGAGTTCCCGATGCAGGAACGTATCGCGCAGGCCGCCGCTGCCGGGTTCGACGCGATCGAAATACAGTTCCCCTACGATCGCGATCCCGAAACCCTGAACTCGGAGCTTGCAGCGGCGAAGCTCCCGCTGGTGTTGATGAACTTTCCCGCCGGCGATCTGATGGACGGGGGCCAGGGTCTCGCCGCCGTTCCGGGGCGCGAGGCTGAATTCCAGCAGTCCCTGGACGAGGCGCGTGCATACGCGGAGATACTGCGGCCGCGCGCGATGAACCTGCTCGCCGGGCGGCCCGGTCCGCGGCACGAGCACGCGCAGTGCGAAGCGGTGTTCATGGCCAACCTGCGCAAGGCTTACACCCTTACCCGGGATCTCGGCATCATTTTGCTGACCGAGCCGGTCAACACCATCGATTCACCCGGGTTTTTCCTGTGCGGGTCGCAGCAGGCGCTGGACCTCGCCGACGCGCTACCCGACATCGAACTGCTGATGCAGTACGATCTCTATCACATGCACATGATGGAGTCCGACCTGCCGATCCGGCTGCCCGATGTGATCCAACGGATCGGGCACATCCAGTTTTCGGACGCACCCGGACGCACCGAACCGAGACCCGGCGGCATCGACTTCGCGCGAATTTTCAGCCTTGTGGACGCGCTCGGCTACGCGGGCTACGTCGGCGCCGAGTATTTCCCGGC
>Ga0224497_10000882_pt1 | contig 19910 bp, 12 predicted proteins | sample SF_Jul11_sed_USG_4_FD_167970 | JGI IMG/M metagenome (GOLD analysis project Ga0224497, IMG submission 167970) | Sediment microbial communities from San Francisco Bay, California, United States - SF_Jul11_sed_USGS_13 | ecosystem: Environmental > Aquatic > Marine > Sediment | place: USA... | reverse complement strand
CCGGGCGATGGTTTGTTGCCGAGAGGGGCAGGGCAGTATCGCTTGTCGTGCTCGGCCACCAGGGAGGCGAGGCCACGATCCCGTTGGCGTTTGCAGCGCTTACGATCGCCTACGGATACCGTGCCGGTTGGATCGCCGCGGCCGTCGCGTTGCTTGTTATTGGTTTGCCCTTCGCTTATTGGTGTTACCGCAGCCCGCGTGTGCCCCATGGGCAGTTGTCAACGGAGGGAAGGACGTCGCCTGAAGTGCGCAGCTGGACACGTCAGGAAGTCTTGAGGGATCCAACATTCTGGGTACTTCTCAGCGGCGTTCTGGCACCCGCGTTCATTGGCACAACGATCTTCTATCATCAGAATTATCTGACTGCGCTGAATAATTGGCCGCCACAACTGTTTGCTTCGTCGTTACTGGTCATGGCGTTGACCACCGTCGGCTTCGCGTTGCTTGTCGGTGCAGCGATTGATCGGTTCGGGGCAACGTCGGTTTTGCCGTTCTTTCTGCTGCCACTATCGGCTGCCTGTTTCGCGTTGGCTTATAGCGGACCGGAAATAACGTTGTTTATCGCGATGGTGCTACTCGGAATCAGTTACGGCATATCATCCACGCTCTTCGGCTCGCTTTGGCCGGAAATCTACGGCCTTGCCAATCTCGGCGCTGTACGCTCAGTTACTGTCGCGGCTGCGGTTCTGGCAACGGCCGCCGGGCCGGGCCTGACAGGTACTTTGATCGATCGAGGCATGGGTCTGCCGGCGCAGATGATATTTTTCGGCCTGTACTGTCTCCTGGCTGCCGGCGGTATGACGATGGCATCGGTGTCTTTACGGCGGCGTTCATTAATATCTGCAGCTACAGTGCCACGCTGAGGTTGTTGCAACTTCGGCGCTGTGCGCTTGGCTCCGGTCGTGTCATACTTTTGCAACATCGCTGTGGAGCATGCATCGGGACAGAAAATGGCGGATCCTTCGGAGAGAATTAGCCAGCTCAAAATTGACCGAAGCGCGCCTGCTGCGGCTGGGCGTGGCAAGCTCTTGCCTGTGGCGTTGCTTGCCATTCTTGCTGCGGCGGTAGTTTGGTGGTTTTTCTTCAGCCCGGGATCTGCTGCCGTACTTGTAGAAACGGATATTGCACGCAGGCCGCCAAGCGCAGCCTCGGCCAACAGCGTGCTGGACGCGTCCGGCTATGTCGTTGCGCGACGCCAAGCGACCGTCTCGTCGAAAATTACCGGCAAGGTCGTAGAGGTTCTTGTCGAGGAGGGCATGCGCGTCGAAAAAAACCAGGTTGTAGCCAGGCTTGACGATACGACCCAGCAGGCGCAGTTGTCGCTCGCCAGGGCGCAAACTGAATCGGCACGCGCTGCGCTGGACGAGATCGAAGCGCAGCTGCGCATCGCCCGTCTTGAACGAGACAGGTTTCGCGATCTCGCCGGACGCAACCTGACCAGTCAGTCCAGCCTTGACACGGCAGAGGCTACCTACGATCAGCTCGCCGCCAGGCTCGAAACAGGTCGCGAGAACGTGAAGGTTGCGGAGCGCAATACCGAGCTTGCCGAGGATTCATTGTCGAACATGACCATCAAGGCGCCGTTCGCCGGCATGGTCGTGTCCAAGAATGCGCAGCCCGGAGAAATGATCTCGCCAATTTCGGCGGGAGGCGGCTTCACACGTACTGGCATTTGCACGATTATCGATACGGATTCGCTCGAGATCGAGGTCGATGTCAATGAGGCGTATATACAAAGAGTAAAAGCTGGTCAGTCCGTGTCCGCGACCCTCGACGCGTATGCCGATTGGCATATACCCGCCGAAGTTATCGCGATCGTGCCGACGGCCGATCGGCAGAAAGCGACCGTGAAGGTACGTATTGGTTTTCTCGAGCGCGATGAGCGAGTGTTTCGTGATATGGGCGTAAAGGTCGCATTTCTCGGCGCCACGAAGCCGGCAGACACAACGCAGGACATCCAGGGCGTAGTGATTGCCAGGGAGGCATTGCGCGCTGATACCGGCGGCGACTACGTTTGGCTGGTGCGTGACGATATAGTCGAGAAACGCCCGGTGGAAATCAGCGGGCAAAGGGATCGCGCGCAGGTCATGGTCGTGAATGGCCTGAATCTTGGCGATACAATCGTGCGTTCGTCTGACGCACCGTTGCTTGCGGGGCAATCGATTAAAACCAATTAGAAGGAGCAGGCGATGTCTGAAATTCTGGCTCGACTTGATGGCGTTAGCCGCGTCTACCAGAAGGGCAAGGAAAGGGTCGAGGTGCTCCATGAGCTTAACGTCGAGATCCCGAAGGGCGATTTCATCGCCATCATGGGGCCTTCCGGTTCTGGCAAGACAACGCTGCTGAACCTGCTGGGTGGACTGGACAAGCCAACGGCTGGCACAGTGACTGTAGGTGGTGCCGAATTGTCCTCCATGTCGAATAGCCAGCTGTCTGCGTGGCGTTCAACCCATGTCGGCTTCATATTCCAGTTCTACAATCTGCTGCCGGTGTTAACGGCACATAGAAATGTCGAGCTGCCACTGCTGTTGACGAGCTTCAGTGCCAAGGAGCGCGCCAGGCGCGCAGCGATCGCATTGGACATCGTCGGGCTTGCCGATCGCGCGAAACATTATCCGCGTGAATTATCAGGTGGCCAGGAACAGCGAGTCGCTATAGCACGAGCTATCGTCTCGGATCCGTCATTGCTGCTCTGCGACGAGCCTACGGGTGATCTTGACCGGGTTACGGCTGATGAAATTCTCCGCCTGTTGCAGGTCCTTAATCGTGAGCATGGTAAAACTATCGTCATGGTTACGCATGACGCCGTGGCTGCCGAATTTGCCAACCGGACATTGCATTGTGACAAGGGCACGCTCGAGGCGAAGGAAGCGGCATGAAGTACTTTCGTCTTATCTGGAAGAACGCGTGGCGCAAGAAGATACGTACGTCACTGACGATCTTGTCAGTCTTTGTCGCGTTTCTGCTTTTCGCGCTGCTGTCGGCGATTGGTTATGCCTTTCGCGGTGGCGTCGACGTTGCCGACGCGCAGCGGCTGATCGTCATTCACAAAGTCTCGCTGATTAACCCCCTGCCGATGAGCTACCTGAACCGGATCGCGTCGGTCGAAGGAGTGCAGTCGGTTACATATGCGAGCTGGTTCGGTGGCTTTTATCAGGAGCCGCGTAATCAGTTCGGACAGTTTCCGGTGGACCCACAGGCTTACGTCGACATGTACCCTGAATTCAACATCCCTGATGAGCAGTTGGAAGCGTTCAAGCGTAACCGAACCGGTGCTATCGTCGGTCAGGAACTTGCGACGACGTATGGCTGGCAAGTCGGTGACCGCATTCCGATCCAGGCCACGATCTGGACTAAAGCCGATGGCGGTCGCACCTGGGAATTTGATCTCGAAGGTATTTTTTCGAGCGATGACCCACGCGGCAGCACGGCCCTTTTGTTGTTTCAACATGACTATTTTGAAGAGACCAGGGCGTTCGCCAAAGGTACGGTCGGCTGGTACATATTGCGTGTTGCCAGCGGTGCGGATCCTATACAAGTGGCGAACGCGATCGACCTGCAGTTTGCAAATTCACCGAATGAGACGAAGACCAGCACCGAGGCAGCTTTCGCACAGTCGTTTATGAAGCAGTATGGCAACATTGCATTAATAGTGACTATGATACTCGGCGCCGTATTTTTCACATTGTTATTGGTGTCCGGTAACACGATGTCGCAGTCCGTTCGCGAGCGCATCTCCGAACTTGCTGTTTTGAAAACGCTCGGTTTCAGCGACCTTTCTGTGTTGGGAATCGTACTGTCCGAGTCTATTTTGATTATGCTGATGGGTGGCTTGCTCGGTCTCGGACTCGGCTGGGTTCTCATCCAGGGAATCGCCCAGCAAATGGCCGCGTTTCTGCCAGGCGTTTTCCTGTCGACAACGGCGATCGCAGGCGCTGTCGCAATGATGCTTGCTGCGGGAGTGCTCGCCGGCATATTTCCAGCCCTCAAGGCGATGCGTTTGTCGATAATTGACGCGCTCGCAAGAGCCTAGGAGAGCGCGATGCGTGGTCTAAACCAAATACTTGCAGTGACCTGGCTCAATCTTCGTAACCTGCCGCAACGAGTTGGATCATCGATCGTTGCGGTGATCGGCGTTGCGGCCGTCGTTTTGGTATTTGCCGCAGTATTGTCGATGGCGAAAGGCTTCGAACGAACGATGATCTCCGCCGGCTCTGAAGACACGGCAATCATCATGCGCAGCGGTTCGACGTCGGAACTTAACAGCGGGCTTTCCAACGATCAGACACTGATCATTGCCGATGCGCCTGGCGTGCTAAAGGACGGTGATGCAACTGTCATGTCAGCAGAATTGTATGTTGTTGTGGATGTCAAAAAGAAGTCCAGCAACACGGATGCCAACGTGCCGTTTCGAGGCGTTCAACTGGGAGCATTCGACGTGCGCAAAAACGTGGCCGTAGTAGAAGGCCGCATGTTCGAGACCGGCAAAAACGAGATCATCGTTGGTCGCTCAGCGCAGCAGGAGTTCGCCGGGCTGGATACAGGCTCGAAAATTCGATTTGGCCAGTCGGAGTGGGACGTCGTCGGAGCATTTGAAGCAGGCGGCAGCGTATCGGAGTCCGAGTTGTGGACGGACGTTCGCGTACTGCAGGGTGCTTATCGACGCGGCAATTCGTTTCAATCGGTGCGGGTCAAACTGCAAAGCAAGGACAGCCTCGATGTTCTTGAAACCGCGCTGGAGGAAGATCCGCGGATCAGTGCGGACGTGCTGACGGAAAAAGAGTACTACTCGGGTCAAGCGGAACCGCTGAGTGAGTTCATCAAGCTCATTGGCTATCCCCTGACGATATTGATGGCGATCGGCGCCGTCTTCGGCGCATTGAATTCGATGTACTCATCAGTCTCGGTGCGTGGCAAGGAGATCGCGACACTTCGAGCGTTGGGGTTCGGCCCGATATCGATCCTGTTCTCTACAATGATCGAATCAACGATTCTCGCTCTTGTCGGCGGTGCTTTGGGCGGCGCGATCGCGTATCTCGCATTTAACGGCTTCCAGGTGTCGACCCTGAACGGTGCCAGCTTTAGTCAGGTCGTATTCGATTTTGCAGTGACAGGTGATCTGCTTATCGACGGGCTGTATGCCGCACTGATAATCGGTGCTCTTGGTGGACTGTTCCCGGCAATTCGTGCCGCGCGGCTGCCTGTTGCACAGGCATTACGGGAACTCTGATCTTAGCGAGACCGACGGCCTAATCGCATTAGAGCCCCCCGGGACGCCATAGCGCCGGAATTGCTAGGACGTCTCTTTTCTCACGGCCGACAGAGCCGCCGCGACCTCGGCCTCACCGTTATCCAGGATTTGCTGAAACCGAGGGTCGTCCCGCAAGTTGTCGACTAAAGGGTCCAGGTACATGCGCGACAAAGTGTCGTAGCTGTGATCGTAGCGAATGCCTTCCAGAACAGAGAACGACTCATCGGCTAACCCGGCAAGCGCATATGTTTTGCCGATCTGATACATGAAGTCCGTGTTGCGCCAGGCGTCGTCGGGCATCGCAGCCATCGCTTGTCTGCCGAATTTGCGAGTCTCGTCCGCATTGCCCTGCAATGCTTCGAGCATCATCAACTGCACCAGTGAGGTAAGGCCGTTGTCCGAAATCTGCTCGGCATTGTTTCTCGCGCTCTGCACGGCCTGCTCAGCCAGTGCCGGCTGTCCGGTTTCCCGGTACAGCCAGGTCAGGTAGTTGTCTATCACCAAGCGTACTGTTGGCCGTTGTACCCAGCTATCTCTGGCACCTTTCAGTTTCTCGATTGCCGTTTCGTAGCGACGATCGAATATCAATAGACGGGTCACTCCCTGAAGGTGCTGCAGAGTTGATACGTCAACTTTGAGGGCATACTCAACCGCAGCCTTGGTGTCCCGGTCGCAAGCAGTGATTGCGTAAGCAACGACTGCGTTGATGCCATCATCGTCCGGGAAACGTCGCAGACTGTCTGCGATCAACGCACGAACCTCTTCACAGCGACCGGCACCCCTAAGCGTATCAATCGTTTCCCGGTGAAGTGATGGACCGTTTGGATTCAATTCCATCGCCCTTAGCAATGCATCAGATGATTCGCTCAAACGGCCTAGGCGCCGCAACAGGTAACCGCGAGTTGAGATCACGCGAACGTCATTGGGTGCGATCGCATCAGCCCCGCCGAGCGCAATCAGTGCGGATGAGTAATCGCGAAACCCGTAGTAATGAAAATAAGACTCCGCCACGAACGTCGATGCCGTGTCCGGATCCAGCTGTTGCGCGCGTTCGAGGGCATGTTTCGATTCTGCCACCAGCGCTTCATTCGGTGATGCCCCATCTTCCGCACCTTCTTCCCAGTACTGGCGAATGAGCGCGGTCGAGAGTGCGGCCCAGGCTTCTCCGAACTCTGGGTCGAGTTCGGTGGCCTCTCGTTGGGCGGCGACAGCTCCGTGAAGACCGGGCATCGTCAGCGCCCCTTGGAGATCGTGGCCACGAAGAAACGCTTCGTATGCCTTGAGATTTTCTGTCGGAACGTCACTGAGCTGCTCGAGCTCCTGTGGACTCAGTGTTGCATGCAGCGCTCCGGCGATGGCACCGGCAATGTCAGCTTGCACGTCGAACAGATTCGCGGTCGTCAATGCACGGTTGTAGGTCTGCGCCCAAAGATGCTCGTCGGTTGTGGCGTCAATTAACTGTGCATTGATACGCACATTGCCACCGATCGCCTGCAGCCCTCCCTCGAGGATGTAACTTGCGCCCAGTTCGGCGCCGATTTCGCGAAGGTTCTTGGTCGTGTCTGCGTATTCCATGACCGACGTACGTGAGATGACTTTGAATGACTGCAAGCGGGCGAGCCGCGTGAGCAGGTCGTCATGCAGCCCGGACGCGAGAAAGATGCCTTCTTCTTCGGTCGAAAATGCCTGCAATGGCAGTACGGCTACGACGGGAACTGCGTCAGCTGATGGCGCGGTCACAGCGACCGGTTCCGATGAGGTGACAGGCGTGCCGGTGAACTTGTCGATTGCGAAAATACCGATGGCGATAACAAGTAACACGATGACCGTAATATTGAGTTTCTTCGCAGTGTGCGAGGTGATCGACGCGTCGGCAGCGATTTCCTTTTCGCGCTTGATGCCTTCCGGCGTCATCTCGTAGATCCAGGAAAAAATCAGCACCGGCGGGAATCCGATCACGAGCAGACCAAGGACTGCTTTGCCCCATACGTCGGGCAAGCCGATCGTGTCCATCAGCACGTCGGCGACCTGCAGCAATACCCACGACAAAACCACGTATCCGGCCGCCACGCGGAATACATTGCGGCGCTTCAATTCGCTGTAAATGGACAATTTAGGCACTCATAGGCTTCGACGGTGTCGTAAGCGTACCGGCTTGGTGCCGAAATGCCAAAGGATCAGGACGCTTTCAGGAACGCATCACAGGTCGCGCGTGACTCATCCTGATGAGACGCTGAAGCACAAACCGCCTCCACTGAGCTGCGAATCTCCGCGAGCTCTGCAGCACGGTCATTTTCCTCGCTCCACGTGATGAGATTATTCTCCAGCCTGCCTAGCTGCGCCTTCGGTCGTTGATACAAGCCGCCCGAGTTCTGCAGCTCGCTGATAAGACCTACAGTTGTGTCGTGTATGAGTTGCGTATCTTCCGGCGTCATTTCCAGAAGACCGTTCAAATAGTAGTAGCCCCACTGAAAGCGTGTGGCCGACCCCGTGGTCGAATCGTAGGCCTGTTTCAGCCAATCGACGGCGACGTCGACATTGCCGGCTCGCTGCTCTATGTCGGCAATGCTAACCATGAAGTAGTACGGCGTCTTCGATATTTCTAATTCTGCAAGTAACAACTTCTTCGCATCATCATCCATTCCGGCATCGTCCAGTACATTGCCGAGCGCGTTGATAATTGGCTGGCGCTCGTAAACGCTTGGCGTCGTTGCATCCGCCCACTGCACCATGTCTCGAATTTCGCCCTGCAATTGTGATGACAACTCCGCTTCCTCATCATCAATGCGTTCAAATCCGATTTTGCCGACAAGGGTGTAGATGCGCTCCCGCTTGTAAACAGACTCATTGGCCGCGATGCGGTCGAAGGCCTTGTCATACTCGGCCATCAACTCGTTACGCTTATCGCTATCTGCGTCGGTCAACGCTTTGACGTAGTCAACGCCGGAAAACAGTACCGTGAAGATGTTGGCGCCGATCAAATCATCATCGGCAAGTAGCGCTTCAACATGTAGCAATGCCTCAGCTTTTTGCGCATCACTCAGCGGCACGGCGTCCTCTTCCGCACTGGCAGCAGCTATCGCCTTGTCGAGCCAGCCGAAATAGAGGATTGAGCGCTCCACCGCCATATCGGCAGGACACGCCTCATACATGCTGCGGAATGTCTCGGTGGCATCAGCATCGCCCAAAATGGTCGTGTCCTGACCCCAGGAGTAGTACGCCAAAAGCGTGCAGTCGGCTGGAGCGAGGGAATCGGCTCCCGCTGCAAGAGCGGCGACCACATCGCTTGCTGATGAAGCATGGTTCAGTGTCAGATCCAGGACATTTGCATAGGCTTGCAAGTCGATGCCGCCCGGAATTCGCGTTAATTCGACGCCCTCTGAATCGAAAACGATCATCGTCGGGTAGCCGCGCACACCGAATTTCTCACCGTATGCCTGCGCATTGTCGGTATCGCCGTCCAGGTACACAGGAATAAACAACTTCGAGCGCTCAAGAAACTCGGGGCTCTTGAATATGGTCGCGCTGATCGCGTGGCATGGTGGGCACCAGACTGCACCCCAATAGAGGTAAATTGGTTTCCCGGACTCTTTGGCCGCCGCAAATGCTTCTTCGACGCTGCCCTCGTACCAGTCTATGCCTTTGGCGGGGTCCAGCGAAGCAGCGGCGTCGACCTCGACCTCGGGTAACGGCTGCGCGGATTGTTCCTGGTCGGAGCCGCAAGCAACCATTGCAGCTGCGGTCAGAATAGTGAAATAGAGACGAAACATTATCGAGAGATCCCTGAGTGTGCGAAGGTGCAACATACACAATAATTTCACGGCTCGACAGACCGTATTTACCTATAGCTTGATGAGTTCGGCACAGCGCCGCCAAATCTCTGCAGGTTAGCTACAATGAGCAGATGTGCAGGCTAAGAGAGTATCTGTCCGACCCGTCGATGAAGACCATCTTTGACGCCGGGCTGGAAATTCTGCGAGGTCGGCTGGCCCTGGATGCTTAAGCAGGAAAGACAGCAAAGTCGAGAGATGCCAGGCGACGGAAAAAGTGCGTTCCGCCTCACTACCGTCACAGCAGTTGTGGTTGCAAACATGGTTGGCACCGGGGTATTCACAAGCCTCGGATTCCAGCTGCTGGAGATCCAGTCGGGTTTCGCGCTACTCGCTCTTTGGGCTGTCGGTGGAGTTGCTGCCCTGTGCGGGGCTATGACCTACGCGGAACTGGGTGCTGCATTGCCGCGTTCAGGCGGTGAGTACAATTTCCTTTCGCGCATATATCACCCGTCCGCGGGCTTCGTTTCCGGCTGGGTATCGGCCACCATCGGGTTCGCCGGGCCGTCCGCGCTGGCGGCGATGACCTTCGCCGCCTACGCAACCTCCGTACTGGACGCCGACGCCTGGCCATGGCTGCGTCCCGCGCTCGCCGCCGGACTGGTCATCCTCCTCGGTCTCGTACATGCCTCGAATCACCGCAACAGCGGTGGCACCCAGCTCGTATTCACCATCCTCAAGGTCGGCATCATCGTTGTCTTTTGCGTGGCGGCCCTGGCGATCGCCGGTGAGCCGTCGCAGCTCGGTTTCCGGCCGGCTAGCGGGGACGGCGGGCGACTTTTCAGCCCGGAGTTTGCCGTGGCGCTGATCTACGTAAGTTATGCTTACACGGGTTGGAATGCCGCGACGTATCTGAGTAGCGAGCTTGAGAATCCGCAGCGCACACTGCCCGTGATTCTGTTCACTGGCACGCTGGTGGTCATGCTGCTGTACGTGGCGTTGAACTTCGTGTTCCTGAGCGTCGCACCGATAGATGCCATGCGCGGCCAGGTGGAGGTGGGTTACATCGCCGCTCGTGCGGCCTTCGGCGAGGTCGGTGGCAACTTCACCGGGCTGGTACTCGCCGCGCTTCTTATTTCCACAGTCAGCGCGATGACACTCGCTGGCCCGCGGGTACTGCAGGTTCTCGGCGAGGATTTTCGTGGCTTGAGTTTGTTTGCCCGAACTAATCGTGACGGTATCCCGGCGATCGCGATCTACACGCAGACGACGCTGGCGGTGATCTTCATTTTGACGTCGAGCTTCGAGTCTGTCCTCGTATTTGCCGGCTTCACGCTTGCGTTGAACAGCTTCGTCACAGTGCTTGGCGTATTCGTTCTGCGCTGGCGTCAACCGGATCTGCCGCGACCGTATCGAACATTCGGCTATCCGCTGACACCGCTGCTGTATCTGCTGCTCACCGGCTGGGCGATCACGTTCGTGCTCGTCAACAGGCCTGCGGAGGGCCTTTTCGGGCTCGGTTTGATCGCCGCCGGACTCGTGTTCTATTTCGTTTTCGCGCGCATCAATCGTGCGTCATCCGAAGCGCAATAACTCCGAAATCATCTCCTGCGAATTTCAGTCCGGCCATGTGTCGAGGCCGCTGCCACCATTCGAGATGTCACCTTGTTCGCCGTCGAGCGCTGACTGGGTCGTGAGAATCCGCACACCGTCAATTTCAATTGCCAGTCGATTGTAGTCGTCTCCTTCTCCCGCGTAATCGCCCGCGCGAATCCTGTGAAACGCTTTTACGACAGCTTGTAAGCGACCCGCATCAACACGTGCCGAGTTGTGTGCGCCAAGCAGAAAATCGACCTCGCTTTCCAGCGCCGCCAGGCGAGAAATGCTGGCTTCATAATCCGTCAGGCTCGTCTCCTGCACGAACAACCACAAGCTGGCGTCGTACCAGGAGTCTCCGCTAAACAACAGGCGGTTCTCAGCATCGAGCAAAGCAACAGCGTCCGGTGTATGCCCGGGAACGTGTAGCACCTCCAGCTTACGGCCGCCCAGATCGAGCACTTCGCCGTCCTGCACATACCGCGATTGCTTCCATGGCTTCGTATAGAACGACACAGGGTCAGATCCCTGGGGTGCGCCCTTGCAGAAAGCGTTGGGCGAAAAATCTCCCGAGATTCGGCTGTTTTCGAAGCCTTCCATGTTGCTGCGCGTGTAATCGGAATCGATAGCCAGCACCGTCGAAAACTCCCAGTTGCCGCCGACATGGTCATAGTGCGTGTGCGAGTTCAAAACGATTACGGGCAAACTCGTAATTCGCTCAACAACGGCCTTGATGGATAACAAGCCGACACCCGTATCAAAAAGCAAGGCGCGATCCTTGCCGACGATCAGGTGCGAGATTGTTTCCTGAAGTTGATAGGGCTCGACGATTGAAAAAACGCCGTTCGCAGTTTCGTAAACCTGAAACCAGTCATCTGAAAAGGTGGTTAACGGCAAGCTGGCGTTTGCAGGTCGCGGTACTGAACTGCAACTGTAGTTGTCTACGGACAGCACGTCGTCAGCATGGCCGCAACCGGTCACCAAAACTAATGTGACAAGGACATTCAGTCGCCGGGCGGCTACTCCCACTCGTAACCGAATCGTATGCCAGCAGTCCTGGGCCGCCTGTGGCCGAAGAAATGCGATGGCAGGATACCGCCGTTGTTATTCAGGCCGTCGTAGGTGAACTCATCTGTCAGATTCTCGATGTATAGCCCTGCCGACCAGTTGCCGTTCGAGTGGTAGTCAACGCGCAGCGCCGCTTCCAGGTAGGAATCGATCTCCGTCTCCGGGAACGCGCCCCAGCCGCCGCCGCGTTCACCTTCCCAGAAGGCCTCGAGACTCCCGCTGATCTCGGCACCGCTCTCGAGCTGGAAATCTGCCGTCAGCACGGCAGCGCCGGCAAAGTCGGGCGCCCAGAACAGGCTGCTGCCTTCGCAGTCGTCCTCCGTATCGCCGTCGCAAACCTGTTGCACGCCCTCAGCCTCGGTGTCCAGCCAGCTAACGCCCAGGTAGAGGCTCCAGTTCTCGTTCAGTTGCGACGTGATCGAGGCTTCAATGCCCTGGCCATCGACCTGGCCCACATTCTCAACCGTATTGGCGCCGGATTCCGTGTCGAAGAAGCTGATCTGCAGGTCCTCGTAGTCGTAAATGAAGCCGGTGATGCTCAAATCGGTAGTGCCGCCGAATACGCGGCCCTTGTAACCCACCTCGAACGAGTCGACGTTCTCCGGCTCGAACGCCCGGGCACGGAACCCGTCCGCCTGGCTCGCATCGACCTCGCCCGTCACCCGTTCGCCGTCCGAGTCGACCAGCGCGAAACTGCCGAAGCCGCCCGACTTGAAGCCTTCTGTGTAGCTGGCGAAGACCATGCCGTCGCCAACGTGCCAGCGGCCAACGAGCCGCATGGTCGTATCGTCCCAGTCGTCGGACGTCTTGATATCGCCGTCGGTGCTGAAGATGTACGCCCAGTAGGGGCCCAGATTACTCTCCGGATTTGGCACGTTGATCGTGAAGTCCTTGTCGTCGCTCGAATAGCGCACGCCGAAGCTGACGTCGAAGGTCTCGCTGAATGCGTAACCCAGGTCGACGTAGGCCGCGAAGCCTGAGTACTCACCCTTGACGCGGCCGGGCTCCGTCAGCAGGCCGTCCGGACTCGCCGGCCATACGGCTCCCGGGTACAGGTAATCGTAGTAAGAGGCGCAGTCGGCGATGCCGTTACCCGGGTAATAATAGTTGCCGTAGTAGTTGCAGAAGGCATCCTCGTCGCCGGAGTTCGTGAAAAGCGTGTCGATGTTCTCCTTGTAGTAGGACGCACCGGCATACCATGAGAGCGGGCTGTCCGTATTCGAAACGATCCGAAACTCCTGTTGGAAATAGTCCCCTTCCTGATCCTGCCGGTAGTTATTGATATTCAGCGGCGTGCCGTCGTAGTCCTCGGTGTAGAAGAACTCGTGATCCTTGAAGCCGGTGTTTGATGTCAGCGTGAAGTTCTCGAAGTCATAGTCGATGCGAGCACCGATGGTCAATATGTCGGCATCGTCGTTATCGCCGAATGACTGATCCGAATCAGCGTCTCTCTCGGTACCCCGTGGAATGATGGCATCGCCAAACACTCCTACCAAAGTTTCCCAATAGTCGCCTTCCGCTACTGCCCGATAGACAGATCCCGACTGCTCGCGGGTTTCATATTCGACCTGCGTCGTGATCGATAAGCTGTCTTTCTCGTAAGCCGTCGACCAACGCAGCGCCTGCTTGTCGTGCGCGATCAAGTCGCGCTGGTCAAAAAAGTTCTTGACGAAACCGTCTTCCTGCGATGAATAGCCTGCGAAACGCATCGCAAACGAGTCATTGATCGGAACGTTGACGGCACCCTCGAAAACCACGTGGCCGCGCTCGCCAACATCGAGATCTGCATAGCCGGACAGTCCGGCGTCGGGATCTGCGTCCCGAGTGTGAACGCTGATTGCACCGCCGATCGAATTGCGGCCGAAAAGGAATCCTTGCGGACCACGCAGGATCTCCGCGCGGTCGATGTCATACATGCTCGTGACGGCGGCACCGTTGCGACCTTCATAAAGTTCGTTCTTGAATATCGCAGCTGATGGGTCGCCGCCAACACCGAAGTCCTGTGTGCGAATACCGCGTATGCTGACGGCGTCGATGAAGCTGTCCTGACTGTTGCCAGTCACTCCCGGTGTAAAAGATATGAGGTCCTTCACATCGTTGAGATTCGTATCCTGGATGAAGCTTCCCGTAAGAGCCGTGATCGCGAGCGGTACGTCCTGCAAAGACTCGGACCGCTTGGTAGCTGTTACCATGATCTCTTCAATTTCCTGGGCGTTGGCAGGCGCACCCAGGGTGGTGGCGACTAAAGCAGTGGATACCGCGATCGATAGCGCAGTACGCTGCGGACGACACTGTTTGCGATCAGAATCTCTGAGTTTCATGAAGCCCCCTAAAGCTTTGTTTGAATTGCCGTATCTTCGGCCGTCGTAGTTATTTATTTATATACCTCTAAAGAGTATAGCGCGAGAAATATCGCAAAGGGGATAGTCCTGCTCAGACATTTGTCACCCCTTGTTGGCGCAGTTCGGTGCGCAGCGGCTCGAGTTGCTCCTCGTATCTTCGCCATCGGTCGATGGAGCGCGTATGCACGGGTTCACGTACTTGTACGGCGCTGGCGGTGGAGACGGCCTTATCCTGCTCATGAAACCGCAAGCAAGCATCTTCCCACGGTAGTTGCAGGTGCTCGATAAGCTGCCGTGCGTTGGTCTCAAGGTCCTGCACCGTTTTCTCGTAGGCAATATCGAAAAACCGCCCCGGAAAACGATCTCGCCAAACGTTCATCAGGTGTAGGTAGCGGCAATGATGTCTCGCCATTTCCCCCAGGTCGTAGGAATGCAGATATGCATCGGCGAACAACTGCTTGTAGCTTGCAAAGCAGGCATCCATCGGGTTTCTCGTAAGGTGCACGATTTTCGCATTGGGGAACGCCTTGATTATCATCGGTATCAACAGGTAATTCTGCGGCAGCTTGTCGACAAATCTCGGCGCATTGCCACGCATACGTTCACTGGACTCCAGATACAGGGCGCCGATCTTGCGGGCATCAATTCCCATCGACGCTTTGAAAAACCCCACCGAAAACCGTTTTGGATCCTTGTGGTTGCTTAATCGACGAGCGGCGAGACTGAACTGTTGCAGCTCTCCAGCCGAGTGCACCTTCGAGTGGCTACCGATGATCCGCTCGATCAAAGTTGTACCGGTTCTCGGCTGCCCGAGCACGAAGATGGGTGCGTCCGAATCGTGCCCTGTGCCATCTTCGACCCATGCCGGGTCGAGGTTCTCCTCGAGAAAATCAAACATCTCGATTTCAGCGGCTTCATCGTATTCGACGGTCTGCCGCCGAGCGTTTGCCCCCAGTCGAAACGCCTCAAACGCCTCGTCCCACGCCTCAAGATCCTCCAGCTCCTTGCCAATTCCATAGTAGTAAAACGCTTGTACGCGCGGGTGCAATCCTTCGACGTCCAGCAATTGCCGCATTGCGGCGACATGACTGTCGTCGTTCGCTTTGCGTGTACCGGCCAGCGACCAGTGTGCTTGCGGGCTGTTTGGCTGGATTGCGACGATCTGCTCGAGTAACTTCTCCGCCTCGCGGAGCCGACCGACGTAGACATAGTTATTGGCAAGGTTGAGCATGAAAGGCGGATACTCGGATCGCTTGCTAACGGCTTTCTCGAACCACTCGTTTGCGAGCCCATACTCGCTCATCAACGAGTAGATGGATCCAATCAGGTCCTGCACAATCGGATCGTCCGGCTCTTGTTTCACGGCCTCTGACAAGGCGGCATCGGCGCGATTGACCTGGCCGTCACCCATGAAAAGCTTCCCGAGATGTGCCCACGCCGCAGCGTGATTTGGCTGCAGCTTGGTGACCGACGCAAAAGCCTTGAATGCCGTCTCCCGGTCTTTGGCCTCCAAAGCAATAAGCCCGACGAGGAAATGTCCTTCCACAAGATCGGGCTTGAGCTGCAGCGCCTGTCTGCAAAATTCACCCGCCTCGGCAATTCGACCCTGGGTCAGTGCCTGGAATCCGCGCCGTAGAAGATCACGAAGCTGGCCGGGCTGAATGTCGCTTGTTGATGTTGTCATTGCTCGATCTGTTAGCGATCGTTAATCGAACGATGATAGCCTCTGATTGAGCACGCTGCACGAGCTTACGCAGGAGCGATATGAATAACGAGGTAGTCCGGCATAAAACCTTACGAAAGACGGACATGGTGTTGTTCACCGTGTCCGCAATCTTGCTCCTCGACACACTTGCGGCTGCCGCGTCGATAGGTTCATCAAGTGTGTTCTGGTGGTTGTTTCTGGGCCTGATCTTTTTCGTCCCATTCGCGATGATCTGTGCCGAGATGGGTTGCACCTACCCTGAGCAAGGCGGGATTTACGCCTGGGTGAGGAATGCCTTCGGTGGGCGCTGGGGCTCGCGCGTCAGCTGGGGGTACTGGGTCAATACAACGGTCTGGATCCCGGCGATATTCATACTGTTTGCCGGTGTCCTGCGACAGCTGTTTTTTCCGGAGTTGTCGATGCTTGGCCAGATCGTGATCGGGATCGTCCTCCTTTGGGTCACGGTGGGGCTAAATGCTGTAACGCTTGATATCGGCAAGTGGATTCCCAACCTGGGCGCGGTGCTCAAGATCGTCGTGTTTGTCGCAATCATTGCCGGTGCGGTCCTGTATGTTCAGGATCACGGCATGGCCAACGTTATATCGTTGGAGACGTTGAAACCGAACTGGAGCGCCAGCGCGCAGTACATACCGACAATTATCTACGGGATGCTGGGTTTTGAGCTCGTGAGCGCCAGTAGTGAAGAGATGGTGGATCCGGCGCGAGACGTGCCGCGTTCGATCTTCATTTCCGGCGCGATCATTATCGTCCTCTACACGGCAGCCACGATCGCCGTGCTTGCTGCATTGCCGACAGGTGATATCGACCTGGTCGAGGGGCTGATGGATACTCTCTATCTGTTCTTCGATTACGGGACAGCCGGGAGGGTATTCGTGACGGCCCTCGGTGTCGCAGCCCTCTATACGTTCTTTTCGAACGGCGTAACGTGGGCGTTGGGATGTAACCGTGCGGCAGCCGAGGCCGCGCAGGAAGGTGAATTGCCGCGGCTATTTGGCATCGAGAGCAAGGAATTAGGCACACCGGTCGGTGCCGCAGTTGCCATGGGTGTTTTCGGCACCGTCGCCCTGTTGCTCTACGGGTTTCTGTCCAAGTCGAATGAAGATCTGTTCTGGTCCCTGTTTGCCTTCAGCGCCGTGATATTCCTGCTGCCCTATATCGCCATGTTGCTTGCGTACGTCCGCTCGCGCATCGCTGATAAGGATCGCCATCGACCCTACAAGGTGCCCGGCGGAAATGCGGTCGCGATATTCCTTGCTTGCCTCTGTATTGTTGTGCTTTCCCTGTCGATTCTGTTGTTCCTGTACACACCGGGTGTCGGGATCCAGTTTTCGGTTTTGGCGGGCGCGTTGGCCATGATTGGTATTGGCGAAGTGCTTATTCGGTGGGCCGAAATTCATCGTCGTCGTGACCAGCGAGTCGATTGATGGAACCGAAGTAGCGCCTTAACGCACAAAAACTTTATAGCCCCAGGGCTCGATCGAAAGCCGGGCGTTGGCAGCTAACGTTACGCTCTCGCCGCTGAAAAAGTCCATGTAGTCGCCGTGATACAGCGTCTCTTCAAGAGTCACTCGTTGTGGAGTGCTGGAAAAGTTGAACACAGCGAGTACTTTGTCATTGTCGTTCTGGCGGACAAAGCTGATGACTTTCGACGTCGCATCGTTTGGTACCCGAATCATTGGCGCACCCCAACCGCCGTTCCACAAAGCGGTGTTGCGCTTATGCAGTGCAAGCAGCTTGCGGTAGAGGTCACCGACTGGATGCTCGCGCCATTCGATGGGATCTTTCTCAAAGAATGCGAGCCGACGCTCATTGCCCGCCTCCTGGCCGTTGTAAATGAGCGGCGTGCCCTCACCGACAACGGACAACACGATCGCGGCCGGCAGCGCATCACCGAAGACCTCGAATTGGGTGCCCTCCCAGGAGTTCTTGTCATGATTGCTAACGAACACCATTCGCATACCACCTTCAGGGAAGCGGCTGAAGTCTCGGGCGTAATAGCGAACGAGCTTATCGAGCTCTTTCTTTCCGGCGACAATATCCGCCATTGTCTCGTACCAGCTGAATGCGTACGTCATGTCGAACGCTTCGGCGTGCAGGTCTCTGCCTTCCCACTCGGCGAGCATGAATACAGGTTTAATTGCGTCGAGCTCGCGCCGCGCGTTGTTCCAGAATTCGATTGGTAGATCACCGGCCACATCGCAGCGATAGCCGTCAATGTCCGCTTCCTTCACCCAGTATTTGAGCGCTTCAGTCATGTAACGCCGGACCGCCGGCTGCGAATAATCAAGATTGATGATATCGCTCCAGTCCCACCAGGGCGTGGGTTGGAAGTCGCCTTTCCAGTCTCGCTCGTACCAGTCCGGATGCTCTGTGCGCAGCGGATTATCCCAGGCTGTGTGGTTGGCGACCCAATCGATAATCACGTACATGCCGAGTTCGTGCGCGCGCGCCACGAAGTTCTTTAGGTCTGTGAGCGTGCCGAATTCGCCATTAACGCTGAAGTAATCCTTGACCGAGTACGGGCTGCCAAGCGTACCCTTGCGGTTCATCTCGCCGATTTCGTGAATGGGCATCAGCCACACGATCGTGATGCCAAGCTGTTTGAGACGCGGCAACTGTTCCGCAGCCGCCTCAAAAGTGCCCTCGGGAGTGAACTGTCGCGTGTTCAGTTCGTAAACAGCCGCGTTTTTCGCCCAGTCGGGATGTTGAATCTTGATGTAGCTCGTTGGCTGGTAAGGGTCGACGGCCTCCCCTGGCATGTCCGATGGCTCGCAAGCGGCAAGCGACAAAACGCCAGTGCCAATTAGGCAAAAGCGCAGGCGCCGAAGTATCGAGTTGGCCTTCATAAGGGCAAGCATATCGCGTTGATCGAGACTGTCTGTGTAATTCCCCCTATTGTAATTATTCGATAGGGATTAACACTCTCTATATACAAGCACAGCTAGCAACAAAGTATGTCAAATGCGTATGGCGGCGAGGCGGGTAAGGGTTGGTCGGCGTCCATCATATCGAAACAGGATCGTGGAAGATTTAGAGGCAATCTGATGTCAACAAAAAACCCTATCGAGCGACTGGCAAACGCACGTCATGAATTTGGTGAGCATGGTGGCGTCAATATGTCGATTGAAGCGAGTACCACGTTCACCGTCATGAAGCCGGGCACGATGCCGGAGCTGTTTGAAGGCAGAAAAACGGCAAAACAAGGCTGCTATCTGTACGGCCGGCACTTCAACCCGACCGTGTATCAGCTGAGCAAGCAGCTTGCTGCGCTCGAAGGCACTGAGGCCGCATACTGTGCGGCCAGCGGTATGGCGGCCATCTCCGCGGCAATACTGCAATTGTGCGAGTCCGGCGATCACATTGTCGCTTCCAACACGGTCTATGGCGGTACCTACGCACTCTTGCGCGAATTTCTGCCGGCCAAAGCGAATATCCACACGACCTTTGTTGACGTAACAGACCTTGACGCGGTGAAAGCGGCGATGACCGACAATACCAGGATTCTCTACGCTGAAAGTATCGCTAACCCGACGCTGCGCGTCGCCAATATTCCCGCTCTTGCAGAAATCGCGCACGCGGCTAATTCGCAGCTCGTCATTGATAATACCTTCAGTCCGCTGCTCCTAAGTCCCGCAGCACTGGGCGCGGATGTTGTCGTGCATAGCATGACCAAGTTCATCAATGGTGCGTCCGACATCATTGCGGGCGCGGTGTGTGGTAGCTGGGAGTTTGTTCAGGGGCTAATGGATTTGCACACCGGTCCCCTGATGATTTTAGGGCCGACCATGGATCCGACTGTCGCCTCGAAAATCAGCCTGCGCATCCCACACCTGGCATTGCGGCTGGTAGAACACGCAGCGCGGGCCCAGGTGTTCGCGGAGCGCCTGCAGGCATCGGGTGTGTCGGTTGCCTATCCCGGACTGCCCGAGCACGCCGATTATGAGTTGCTGGACGAGCTACGCTGCGAAGACTACGGATTTGGTGGCATTCTAACGCTGGATCTGGGCAGCGAAGAAAAAGCGAACGAGCTTATGGATGTATTACAGAACCAATACGGTTTTGGCTTCATGGCGGTAAGCCTGGGCTATTTCGACACACTGATGTCATGCCCGGGAAGCAGCACGTCCAGCGAAATGACGGACGAAGACAAGTCCTCT
>Ga0224497_10000880_pt1 | contig 19914 bp, 18 predicted proteins | sample SF_Jul11_sed_USG_4_FD_167970 | JGI IMG/M metagenome (GOLD analysis project Ga0224497, IMG submission 167970) | Sediment microbial communities from San Francisco Bay, California, United States - SF_Jul11_sed_USGS_13 | ecosystem: Environmental > Aquatic > Marine > Sediment | place: USA... | reverse complement strand
GCGCATGTAGCCGACCTTGAACCGAAGCGGAAAGGGGATGACGCGACCGATTGCCGCGTTCTGGTCTCGGGTCGCTTCAGCAAGGGTTTCGGCAGACATCAGTCGAACGCCGCCGATTGCTCCGCCGAGGCTCAGCGCGCCAAAAAGTCGGGCCAAAGAACGCGCGTTGAACACGCCGTTGCCTGACGGGATGACCGAAGTAAGCCAGCGCGGGTCCCCGAGCACACTCCCGAGGCCCGGTGGGATCATCGCGTCTGCCGCATGGCCGATCGCCGAACTGATGCGGACCGTCATCGATGCGGTCTTTCGCACTCTTGCCCGCACGCCCCGCGGTCGGCCTTTGAGTATCTTCCGGGGAATTTTCGGGATGAAGAACTCGGCTACGCGTGGGAGCTCGCTTTCGGGGAGCCCCATGTAGAGGCCGTCTAGCCCTAGAGGGTCGGAGAGATACCGTTTGGTCAAAGCCGGAAAACTTTCACCGGTGGCTTCTTGCAATACTTCGCCGATGACCCAGCCGCCTGTCCACGCGTGGTACCCAAAGTCGGCATCAGGCGTGTGCGCCGGAGACATGTTTTCGATGACCTCGACCATGTGGTCCCAGTCGAACATCTCTTCGGATGACTTGATCACGCGTCCGATCGAATAGAGACCCGCTCGATGGGAAGCCGCTTGGCGCACGGTAATGCGGTCCTTGCCGTTTTTGGCAAACCCCGGCCAGTATTTGGCTACGGGCGCGTCGAGCTCGACCACACCCCGATCGACGAGCACGTGGAGTAAGGTCGCCATGACACCTTTGCCGGTCGACATGGAGAGCGACAAGGTGTCGGGGTCGAATGGAGTCCCGCTGCGGTCCCGCGTGCCTGCGGCCAGCTCCGCGACCAGCTCTCCGCGGTGGTAGACTGCGAGCGCCGCACCGCCTGCGCTTTTCGGAGCGCACCATCTGACCGTGTTCCGTAGCGATCGGAAATCGGGATGCGTATACCCGTAGACTTCCATACTTCAGTCGATGACCACCTCTCTAGTATAGCTGAGCCTGTCCCCAGCGCCCCCAAAGTGCAGAAAGCGTACGGCGATGCGCCGGCTTTACGGGGTCGTCGCCGCTCAAGGATTGTAGCTGCAGTACGTACCGGTCTTGACCGCGCGATCGAGGTGCTTTGCAAGGTCGGGATGATGCGCCTCGACACGACGGATGGCGTCGCGGATCCGTCGTTGCACGTTGATTCGAGCCCGTTCTGCTGCCGCACCCACGCGTCGCTCCCGACCCCCAAGACCGACGGCCTTTGCGAGCTCGCGCCTCAGGAACTCGAGCTCTCCGCGGGCTCGTTCCGTTCGGCCCGCGTCGTTCCAGCTTTCCGCCTCTTCCAGCTCTTCGCGCAGAGCTGCCACTCTGGCTTGGTATTGCTGCCGCGCTTCTTCATCGATCACTCTGCCCGCGTCTCCGCGATCGACTCGGTGTTCCGAAGTTCTCGTTTCGCCGCTTAGATCCAGCACGTGGTATTCGCGCCCTGGGTTGTCGACCAGATGCGCCAGTAGGCGCACACCCTTCATGTCCCTCAGATGAAACTCAGCTCCGCCGTACTGGATGAGCCAAGAGTCACCGACTCGATTCATGTCGACACGCGGGCTCGGTGCCAGCGACACGCCGGTTATCTCCGATGCACCCTCCAACTGGGAGGTGACCGCGTGCGCCCGCTTTTCCGCATCACGCATCCCGAGTTGTGCGGCGACTACGGCCGCGCTTTGCGCTAACTCGAGAGCCCTCTGCCGGTCGGCAGGGGCGGTGCTGGTTGCCAGCATCTCGGCGTACTCGCAGGCGAGCAAGGTGTTCACAGGGTGCCCGTTAGTACGACGCGTGGTCGCTATGGCGTCTTCGTAGTGAGCGCGCGCGTCTTCTTCGCGTCCGAGGCACTTGGCGAGCAGGGCAAGCGGCCAGCTTCCTGGGCCTTCGATCGTCATGCCGATCATGCCGGTGGTGAAGAGACTCTCTTTCGAAAGTAACAGTTTCTTGTACAGGCGCTCAGCAAGCTCACGGTGCTCGGCGGCGGCACACAGTCGCGCGGCGCATAGATCGGAGGAGGGGTCGCCCAGGTGTAAGAGCTTCGCGACCGCTTCGGCGTCGAATCGCCGCAGGGCCGCCTCTCGACGGCCCGACATGAGATGCTCGGCACCCACCAACACCCCCGCCGTTGCCCCACCGAGAGCCGTCCCTCGCCATGACTCTTCGAGCTCGTCGACGAATGGGAGCTGGGCATCGAACTCGCCTCGGTAAAGGAGAATGCGCGCTTTTTGATACGCGTAGGTAAGCCGCGCGTTCGGGTCACCGGCTTGTTCCACCAGGGCGCGCACCTCCTCGAGGTATCGATCCGCCTCGTCGAAGTCTCCCTCCCAGAGGGCTCGCAAAACGCGAAGCGCTTGGCAACGCCATCGATACGTAGGGTGGTCGAGCTCGTCGGCAGCGCGCTCGCACGCGTGGAGCGTCCGAAACGCATCATCCAAGCGTCCGAGCTGCACGAAGACCATGAAGGACCTCATGTTGGCGCGAAGCCCCTCGATCGGGTTCCCAAGCTCCTCGGCCAATGCGGCGTGTTCACGATCGAGCAGAAGTCGCTCTTCGACATCCCCGAGGTCGACCATCGCGGACCCGCCGTCTCGCAGGGTGTCGAGCAAGGTTTGCTTGTCGCCGGTTCGTCTCGCCATGGCGATCGCCTGACGTGCCAACTCCATCGGCGGCTCCGGGTCTAACGCCGGTTGGAGTGCAGCCGCCAGGCGTGCCATCAACCGCGCGCGCAACGGGCTGTCGGAGCTCTCGAGCAACTCGAGCGCCTCTTCCAGCAACGCGACCAATTCCGCGTCGACGTTGGCGAAGATCAGGGCAGACCCATGCTCGAGGGCAGCCTTGGCAAGCAAGCTTGCATCGCCGAGGTCCCGGGCGAGGGCGGCGGCCTTCGCGCACGTAGTCTTGCCGGCTTGAATGTCGCCTGCGCGCGTTTGCGCATGGCCGAGTTGGATCAGGATTGCGATCCGCACCCTCTCATCGACCGGTAGAGCTCTCTCGCAGGCATCGAGGGCCCTGTGCGCCGCAATCACTGCTTCGTCGAAAGCGAGTTGCCGAAGTGCCTGAGCACTGGCCTGTCGGTAGGCCTCCGAAGCCTTGGATGCGGTGCCCGGGCCTGCCGCAGTGAAGTGGTGCGCGATCTCGGACCATCGCGGTTGCCCCTCGTTGTCGGGTCGTTCCAAGAGCACTTCGGCCAGGCGACGGTGAGCGTCTCCCCGCTCGGCATCCGGAATCGATTCGTACACGAGCTCGCGGATCAGGAAATGGCTGAATCGATAGCGAAGCGGAGCGACTTCGATCAGCAGCGCGTGGTCCGTCGCCTCCTGACACGCCTCGACGGTGTCCGATGAATCGTTTGGATAGCTGGCTTCGAGAAGGATCGTGTCGAACTCCCTACCAATGACTGCCCCACGCCGAAGCGAAAGTGCACACTCCGGACTGAGGCCCTGCAAGCGTTCTTGAATCGCCTGCCGCACCGACTTCGGGATGGCGGGTCTCCCTGTATGGTCTCGCGCTCCTTGCATACGCCAGAGCCGCGCGACCTCGACCAGAAATAGGGGATGACCCTCGGTGATGCGGTGAAGCGCGCCCACGAAGTCCGGGTCGACAGTCTCGCCCGTCGTCTCGAGGAATGCCGCGACCTCTTCGTGTGTCAGCCGGTCGAGCGCAAGTCGGTGACCTTGTTGGGCGGCTCGAAGCAATTGCGGACCGGCAGCTGCGGCGCCGAGCTCCGCCTCCCGATACGTTCCGATGATCAGGATCGCGTGGTTGCGCACGATGGCTGCGAGGAAGTCCAACAGCAAGACCGTCGAGATATCGGCAACGTGAAGGTCCTCGAGAACGATGACCATCGGACAGCGTTCGGACGTCTCGGCCAGCAAGTGGCCCACCGCATCCATCACTTGAAAGCGTGCTTGCTCCGGTCCTAACTCGGTTGCTTCAGGGATCGCTTGGGTTCTCCGAAGCTCAGGAAGCATTTGCCCGAGTGGGGCGAGAAACGGGTCGACTTGGTCGGGCTCGGCGGTGCGAAGGATCGCACGAAGAACTTGGACCCACGGCCAATACGCTGGGGCACCGCCAGCCTCCCAGCAGCGCCCCCAGTAGATTCTCATCCCGCGGTCGCGTGCGAGGCGCGCGGCTTCCTCGGCGAGCCGGCTCTTACCGATGCCGGCCTCGCCCGTTAAAAAGCAAACGAAACCACGGCCTTCAGCGACCTCTTCGATTGCGGCGGCGAGCCGGCTTAGCTCTTGGTGGCGCCCGACGAGGGATGATTCGACCACTTCGCAACCAAAGTTATCACGCAGCCAAACCTGCAACCTCGTAACTCTGCACGGAACGATGTTCCCTCCGAAATCACGCCTCGATCGATGGGGGCGTCCGGTCGCCCTCGAGGAGGCAGCAATGGATGTGATCACGATCGGTATCATCGCGTTTTTTCTCGCTTTTTTAGCGTACGATACGCTGCGACCGGCCCGACACTACCCGAGGTCGCGCGGCTGGGTGCTCCGAGGCATCGCTTCGTTCGTGCTCTACACCGGGGTTTCGACCGGGCTCCCGTTCCTGTGGGACGCGTGGCTCGGCGCACACCGGCTCATCGATGCCACCTCGCTCGGGACCTACGGCGGGGCGGCGGTCGGCCTCTTGTCGGTCAACGTGTTCATGTACGCGTGGCATCGCGCCCTTCATCGCAGCGATTTCTTGTGGCGATGGCTTCACCAAATGCACCACAGCGCCGAGCGGATCGACGTGGCAGGGGCTTTCTATTTTTCTCCGTTGGACATGGTCGGCTGGACCGCGCTTGGCAGTTTGTCGCTAGTCTGGGCAGTCGGTCTGACTCCCGAGGCTGCAGTGCTCGCCAACATCGCTGCAACGTTCATGGCGGTGTTCACGCACGCCAACATCCGAACACCCCGCTGGCTCGGTTACTTCATCGCTCGACCGGAGATGCACGCGGTGCACCACCAGCGTAGTGTTCATTCGGGCAACTACTGCGACCTGCCGTTCATCGACATGATTTTCGGCACGTACCGCAATCCCGCGACTTTCGAAGGGGAGGGTGGTTTCTATGACGGCGCGTCTTTGCGGATCAAGGACATGCTGCTTGGGCGTGACGTATCCATCCCACCAGCGCTCGTCTTGGTGTCAGGCAAACGGTCTGAAGACGGCGAAGGTGACGATCAGCAGGCCGAGGATCCCGATCACCCAGGCGAGCCGTCCGAAGGTCTTGGCTTGCACTTCTTGCCCGCCAGCCCAGCGGCGCAGCTTGCCCGTCAACACCCCGGTGGCGGCGGCTAGAAGGATCAATAGGGTGAGCTTGGCATGCATCCAGCCGGCCTTTGCATAAACCTCAGTGAAGCTCGGGATCAGCATGCCAAAGCCACCTGCGAACGCGACCAGCATGGACGGAGTCGTCACGCGAAGGGTGACCTTGCGGAGTGCTTGAGCGACCGCGCTTTCCCATTGAGTCGAGGTGGCGGCCGCGATGGCGACAGCGATCGCGCTTCCCACCCAGAAGGCCATGCCCAGAAAATGAAGGTAGCGAAAGACGATCATGCTCATGTGAGATTCCTCAGTGGGGCGGAGTCTAACCGCCGTAGACCAACGGCACAAAGACGCACCGACAAAGCTCTTCCTCCTCGAGCTTTCCGTTTCGCTTTGTCATGGCCATCAGGGATTGCCCCCAACGGCCGCCCACCGGGATGACGAGCCGGCCACCTTCCTTGAGCTGCGCCACCAAAGCGGGCGGGATCTCGTCAGCGGCGGCAGCGACGATGATGCCGTCGTACGGAGCGCCTTCGGGCCAGCCCTTTCGACCATCGGCGCAATGGATCTCGACGTTGTCGAAACCGAGCGACTGAAGTACACGCCGAGCGTTGGCGACGAGCTCGGGGATGATGTCCACGCCATGAACTTTCTTGGCGAGGCGGCCGAGGATCGCCGCCTGGTATCCCGATCCGGCACCGACTTCCAGCACGGTCTCATCGCCCTCGAGCCGAAGCGCCTCGACCGACATCGCAACCATCAATGGCTGTGAGATGGTTTGGCCGTGCGAGAGCGGGAGGGCGCCATCCACATACGCGTCGCGTCTTTGGTTTTCCGGCACAAACTCTTCTCGCGGGACTTCACCCATTGCATCGAGCACGCGCTCGTCGGCAATCCCGCGACGGCGGAGCTGGTGCTCGACCATGTTTGCCCGCTCCCTGTCGAAATCCACCGCCCGCTAATACCATTCAACCCAACGTAAAGCGACCGCGTCGCCACGGGGCTTCGCTTGAGGGGCTCGCCCCGTGGACGACGCACAGCGTCGTCTTTACGGGGTTGCGTTCGACCGGGCCCCGCGTAGAGTCGGACCCTCCGATCGAGGAAACCCATGGTCAAGACCAATCCTGGCAACTTTTTCGAGGATTTCGAGGTAGGCGCTGAGCTGGTGCATGCGGTGCCTCGTACGATCACCGAGGGTGAGGCCGCCGTTTACATCGGGCTTACCGGATCTCGCTACCCGCTCCACTGCTCGGCCGAATTCGCGCGCTCACTGGGTTACCCACGAGAGACGGTTAACGACCTCCTCGTCTTTCACATCGTGTTCGGCAAGACCGTGAACGATGTCTCGCTCAACGCGGTCGCGAACCTCGGTTATGCAGGCGTGCGCTTCCTCCGGCCCGTCTACCCGGGCGATACGCTTCGGTCGATCTCGACCGTGCTCGGAAAGAAGGAAAACAGCAGTGGCAAGACCGGCGTGGTGTGGGTCAAGACGGTCGGTACCAATCAACGCGACGAGCCCGTCCTCGAGTTCTATCGTTGGGTGATGGTGAACAAGCGCGACCCGTCGATCCCGACGGGCGCCGCGGACCGACCCGACATGCCAAAGGAGGTAGGTCCAGCCGACCTGGTCGTCGCACCGAATCTCGATCTGACGAAATACGAAGCATGGCCCGCGGGTGGGAGCGCCTACTTCGAAGACTACGAGGTGGGCGAGAAGATCGACCACATCGACGGGATGACGATCGAAGAAGCAGAGCACGCGACCGCGACGCGCCTCTACCAAAACACCGCGAAGGTCCACTTCGATGCCGTTCAGACCAAAGGGACTCGGTTCGGCCGCCGCCTGATGTACGGCGGCCACGTGATCAGCGTGGCCCGCGAGCTCTCCTTCAATGGCCTCGAGAAGGCGCTCGGGATCCTCGCCTGGAACGGAGGTGCGCACGCGAACCCGACTTTCGCAGGTGACACGATCTATGCGTACAGTGAGATTTTGGACAAAGCGGACCTACCCGGACGCACAGATTGCGGAGCGCTTCGCGTGCGTTTAGTAGGATTAAAAGATGTTTCAGCGACCGAAGCGGGCTTTCCGCTCAAGGTGTCGAAGGACGGACGAGACGTCTATGATGAGAATGTTGTATTAGACTTGGATTATTGGCTGCTCGTTCCTCGGCGACAGCGCTGACGAGACGCGATTGGAGTGACGCGTGATTCGACTTGTGGTGATTGGCTTGATGGGGGTCGTGGGCATGGTTGGCTGCGGAGGTGGCGACGACCAGGGCCGTGATGCGTCGATCGGAGGCGCAGGCGGTGGCGGCGGCGCCGGCCTTGGTGGCAGCGGCGGTAGTGGCGGCAGCGCCGAATGCTTCGACATGATTGTTCTTGCCGGCGAGCTCGGCGGCGAGTGCCGCACCGTAGGCGGCGTCCCCACAGAGTGCAACGGCGATTTGGTCTGCCTGGGCGAGGACTTTTTCACAATCGGTGGGCCGAACGATCCGATCCTCAACTATCCCCCGGGTGAAAACGAAAGCTTCGACATCCCGGTGTTGCCAGGAGACTATTGCACCTTGGGGCTGACCGCTTCACCGGCCGAGTGCACGGTCGAGGATGACGCCGCCTGCGCCGAAGTGTGCGGAGCATGCACGCCGTTCTTCATCGACGCCGACATCTGTCTCAGGCAATGCCGTGCGGAGACGGACACGAACAGCACGTGTCGGGATGGATATGTGTGTGACCTCTTGTTCGAGGTCTGCGACACTGGGTGCGTCTCCGACGACGACTGCCGCGTTTTCCGGGAGGACTCGAACGACAACGGCATGTTCGATCCCTGGGATCCGGAAACGATGATGGGTGACCGTTTGGTGTACGACACCAACTCGACCTTCGTATGCAATACTGCCACTTATCGCTGCGAGCACCCGGGCACCCCAGGCGCCGAGGCAGGCATTGCGTGCGACGACGACCAGCAATGCGAGGCCAACGGCACGTGTCTCGACGAAGCCCTTTTTGGTTTCCCGGGTGGGTACTGCTCCAAGATTCGATGTGATCTCGACGGGAACGATTGCGCGGGAGCTGGGGTGTGTGCGGGTCTCGGATTCGGGGTGCCACTCTGCGCTGAGAGTTGCCAGGTGGGCTCGGGCGCGACTCCCGGGGACCCAAACACATACTTGAACAACACTCAGGGCTGCCGCGAGGGCTACACGTGTTTTTGGGGCGGGGTCCCAAACGACACCACCGGCGTGTGCGTTCCAGGCGTCTACAACGACGTCATCACGAACAACGTCGGCGCCGACTGCATGACCAATGACACGTGCTACTCGCCGTTTGGTCAAGGCGTGTGCGCGGACGCCGAGCTCGCTTGCTCGTTTCTCGGGGCACCGGCGGGCGAAGCGTGTCCGGCAGGCTTTGGGTGCAGCGTGCTCGATTGCGGGGTGCCCGGGATCCCCAACGACGTTTGTGGAGATAACGCGACCTGCGTGGGCCTGCCGTCAGGTCTGTCGCTTTGTCTCCAAGATTGCGAGAGCGCCGAAGACTGCCTTGCGGGCTCTGCATGCATCGACCTCGATGAGGATCCACTCTCGATTTGCTTTCCGTTGTGTCTCGACGACGACTTGGAATGTAGAAGCGGCGAGGTCTGCGATACTGGCGCATGTGTCCTAGCCCCCTGACGGGTTGCAAATCCCGGGCGCATCCCGTAGAGACCTGCCGTAGGAGCAAACTATGTATCTTCATCTCGTGAACAGCGACCGCCGCCGCAAACGCAACACGGCCGTTCGGCGCAATGCGAAGCGCAAGGCGAAGAACCGCCGCCGCATCAACCGCATGCACGGGCGGAAGCTGGGGCGTCGTCTCTAGCCGCGGTCGATGGACCCGAAGGTCATCTACGTCGTCAGTGACTCGACCGGTGAGACGGCCGAACGCGTCACCCGCGCTACCCTGCTTCAGTTCCCGGAACACAAAGTCAGGCTCCGAGTCGAGCGGCGCGTTCGAGACCGGCGTAGCTTAGCCGGCATTCTCGAAAGGGCGAGTGAGCAGGAAGCGATGGTGGTCTTCACTCTCGTGCGGCCCGAGCTCCGGGCGCATTTCCACGAGCTCGCGAACGAGTTCAGCGTACGGCACGTCGATGTGATCGGAGCTCTGCTCAATCAGATCGGGTACTACCTCGAAGCCGATCCGGTAAACATTCCATCCGCCGAGATGCCGCTGTCGAAGGAGTACTTTCGGCGGGTCGAGGCGATCGAGTTCGCCGTGAAGAGCGACGATGGCAAGGAGCCACGAAACCTCAAGAAGGCCGACCTGGTCTTGGTTGGCGTCAGCCGAACCAGCAAGACCCCGCTTTCCACGTACCTGGCAGGCCGCGGCCTCAAGATCGCCAACGTCCCCTTGGTGCTAGGCGTGGAGCCGCCTGAAGAGCTCTATCAGTTACCGGGTTATCGCGTGGTCGGTCTCACGATCGACGTCGAACAGCTGATGGACATCCGCAAGCAGCGTCTCCAGCAGCTCGGCATGCCCCCTGACGCCAACTACGGCCTCCGTGACCACGTCAAGGCGGAGCTCGAACACGCGCACGCGATCTTCCGCAACAACCCAGAATGGATGGTCGTCGACGTCACCAACTCCGCGATCGAAGAAACCGCCACGATCATTCTCGAGGTGCTCAGAGAGCGCGAAGAGCTCCGAGGCCTGACGAGCCCGCCTCCGCTGGTGTTCTAGATCTGCGTCAACCGGTGACTCGGACCGCGGCACGGGACGGGCGTGCTCGCAATGGGGCCCTCCTCGAGAATAGGGGGCGCTGACACTGGCGCTGGCACTGCGATCAGCGGGGGGTTGGGCCGTATTGGTGGGAGAGGGCTGCGTAGAACTGCGCGAGGATGCCGTCGGCGACTCGGAGGCGGCGACTGAGCTCGCGAGCGATGTTCATGATGAACAGGGCGTAGTCCTTGACGTCGCGTCGATAGAGCAGATTTTCGACGTGGTCGGCCGTGACCGAAACCACGAGTGTCGGCGCGACCGCCCGGACCGATGCCGACCGGGGCTGCACGTCGATGATCGACATTTCGCCAAACCAGTCGCTCGGGCCGAGCACCGCGACTCGGACGTCGCCGCCGGATTCACCCTTTTTGATCACCTCGAGCTCGCCGGCCACGACCACGAACATCTGGGTCGACAGATCGCCCTCTTCGACCACCATGTCGCCGGCTTCGACGCGGCTCGTCGGGAGTGACTCTGCGAGAATCTCCAAGGTTTCCCGGCTGAGCCCGCCAAAGAGACCGATGTCGGCAAGGTGGTCGGCTTTGAGCTTTGGGGTCGGTGGTCGACTCATAGCCTCAGCATACGCGAACCATTCGCTTACGTCATGGAATCGAATTGGATAGATTCACCGGAGGACGATTGGTGCCCAGCCTGGATTTGCCTCGACCGTTTGGACCCTACACGCTTACCCGGCGCCTTGCCGTCGGTGGGATGGCAGAAGTGTACGTCGCACGCGCCAAGGGCAGTGCCGGTTTCGAGAAGCTCGTCGCCCTCAAGCGCATCCATCCCCACTTGTCCCGGGATGACGGGTTCGTCTCGATGCTCATCGAAGAGGCCAAGCTCTCGGTGTCGCTCAGCCACCAGAACATCGTGCAGACCTTTGATCTCGGGTGCGTCGACGACTCCTATTTCATCGTCATGGAGCATGTCGAGGGGTACGATCTCGCTCAGGTGCTGCGCGCACTTCGCGAGCGAGGCGAAAAGGTTCCGGTGGAAGTCGCGGCGCACGTGGTGGCCGAGCTCTGCCGCGGACTCGCCCATGCGCACCAACAAGTCGACGACCGGGGCCGGCCCCTGCACATCGTGCACCGGGATGTGTCTCCGCAGAACATCTTGTTGAGCCTCGCTGGCGAAGTGAAGATCGCGGACTTCGGAATCGCCAAGACTACGTTACGGGTGAGCGACCCAGAGGTCGGGGTCATCAAGGGCAAGTACTTCTACATGTCACCCGAGCAAGCTTGGGGAGACCCCTTGGATCACCGCAGCGACATCTTTTCAGCTGGGGTCGTGTTGTGGGAGCTGCTGGTTGGAGAGACCCTCCACCAAGCGAGCCACGTGCAAGCATTGCTCGATGACGTGCGACGCGCGGAGGTATCCCGACCTTCATCGATCCGGGCGGAGGTTCCCCCCGAGCTCGACGCGATCGTCGCGCGTGCGACCGCAGTCGAGCCGAGCGACCGCTTCAGCGACGCTGGAGCCTTTGGCGATGCGCTGTGCGAGGTGCTGGCGGCGCGTCCGTGGGTGCATCCAGAGGCGTGGATTCGCGCCTTGCTTGTGGATCTCGAGCCACCGCGGCCGCTCAGTCCGGGGCGGGCTGAGCTCCCGAAGACCCGCGACCGCGTTATCACTCGCCCGGCCGACGATCGACCGACGCCTTCGAGCGTGCCGGTCCGTTTCAGCCTCGACGACGGGGAGCCGACGGTGGCTGGTTGGAAGAGCCCGTCCGCTCGATCCGGGCGGTGGTGGCTCTGGTGGGCCGCCGGCGCCTGCTTGCTTTTGGCCGGGCTCGGAAGCTGGTGGCTTTGGCGATAGTGTGCCCGACCCGCTAAGGCCGCTCGTCCTCTCCCAACACGACGTTGTCGATCAACCGGGTCGAGCCGAGGTGGGCCGCGGCCGCGATGAGCAGTCGTTCGGGGGACGTCGCCGGTGGCTCGAATGTCTCTGGGTCGACAGCAGCGACGTAATCGATCCGATCGAACGTTGCCGCCACGGGCGCGGCAGCCGCGCTCTCGAGCACCGCAGGTTTCCGTTCGCCATGTTCCCACGCGTCGTGCGCCGCCCGGAGTCCCGCAACGACGGCGAGAGCCCGGTGGCGGTCGTTTGTGGAGAGATAGCGATTACGGGACGAGAGCGCCAACCCGTCGGGTTCTCGCACGATCGGGCACCCGATCACCTCGATCGGCATGTCGAGGTCTTCGACCATCCGCGACAGGACTTTCCATTGCTGGTAGTCCTTTCGACCGAACACTGCCGCGCAGGGGCCCGCAAGATTGAACAGCTTGGCCACGACCGTCGTGACACCTTCGAAGTGCGACGGCCGAAACACGCCTTCGAGGGGCTTGGTCACCCCCGCTACGCTGACCTGTGTTTGGAAGCCTTCCGGGTACATGGCGCCCGTGTCCGGAGCGAACACCACATCGACCCCGCGCCGCCGGCAGCCACCGAGATCATCTTCGAGCGTCTTCGGGTAGCGCTGGAGGTCCTCGCCTGGCGCGAACTGAAGCGGATTGACGAAAATCGTAACGGCGAGAAAGTCCGCGCGTCGGGATGCCTCGTCGATGAGCGAGAGGTGTCCGGCATGCAGCGCGCCCATCGTCGGCACCAAACCGATTCGACGGGAAGCCCTGCGCGCATCATCGCAGGCCCGCCGAAATTCAGCAGGCTCGCGGACGACCGTCGTCATCCCTGTGGTCCGTATGCGGCCTTCTTCCCCGGCAACAGGGTGAGACCTGAGCCCGGAGCATCGTCCTTCTGCACATTGCCGAAGCTGTACTCGGCGCTCGGGAAGGTCCCTGCCCGAACTTCGTCGCGGTAGCGGCGCGCCGCTTCGACTCCCCGCTCGAAGAACTCCGCGTAGCGCTTCACGAACTTGGGTTTGAGATCGGGGGTCAGGCCTAGAAGGTCGTAGCATACGAGGACTTGCCCATCGCAATGGGGACCGGCGCCGATCCCGATCGTTGGAATCGACACTTCCTCGGTAATGCGCTGAGCGAGGTCCGTGGGAATCCCTTCGAGCACCAGAGAATAAGCGCCTGCGTCAGCGACCGCCTTGGCGTCGGCGAGCACCCGTTCCGCGGCCTTCTCGGTCTTGCCCTGGACACGGAAACCGCCCATCGCGTGAACGCTTTGCGGAGTGAGCCCCACGTGAGCCATGACCGGGATGCCGGCGTGCACGATCCGCTCGATCGTAGGCGCCGCGTCGACTCCACCTTCGAGCTTCACCGCCTGGGCGCCGCCCTCCGAGAGGAAACGACCGGCATTGCGGAGCGCTTCCTCTTCGCTCAGCTGCCAGCTCAAAAACGGCATGTCGCCGACGATGTGCGCGCGGCGTGTGCCGCGAGCCACTGCGCGACAGTGGTAGATCACCTCGTCGACGGTGACCGGCAGGGTCGAGGTTTGCCCCTGAACGACCATCCCGAGCGAATCGCCAACGAGCAGAACATCGATTCCCGCATCGTCGAACAGTCGCGCGAAGGTCGCATCGTAGGCGGTCACCATGGTGATACGCTCGCCCTTGCGCTTCATCTGCCGAAGACCCGGCACGGTGACCGGCCGTTCTTCGGACGTGCCTCCACGATCTCTTGGGCTCATGGTTCTGGTTCGCTTAAGTCGCGGCCAGGTCGATTCCCGGTCCACGCCGCCACGCCCGATGAATGTAGCACCGAATCCAGCGCCGTCATCGCCCTAGAAACCCATCTGAAGCCGGCGACTTAGCTATTGGCGCTGCATTAACGCAGCAACCTTGTCCCGTAGCTCTTCGTCTTGTGCCGCAAGCGCCTCGGCCCGGGTCAGCATGCGATGGGCCTCATCTTCGAGACCGAGCTCCCGCAGGAGCCGGCCCGCCTCGTAGTGGTAGAGGGCGTGATGGTCTCGGTCGCCTCCTTGGCTCAACGCGCGATACATGTCGGCGGCGCGGTCCAGTCTGCCATCGGCTTCGTAGAGCTTGGCAAGGGTGGTCGCGGTGGGGACCGGGAAGTCTCTCACCTGGCGTTGAGTAAAAAATTCGATGACTTGCTCGAAAAAGCTCTTGGCCTCTTCAGTTTTGCCGGCAGCCTCGTAAGCGAGTCCCAGCTCCTCGAGGAGGCGCCAGTCTGCCGACGCGCTCTTGCTGAGCTCGAGGGATGTTCGAAGCACGTCGAGGGCCTCGTTGGCGTGCCCTTTGTCACGGAGAAACGCTCCCATGGCGAGATAGGGCCGATAGTCCTCGGGCATCGCGTCGATGGCGCCCTCGAAGTGCGACATGGCCTCGTCGAGGTCGCCTCCCTCCTCTGCGAGCCGGGCGAGGGCAAGGTGCGCACCGAGCTTGGTTTCGCCCCCCTCTTTCGTATCGAGCGCGCCGAGAAAGCGCTCGAGCGCGTCTTTGCCGCCTGCGAGGTCGTCGGTGAGCAGCCGCGCGCGCCCGAGCTCGAGCCAGAGGTATCGTGGCTCCGCCGCCCGTTCGACGATCGCTTGGAGGCCCTCACGCGCCTCTTCAAACCGCTCGCACTGCATGGCCACCAGCGCATCGAACAGAGGCTCACCGTAGCCCTCGTACTCGTCCGCCTGTTCGTCTTGCCACTGCCCCGCGATCAGCGCGATCCGTTCCTCATCGGTCATCTCGTGCGAGACGGCTTGCTCCCGAGCGTCCTCGGCCTCGAGCCCATCGAGAAGTTGCTGCGCCTCGTCACGAATCGTAGCCGTGACCGCAACTTCGAGCGCACCCTCGAGCTCGTGGGTCGCGAGCTCGATCGCCCCGTCGGCGAGGTACTTTTTGGCTTCGTCGATGCGCTGCTCTGCGATGGCATCGATGCATTGGCGGATCTTGTCGACGAGTGAAGCATGAGCGCGGTCCGTATGCGCGTCCAAGGCCTTTTCGTAAACGAGCTTGGCCGGTCCGAAGTCGCCCGCCGCGAAAAGCGCATCGGCCTTCTTTTCGAGAGCGGCGGGGTCGGCCGTGAAGAGTTTCTTGAATAGGCTCATCGGTCAGCCGCTGAACTGCTTGGAGCGGCGCTTGGCGGCCTGCTTGAGGGGTCCCGGAATCCCGCGGCTGCGCGAGAGCGCGCGAAGGTCGTTGCGCCTGAGGTGGCTCAAGAATCCCATCGACAACGCGAGTGGGGTCTTGGGGTTGTTGCAGAGATGGCGTTTGATCTCGTAGCTCCGCAGCCACTCCCGCTTCCTGCCGATGTACCGAAGGATGTCTTCGGAGACCTCTCGGCTTTGCGCGGCGTTCTTGGCCTCGCTCTCGCCGGTGGCGGGCGACGAGATCGCTGCCAGGGCTACTATCTTGTTCGGGTCGCGCAGAAGGATCGACCGAGCGGCCGCATTGCCGAGTAGCGCCATTCGAATCTTCTCGCCGATGTTCATGCCACGAATCTTGGATTGCAGCGGAATGAATTCTTCTTTGGTTTCTTCGGTGCCGTCGACCTCGTCGCGCGCCACTGCGTCCTGGTCGGCGTCTTCGTCGAGGGCTTTGGCAAAGAGCTGGTCGCTTGGGAGCGGTTCTTCGCTCGGCTCGGCGATTAGCTGCCCTCGAATCGCCCTCTTGAGCTCCTCGAACATCGGAATGCCGGTGACCTCGACATCGTGTCGCGCCGCGAGCTCGATCAATCGATCGGCCGTCGACATTCGGGTGTTCTTGTTCCTGTAGAGCGCCTCGATGATCTCGGGGGCACCGAGGAGCCGTTGCTGGTTGACGGCGATGATTTCGGTGATGCGCTCGACACAGTGACTCGAAATGCGCGCGATCGTCGCGTCCGCCGCCGCGTGGTTCGAGGCGAGTCGCGCCAAGACATCGTCGTTTCTGGAGAACCGAAGGGCAACCTCGTGGAGCACGCCTGCGGGTAGGTCGGCCTTGCATGCGGGTAGCAACACGTTTTCCGGCAGCCCCGCGAGCGTCTCGGCTGCGGCCTGACTCACTCCGGCGTCGGCGTCGGCAGAGAGCTGAGCCAACAGCAACACCAGGTCGGCCCCCTTCACCGGGACCATTCCCTTGGCCGCCATCATTCGGGCGGCTGCAGGGCCATTGGGGTCGGCGAAGCGTCGCAACGCCTCGGGGACTTGGTCCAATGGGATCGGGAGCTCGGGTGTGGCCAGCATTCGTGCCTGTTCGATCTTAGCGCCTATTTGCCTCTGAACTCAGGTTCTCGTTTTTGTAGGACCGCACTGATGCCCTCCTTGGCGTCCTCCGTATTCAGGCTCTGCGCTTGAAAGCCGGCTTCTTCGATGGCGGCTTGTCGAATATCCCAACCGAGCCCCCGGCGGATCGAGGCCTTCATCGTTTGCACCGCGAGCGGGGCCGAGCCCGTGATGGCCCGAGCGATTCGAAACGCGGTCGGCAGCACTTCGTCTGCGTCCACCGCGTGACTCACCAGCCCGATTCGCAACGCTTCGCTACCCTGGATGAGCGAGCCGGTGAACAGAAGCTCGGCGGCTTGGGCGGGGCCTACGAGCCGAGGGAGCAAATAACTGATGCCGAGCCCAGAGTGGATTCCCAAGCGTGCGAAATTGGCACCATATTTCGAATCGCGGTTGGCGACGCGGATGTCGGCGAGAAGGGCCAGCCCGAAGCCGCCCCCGACCGTATGGCCGTTGAGCGCGGCGACCACCGGGACTCGGACATCCAGCACCTGTAGAAAAGGCTCGTACATGGCGTAAGACGCCTCGCGAGAAGGCTTACTGAGATCGTCACGCTGCAAAGACGACCGGAGATCGGCCCCCGCGCTGAAACAGCGACCCTTACCCGTGATGACCAAGCAGCGAATGTCTGCGTCGTTTCGGGCGAGCTCGATCTGTTCCGAGAAGGCGTCGAGCAGCTCGGGGCTCATGGCGTTTCGTTGCTCGGGCCGATTTAAGGTCAGAATCCCGATCCAGTCCGCCGATTCATACTCGACCGCCCGCGTGCCCATGGTGGGCCGACTCTAGCGGGCGCCGGGCCAGCGGCAACCTCGGATTCTTCGCCGATTTCTTGCCCCCCGAGAGCCCCCGGGTTAGCCGGATTCTATGCAGGGGACCAAGGTCGTTCGCCCGTTTCCATTCTTTCGCGCCGGGGCCCGGGCGAGTCAGCCTCAGCTGGCAAAGCCGATTCTGGTGCTGGAGGACGTGTACAAGTTCTTCCGACCTGACCAGCCGACGCTGCGGGGCGTCAATCTCAAGGTCGAGCGAGGGGAGTTCGCGTTCATCACCGGCCCGAGCGGCGCGGGGAAGAGCACGCTGTTGAAGCTCCTCTACCGAGAGCTCATGGTCGACGAGGGGCGAGTGCTCTTCTGCGGTCGCGACATCGGTCGGCTCACCGACAAGTCGATTCCTTTCTTACGACGCAACCTCGGGATCGTCTTTCAGGATTTCAGGATCATCGATCACTGGACGGTGTTCGAGAACATTGCCGTCGCCTTGGAGATCCTCTCGATGCCGCAACGGCTGATCCGGTCGCGCGTCGCCGAGGCGCTCGAGCGCGTTGGGCTGAACGGCCGCGGCGACGAGCAAACCAGCAACCTTTCCGGCGGCGAAAAGCAGCGCGTTGCGGTTGCGCGCGCGATCGTACCAGAGCCGGCGCTCATTCTAGCGGACGAGCCGACCGGGAACCTCGATCCGCACCTCGCGATCGACATCCTCACGCTGTTCGAGGAGATCAACTCGACCGGGACGACCGTATTGTTCGCGACCCACGACCACTCGCTGATTTCCAAGCGCGATCATCGGCTCATCTCGATCGACGAAGGTCGTGTCGTCGAGGCACGACAGGGGCTCAAAGACTGGCCGGGCAGTGGCATTCACACGCTTGTGGGGTGAAACGATGGAAGTGAAGAGCGCAATGACGCGTGCGAGGCGCGGGCTTCGCGAGGAGCGCCGACTCTATATCGTCGCGGTCTCGAGCTTGGCGGTCGCCTTTCTGTGTCTCGGGGCGACCCTTCTCGGGGTGACCAATCTCGATGCAGCCGCCGATCGGTGGGGGCAAAGCGGTCGCATCACCTTGTTCCTCAAGGATGATGCAGACCCGCAAGACATCGCGCAGCTCCGTGTCGTGCTCGAGGGACTCAGCGATGTGCGCGAGGTCACCCACGTGACGCCCGAGCAGGCAAAGGCGTCCTTCCTCGAAGAGGCCGATGTCGGCGCAGACCTCAGCTCGCTCCCGAAGGAGGTCTTTCCGGCGTCGCTCGAGGTGAGCCTCGTCAATGGAGTGACCCGGGAGCGAAGCGAGTCCATCGCCACCCGGCTCGGCCAGTTCCGAGCGGTGAGTGACGTCGAAAGCTATCGCAGCTGGTTCCAAAAGCTCGACGACCTGTTGTGGGGGGCTCGCATGCTCGCCGCAGGGCTGGCGTTGCTGGTCATGTTCTGTGTGATCGCGGTCATCGGGAACACGATCCGCCTCGCGGTGGCGCGTCGCCGTCAGGAGATCGAAGTGATGAAGCTCTGCGGGGCGACCAACGGCTTCGTACGGGGACCATTCGTGCTCGAGGGCATGTTTCAGGGCTTTGCGTCCGCGTTGTTAGCGGTCTTGGCATTGCTGGTGGGGTATCTCGCTCTCCACGAATCGGTCGATTCGACGCTGGCTGCCCTGACGGGAAGCCGCGTGGTCTTTCTCGGCGTGTGGACGTGGCTGTTGTTGCTGATCGGCGGAGCGCTGATCGGGGCGATCGGCAGCGCCCTGTCGGTGCGGCGCTACCTGGCGGTGTGACATGAAAATCGATTGCCGATTCTGGGTCTTGGTCGCAGCCGCGCTGGCCGCGCCTACGGCTGGCGCGGAGCCCGATCCCGGTGTTGCTGAGCTCACCGACGTAGCCGCGATCGAAGGCACCATCGCCGAGCAGCTTGCTCGGATCGAGCACGCCCAAACCCGACAGGCGCAAATCGACACCGAGATTTCGGGACTCCAGAACCAGCGCGGCGAGGCGGAGGGCCGCTTGCACGAGCGGGCTCGTGCGCTCTACCGGGTGCGACGGGCCGGCATGTTGCCGGTGGCGGGTGGTTTTGATGCCCTGATGCAGCATCTTGCGAGGGTTCAGCGGCTTTCCCGGATGGTCAAAACAGACCTCGACACGATGGAGTTTCTCGAGGAGCGCGGCGCGGCGCTTCGAGTGGAAAAGAAGGATCTCGCCGATGAGCTCGAGCTGGCCCAGGTGATGTTGCGCGCCCTGGAGGCGAAAAAGGCGGAGCTCGAGCAGGGCCAACGAAGCGCTTCACTGTTTCATGAAACGCTGAGCGGCGAGCGTTCCGAGCCAGCCCCTGAAGAGACGCTCTCGTACGGGCGCATCCGGGTCTCGGGTGACATGGACGACCTCGGTGACGGTTTTGCGCAAATGCGGGGCGAGCTCGCTCTGCCGGTGCAGGGTTCGTTGCGGGTTGGCGACGCACAGCGAGAGGGGGCTCCGGGATTGGAGTTCTACGGGCGTCCGGGCGGGCCCGTGTACTCGGCTGCCGACGGCCGCGTGGCCTTTGCGCAGAACTACGGCGCCTATGGACTCATGGTGATCCTCGATCACGGCAACAGCTTCTACACGGTGTACGGGGGCCTCGGCCAAAGCGATGTCCGGGTTGGCGACTGGGTCGGGATGAGCACGCGGGTAGGGACGCTCGACGCGACGGGGCCCGATGCGATTCTGTTCTTCGAGGTGCGACGAGGGACGAAGAATCTCGACGCGCGAAGCTGGCTCGGGCTCTAGCAGCGCCGGTGCCAGCGTGTCTGCGTCAACCGGTGACTCGGACCGCGGCCCGAGTCACCTACTCCTCGAGAACAGTGCCAGTGTCAGCGTCCGTGCCAGCGCCACCCCCGCGCACCGGGCCTGTGTTATTCTCGCGCGGAGGTCGGCGATGTATCGGAGGTTCATCAACTGGTTCTCGACGACGATGGTCGGGCGGTGGATTGCGATTCA
>Ga0224497_10000877_pt1 | contig 19945 bp, 12 predicted proteins | sample SF_Jul11_sed_USG_4_FD_167970 | JGI IMG/M metagenome (GOLD analysis project Ga0224497, IMG submission 167970) | Sediment microbial communities from San Francisco Bay, California, United States - SF_Jul11_sed_USGS_13 | ecosystem: Environmental > Aquatic > Marine > Sediment | place: USA... | reverse complement strand
GCCCTGGTCGACCGGCGGCGGAGACAGCCCCTACTCCATCGCCGTGCATCCGGGCGATACGGTGCTCCCCCGTGGCGCGGACCTCAAGATCACGGCCGAGCTGCGGAACTTCGATACCGACCAGGTCGAGATCGCGCTGCGGCGCGGCGGGTCGTCGGAGTGGGAGCGCTGGCCGATGACCGTGGACGACGAGAGCGGGAGCTTCGATTTCCTCGCCTTCAGCATCGACTCCGTTACCGAGTATCTCGTCGACGCGGGGCGTGTCCGCTCGGCCGTCCACCGGATCGAGGTAGTCGATCTCCCCTACGTCGACCGGATCGATCTCGAGCATCGCTTCCCGACCTACACGGGGCTGAGCCCGCGAATCGAGGAAGACGGTGGCGATATCGCGGCGGTCGCTGGGACCGAGGTCACACTCACTGTGATCCCAACGATGCCGGTGGTGGGCGGATTCCTTGTTCTCGACGAGCGTGATACGATTGCGCTCGATCTCTCGGCGCCAGACGCACTCACCGGATCGCTGAGGATCGAGCGGAACGGTAGCTACCGGGTCGTCTTGCGTAGCGAGCGAGCCGCACCGGTCGTCGGCTCGCCGGACTACTACGTCGACGTCCTTCTCGATCAGCCTCCGTCGCTTCGGTTCAGCACCCCAGGCCGGGACATCTCGGTCACCAGTATCGACGAAGTGTTCGTCGAGGTTTCGGCTGAAGACGATTACGGGGTCGGCCGGGTCGAGTTACGCTACGCGGTGAATGGAGGGCCGGAGCGAGCGGTCCCCCTGTACAGCGGGTCACGGACCCCTCGTCAGCTCACCGCTGGTCACACCTTCTACCTCGAAGAGACCGACCTCGAGCCAGGTGATTTCCTGTCGTACTACGCTCGTGCGACTGACGCCAACCGCGTAGGTGGCGTTCAGACCACCACCACGGACATCTACTTCCTGGAGATCCGACCGTTCGACCGTCGCTACCGTCAGGCCGAAGCGCAGGGGGGCGAGGGCGCCGCGGGGACCGGCGGCGAGGTCGGCGAACTGTCGTCCCGGCAGCGACAGATTGTCGCCGCCACGTTCAAGGTGGTGCGTGATTCCAGCCAGCTTCTTGCCGATGAGGTCCGCGAAAACCTCGCGACCTTGGCCCTGGCCCAGGGCCGGCTCCGTGAGGAAGTCCAAACACTGGTGGACCGAATGGAGAGCCGGCGGGTGGTCCAACTCGATTCCACGTTCCAGGCGGTGGCGGAGGCGTTGCCGCAGGCAGCGGTCGCGATGCAGGAGGCCGAGGAACGGCTGGGCGAGCGACGGCCACAGGACGCCCTCTCGCCGGAGCAGCGTGCGCTCCAGTTTCTCCAGCGTGCGGAAGCAGCGTTCCGGGAACGGGAAGTGACTCGAGGCGGCAACCAGCAGGGTGGCGGCGGTCAATCGGCCAGCGCCGAAGATCTGGCCGATCTGTTCGATCTCGAGATGGACAAGCTGCGCAACCAGTACGAGCAGGTCGACCGTGGGGAGCGGCGGGAAACCAGCCAACAGGTCGACGAGATCCTCGAGAAGCTCCGAGAGCTCGCCCGGCGTCAGCAGCAGGAAAACGAGCGCATGCGGGCTCAGGCACAGAGCCAGGGCGGCGGTGGCGGGTCCGAGGCGCAGCGCCGACTGGCCGACGAGACCGAGGAGGCCGCCCGCCGTCTCGAGCGGCTCTCCCGCGAGCAATCGCGCCCCGATCTCGAGCAGACCGCTCGGCGGCTCCGCGAAGCGGCGGAGGCCATGCGTCGCGCTGCGGCGACTCGGAACGCCGACGGGACCGCTCGGGGGCAGTCGGCCCTCGACGATCTACGTGACGCTCGGCGCCGGTTGGAGCAAAGCCGGTCAGCCGGAGGCGAGGGTGAGATCCGCGACGCGCTGAGACGTGCCGAGCAACTGAGCGAGCAGCAGCAGGACGTACGGCGTGACGTCGAGCGACTGGAAGCAGCCGCTGCCGATCGTGACGAGCAAGTCCGCCGCTTGGTGGAGCGCAAGAATCAGATGGCCGACGAGGTGCGCGACCTCGAAGCACAACTCGCCGAGCTCGCCAGGACAATGCGCGAGGAACAGAAGGACGCAGCCCGTCGGCTCGGCGAGGCGGCGCGCGAGATGCGTGATCAGCGCCTCGCCGACAAGATCCTGTTCTCACGGGGAGTGGTGCAGGACCGGTCGACGGAGTACGCGCGCAATTTCGAGGAACAAATCGGGGCTGACCTCGAAAACCTGGAACAGCGGATTCGCGACGCGCTGGATGCGGTCGGCGACACGCGGGAGCAGCGGCTCGGTCAATCGCTCGATCGTGCTCGCGATCTCGTCAACGCGCTCGAGTCACTGGACGAGCGGCTGCGTGCCGCGGCCGAGCCCCAGCAGCCTGGCCGCGAGGGACAGGAATCACCGCAGCAGGGACAGGGACAGGAAACGTCGGAGCCGCAGGGAGGCGAGCAACCCGGACGGGAACAGTCGTCGCCTCAGGGCATGCCGCGTGGCGGCGGGACCGGACAACTCTCTCCAGACGATGTTCGGCAGTTCCGGGGAGAGCTCGGGAGGCGACGGAACGAGATGGCAGAGCTCCGGCGTGAATTGGCGGAGGAAGACGTGGACGTCGCCCAGCTCGATCGGATCCTGCGCGGCCTCGGCACGCTCCAGAACCGCGGCACCCTCGGCGATCCTCGGGGATTGGCTCAACTCCAGGCGGAGATCATCGCCGGATTGAAGGAGTTCGAGTTCGCGCTCCGGCGTGAGCTGGCCGGTACAGATGAAGAGCGGCTCTTCCTGTCAGGGTCCGATGACGTGCCCGAGGCATATCGCAAGCTCGTAGAGGAGTACTACAAAGCGTTGTCGCGGAGCCGGCGGTAGCCCAGCGCGGGCCACGGCCGAAAACGACGACGGCCCCGCGATCCAAGTGCGGATCCCGGGGCCGTCGCTTGTGCGGCTCGAGCGGTCTACAGGGTATGCACGATCAGCGCGACCGCTAACAATGTGTTGGTCGAGAGATTCCAGATCACGTTGGCACCCATCGCCGGCAGAGGGACCGGCTGCTCGGGATTGCCAAACGCCCACTGCAGGGGCTTGACCAACAGCACCAGTGAAGGAAGGGTTGCCGCGAGCGCGAGCAGAGGCAGGTAGCCCATGATCACCGCCACAACAATCGCCACCGGCGTCAGGATGGCCGCGACGGCGTAGATCTTGGCTGCCGCCGGTCGGCCAAACCGGATGACCAAGTGGCGACGCCCACCCTGCCGATCCGCCTCGACGTCCGGGAACTCGTTCAGCAACAGGAGATTGAACGTCATGAAGAACGCGGGGATCGCAGCGGCCAACGCCGGATCCGGAACGTTGCCCGTTTGCACGAGGGCAATCCCGACCACCGGAAGCGCGCCGAGCCCCAGGCCGGCCGCCAACTCCCCGACTCCAAGCTTGGTGAGCACGTCCGTATAAAACACGATGGTGATCGCGCCCACGATCATGATCGGCAACAGGGCCCACCCGATGCGGGTGATGAACCAGATGCCGACCGCCAGTCCGAGGATCGCCCAGCCAATCCCGTACAGCAGCGCTGAACGCGTCGAGATCGCGCCGGACGGCAGCGTTCCGGTGCCGCCCGAGAACGGCGTTCGCTGGGTGTGGAGGTCGATCCCGGTGCGTGCCATGTCGCTCCACTCGTTGAAGACGTTCACCGCGATGTGGAGCGCCACGAGGCCAACCATGCCGACCGTCGTGTGGAGCCAACTGAACTGTCCGGCATACGCCGCGGCAGCCGCCCCGGACGCCACGAGCGTGATGGGCAGGAGGAGGAACGGGCCGCGGGAGATCCCGGCGTATGGCTTGAGACCAGACATGGACGCACCACTGGGAGGAAGTGAGATGCTAAATACCCCGGTGACGGCCGGGGATCAAGCGCCTTCCGGAGCCGCGACGTCCGTGGGCCTTCTGTTCCCCGGCGACCCCAACTACGTTGCGTCGGCCGTCTTCGGCGGGCCATTGCACTAGGAATCGTGACGAAGGAGCTACAGTGCCAAGGATGCCTTCTCAGGCGCCCATCGCGCTCGCTGCCGCGCTTCTTACGGTCGCCCTGAGCGGTGCCGCCGCATGCGCTGGTTCCGACGCTGGCGAGGCGCCCGTCCCGGAAGAGATCCACGGGTTCCCGCTGGCCGAAGTCAAGGCGGGCGAGGACGCCGCCGCCGTACTCGAAGGCATGCACGGCAAAGAAGTGGCGCCCGACCGGAGTTGGGTCGCCACCTACGGACCGGAAGAAATGGGCACCACGCTCTACGTCAGCCGGTACGAGAGCGCCGAGACGGCCACGTCAGAGCTCGCGCGCATGGCGGCCGGCGTCGATGGCGAAGGAACCGGCTTCGGCCATCACGCGCAGTTCGAGGTCGCCGGCCTCGCCGTTCACTCCGTGTTCGGAAGGGGACAGATCCACTATTTCTACGCCAAGGATCGGGACTTGGTGTGGCTCGGCATGGTGCCGATGCTCGCGCGAGTGGGCGTAGCGCAGCTGCTGAACGTCCCGCCGGACTCGATCCCGCCGTTCGGCGCGCCGGCGGCCGCGGCAACGCCATCGGGGAGCCGACCGGAAGCTCCTAGCGGTTTGCCTGCTCGTTGGACGGCGAGGGCAACGCCAGCTCAACGTGCTCGACCAAGCGGTCGGCCAGCGTCGCGAGCTCACGCTCCCTGCGCATGACCGCGGTGACACCGAGCGATCGAGCCACGAGGAACGCGCCACCGATGGTGCCGAGCAGGCCGAAGGCCGCGACGGCCGACGGCTCACCGCCACCCACGCCACCTCCCACGGTGAGTCCGAAGAGCCCGCCGAAGAAGGCACCGGCCACGCCCCCGAAGAGCTGACCCGCTACCTGCTCCACCTGCTCCCGGATCTGAATCCTGGTGCGGCCGTCACGCGGGGTGACCGCGATCCGCACCTGGCGCCCGGGCATGCCTCCGTGCACGCCGCTGTTCCACACAAGGCTGTCCTCCCACACGGTGATCTTGCCCCGTCCAAAGGTCATCTGGATTTCTTCCACGATTTCGCCGAACGCGGCCACCGGGATCTCCCGTTCCACGACCCGATCGATCGACACCGTCGTGGCCGACAGGCCTGATGAACCAACGGGTGCGGGCACGACCACGCGGCCGGGCCCTGTGTGATCGATCTCCACCAGCGCGCGGCGCACGTCGTCCGGTGGGATACCGACCTCTGCGGCGATTCGCTCGACTCCTCCCACGGAGAAGAGCCCCTCCTGCGTCGGGCGCTCCGCCTGCAGCTCCGCGGCGCGCCCCACGATCTCCCGAATCTCTGCATCGGTGTATCGGGTGGGGGATCGGTCGGCACTTTGAACGAGTGCGTCGGCGAACGACGCCGCGGTCGGGAACCGGTCGGTCGGGCGCAGCGCCAGCGCCCGGGCAAGTACCTGTTCCACGCGTCCCGAAAGCGCATCCAACCGTTGACGGTGCAGCGGCTCGGCATCGACGAACCGGCCGATTCTGGCCGCCGTCTCGGTGACCCAGAGCCCCGGGGGTTCGCCGACCAGCATCTCGTACACGACGCACGCAAGTCCGTACACGTCCGTCCGCTCGTCGATGTGGCGAACCCCAGCGGCCTGTTCCGGACTCATGTATCCCGGAGTTCCCAGTGCGAAGCCGGTGCGGGTGGTGGGAGGACCGCCGGCCGTGCTCACAGCCTTGGCGATCCCGAAGTCGACCACGAAGGCGTGGCCCTGCGCCAGCAGGATGTTCTCGGGCTTGATGTCCCGATGGAGGACCCCCATGCGATGCGCGTAGCCCAGTGCATCCGCTACCTGGCGCGTAATGCCGAGCACCACTCCGAGCGGCAGCGGGGCGCTGCGACGCAATAGTGCGCGCAGCGACTCGCCATCGACGTATGGCATGACATAGTAGAGGAATCCTTGGCTCTCGCCCGAGTCGTGGAGCGCAACGATGTGCGGGTGGGAGAGCCGGGCGGCGATCGCGATCTCCTTGAGGAAACGCTGGGTGCCGATGGAGGCGGCGAGATCCGGCCGGAGCACTTTCAGCGCTACATCACGTTCGTGCTTCAGGTCCTGAGCGAGATAGACGGTGGCCATCCCCCCCTGCCCCACCATCCGCACCAGGTCGTACCGATCGGCGAGCGCCGCCCGTAGTGCCGTCGTGATCTCCCCCATAGAGGTAAACTACGATGAGGGGTGCACCAGGTCGACCGGGGCGCGCCATGCACTCGGACCGCTCGGTGTATGCCCTCGAGACCGGGGGAGGTGACGAGCATGGTGCAGCGCGACTACATCATGCGCATGATCGAGCAGATGGGCATGATCCTGATCCGGCTGCGCGAGATCATCCTGAAGCGGACGCTGGCACCAGCCCAGGTGCGCCAGGAGCTGGAGTCGGTGCTGCAAGGCGTGGGCTTCGACCTCTCTCTGGCCAAGCTCGCGGACGCCGCGACGCTCGAGCAGATGGTGGCTCCGACAGGCGAGCTGGAGCCGGCACGCGGATGGCTGGTGGCAGAGACGCTCTACCTCGACGGCTTGGAATCAGCGCTGGACGACCGACCACAGGAGGCGCGCCTCAGCTTCGACAAGGCCCTCCGCCTCTACGGCCTACTCGCACCGGACGCCGTCCTTCCGAGCGGGTTCCCCGAAGCGAACGACCGGATCGCGGAAATCCGGGGCCGGTTGGAGGCGTTGAAGAACTGAGGGGAGCGGGGCCCGCTCAGCGCCAGGTGGGTGGCACTGCTTCCGGCTTGGTGGGCTTGATGGCGGTCCCAGCTCCCGCCAGGCGCTGCCGGATAGCACGGAGTTGCCGGAATCCGACCAGTCGTCGCGCGTCCTCGTCCCACAGGGTCATCCCCAGCGTCTTGAGGCTCTGCAGTACGGTGAGGCGTGTGACCTCGTGGAATTCGGGATTCTCATCGTAGCAGCGCTGCAGCCGGTAATTCGGGATCTGGCTGCACACGTGATGGATATGGTGCAGGCCGATGTTGGCCGTCAACCACTGCAGTGTTCTGGGCAGCATGAAATGTGAGCTGCCCTCGAGACCTGCCTCGTAGTAGTTCCATTCCTCCCGATAGCGCCAATACGTGTCCTCATACTGATGCTGCGCATAGAAGAGGAAGACGCCGATCGATCCGGCAATCAGCGTGATGGGGAGTTGCACGAGCAAAAATCGATCGATCCCGACCAGTAGCCACATGGCCGTCACCACGAGGAGGAGCGCGAGATTGGTGCCGTGCACGCTTCGCCACTCGCGCTTCCAGGTGCGCGGCAGGTCGAACGGGAACCGGTGCTTCAGAATGAACTGATACGCAGGGCCAATCAGCAACATCACCGCGGGGTGGCGATACAGCCGGTAGAAGAACCGTTTCAGTCGCGGGAGGCCCAGATATTCCTGCACCGTGAGCGTTGTGATGTCTCCGATCCCGCGCTGCTCGAGATTCCCGGAGCCGGCGTGGTGCATGGCGTGGGTCTTTCGCCAGTAGCGGTAGGGGACGAGCGTCAGTACGCCGATGGTGGCCCCGACCAGGTTGTTGAGGCGCCGCGAGGTGAAGAAGGAGCCGTGGCCACAGTCGTGCTGAAACATGAACATCCGCACCACCAGCAGTGCCGCTGGCAGTGACAGGACGAGCGTCAGCCAGTAGCCGCGGTCCATGCTCCAGAGCATGAGGAGCCACAGGGCGCCAAACGGGAGTGCGGTGGTGACCAGCTGGATCGCTGCGCGCCAGAAGCTGGGCTGCTTGTACGGCGCGACCAACGCGTTCCAGTCGGTGTTGCGAATGTCGGGGCTACCAGTGGTCATCGGTTCGAACTCGACGTTCGGCGGCAAAGGGCACGGCTATGAATAATACACACTGTGTTCATTAGCCCGCCACCGCTCTCGGGCGATAGATTGGCTGGGAGACCGAGTGGGGGACGCGTGGAGACGTTTGCGGTCGTGATCCTGATTGCCGTGGTCGGGCTTGGCATCGCTGCGGCCGCTCAGGCCAGTAACCGGAAGCCACTCCGGGACACATGGGGTGCCGCGGCAACGACACTGGGGCTGGGCTGCGATCCGGGGGATTTCTTCAACTATCCCGAGATCCACGGGCATCTGCGAGGCTGTTCGGTCAGGGTGTCGACCTTCACCAAAGGCGACGACTCCGCTCGCCACACCCGATACCGCATTACCTACCGCGTTTCGCTTCATCTGGGCCTCAGAATCCGAGAGCGAACCGTCTTCTCCGGCGTTCAGCGGCTCTTCGGCAAACGGGATCTCTCGTTCGGGGACGACGAGCTCGAAGAGCGCTTGGTGATTACGGCCACCGACCCTGATGCCGTCGTCGGCATGCTCGGCCCAGTGCGCCGTCGGGTGCTCCGCGATTTCTACGCTTTCTTTCCCGATGCCGCCATCGATGACACCACGCTCACGTGGGAGGCCGAAGGCATTAACGATAGTCGCGAACGGATCGTGGATCAGGTGAGGAATCTGGTCAGGATGGCTGAGGATCTCGAGCAATGGGCTCGCAAACCCGAGACGAGACGGTTTGAGGCGCCAGACGAATCCACTCAGCATGGACCTGAGCCCACGTCCGAGCCCAAGCGACTCCCAGCTGAGACCGAGCTCGCCGACGCCGGTGAATCTGAAGAATCGCAGTTACTCTCCTTTGCCGAACTGATCGATCCTGGATGGATCCCTCCACGCCTGTCCGAAAGCGGCGACCCGATGGAAGACACGCCCGAGCATAACGACGCCGATGGGGACGTCATCGCGGGGCGGCCGGAGCGCACACCAGGCAGCGACGACACTTCCCTGCGCCTGCGAATCGCCACCGATCACGCGGTGCTCGAAACCTTCCCACCGCCGAATCCGCCAACGACTCCCGGAGGGGATGACACCGCGAGGCCCGCGCCTGCGCCGCCCCCGGCTCCCACCACCCAGACCGCGCGCCACGATGCGCCCACTCATCCTCGCGACGCCACCGAGCTCCTGTTCGGCACACGACTCATGGGTGATGAGATGGAGCGTCGGTTCGCCCAGCACCTCGAGGGACGGCAGGTGCTGTGGTCAGGCGTACTCCGCAGCGTGACCACGTACCCGTTCGATCATGTCTTCGGCAAGGAACGGGGTGCCCGTGCCACCTTCGAGATTGCGCAAATGGAGGATGCGTACGGCGCCCGTCAGGTGCGCGCCGTCGTGCGGTTGCCCGAGGCGCTCGCGGGTCATCTTGTGCCCAGGGTGGGGCAGCGGCTCCTGTTCGAGGGCACGTTGTTCCGCTGCGAAGCGTTCATGCGGACGTTGTATCTGGTGGACGGCGCGGTTCCGGAAATCGCTCCGCCCACCGGGGGCACCCCTACCGCACGTCCAGCACGGGCGGGCCCAGCACGTCGCTCCGGGTCGTGATCCCGAGACCGGGGCGGGTGGGGGCAGCCAGCCGACCCCGCTCCCGTCGGGGAGCACCATCGGCCACGGTGACGGTCACGTAGCTGTTGAAGTCCGTCGCGGTGAAGAGCAGTTCCGGCGGTGTGGAGTGCGCCAAGTGCGCAATGGCCGCCGTCGTGACGTCGCCCCCCCAACTGTCCTCGATGGTCATGGCGATGCCGAGGGAGACGCACAGGTCTCGTACCTCTCTCGCCCTCGTGAGTCCGCCGAGCTTGCTGATCTTCACATTCACCACGTCCATGGCGCCGTCGCCCCAGCCACGCACCACCTGCTCGAGTGCGTCCATGGACTCGTCCAGCACGAACGGCTGGTCGATGTGTCGACGCACGGTGAGACATTCCTCGTACGTGCGGCACGGCTGCTCGATGTACACGTCGAGATCTCGAACGGCGCGGGCCACACGGAGCGCCTGGTGCGTGAGCCACCCCGTATTGGCGTCCGCGACCAAGATGTCGCCGGGGCGCAGGACGGCAGCAACGGCGTGAATGCGTTCCACATCTTCGTCGGGCTCGCCTCCCACCTTGAGCTGGAACCGCCGGTAGCCCTCAGCACGATAGCCCGCCACGCGCTCGGCCATCATTTCAGCCGGCGCTTGGGAGATGGCCCGGTACAGCGGGAAATCCTCTCCATGCCGCCCGCCGAGCAGCGTGCTGACGGACTGGCCCGTCGCCTGACCCAGGATGTCCCAGCATGCCATGTCGATCGGTGACTTTACGTAGGGGTGACCCTTGAGCGCGTGATCCATGGCACGATTGAGGGGACCGAGCTGCGTGGGATCCATGCCGAGCAGTGTGGGGGCCAGCGTGCGGAGCCCAGTCCTGACCCCATCCGGATACGACGGGAGATAGGCGGGTCCCAGCGGACACACCTCACCCACACCCGTGATGCCCGTATCCGTCTCGATACAGACCACGGTGCTGTCGAACACCGAGACGGCTTTGTCACCCGACCAAGCGTACGTCCCTTCGTGGAGGGGCAAGTCGACCTGATGCGCAGTGATACGGCGGATCTTCATCCTCGACTCCGGCGTGAGCGGGACGTTCGACGGTCCGAGCGTGAGGAAGATGCGTCCCCGGGCGGGGGTAGGCGAGGTCGGCCTGGGGAGCGGCGACCGATACGGGGATGGCCCCCGGGTGAAACCACCGCTAGGTTGTCGGGTTACATGTCGAGACCCCTGCCGAGGCATCACTCGTGAAGCTTTCCGACACCTCGATCCGTCGGCCTGTGCTCACCAGCATGGTGAGCATCGCGCTGATCTTGTTCGGTGGGATCGCCTACTCCCGGCTCCCGGTCCGGGAGTTCCCGGACGTCGACTCTCCCGTCGTGTCCGTCAGCACCTTCCTGCGGGGCGCCAACCCCCGCGTGATCGAGTCCACCGTGACCGACATCCTCGAGGAGGAGCTGAGCACCATCCCCGGGCTTCGCACCCTCACCAGCGCGAGCGCGGAGCAGTTCAGCAACGTCACGCTCGAATTCACGCTCGACAGGGATCTCGAGGCGTCGGCGCAAGACGTGCGGGACAAGGTGTCGCGGGTGCGGGGGCGCTTGCCCCAGGACATCGAGGAGCCGGTGGTGAGCAAGCAGGATGCCGACGCGCAGCCCTTCTTCTGGCTGGCGCTCTCCGGGGCCAACTACAGCCTGCTCGACCTGTCCGATCTCGGAGATCGCGAGGTGAAGACCCGGCTCCAGTCCCTTCCGGGTGTCGGCCGCGCCCAGGTCTTCGGAGAGCGGCGCTTCTCGATGCGCATCTGGCTCGATCCCGACGCGCTCGCCTCGCGCGGACTCACGGTGCAGGACGTCCAGACCGCCGTTCGCACCCGGAACGTGGAGATTCCGGCCGGGCGCATCGAGTCGGCGCGGCGTGAATTCACCGTGCGCTCGATGGGTGAGCTCAAGACGCCGGAAGAATTCCAAAACCTGGTGGTCGCGAATCAGGACGGCCAGTTGGTGCGTCTGCGCGATCTGGCCAGGGTGGAGTTGGGACCTGAGGACGACCGGGCCATCCTGCGCTTCAATGGGGTCACCGCCGTGGCCATCGGAGTGGTTCGACAGTCCAAGGCGAACCTGATCGAAGTATCGGACGCGATCCGGGCCGAGCTGCCGAACATCCAGGCCGCCTTGCCGGCCGGGGTCGAGCTGTCCGCGGCATTCGACGGTGCCACCTTCGTACGGCGCTCCATTCAAGAAGCGCAAGAAACCCTGCTGCTCGCAGGCTTTCTCGTGGTACTGATCATCTTCGTGTTTCTGCGCAACCTGAAGGGCACCATCATTCCCGGGCTCGCGATCCCGACCTCCATCGTGGCCGCGTTCGGCCTGATGTACTTCTTCGGGTTCACGATCAACAACCTGACGCTGTTGGCCCTCATCCTGTCGATCGGCATCGTTGTAGACGACGCCATCATCGTGATGGAGAATGCCTACCGTCACCAGGAAACGCTGGGCGAGACGCCGGAGCAGGCGGCGATGCGGGGGACGAGCGAGATCGCGTTTGCGGTGATCGCCACGACGATCGCGCTCGTAGCCGTCTTTTCACCGCTGGCCTTCCTTCGGGGCACGACTGGCCGGCTGTTCAACGAATTCGCCCTGGCCATGGCCGGTGCGGTCGTCATCTCGAGCTTCATCGCGCTCACCCTCACTCCCATGCTGTGCGCCAAGATCCTGCGGGTTCCCAAGTCGCACGGTCGGCTGTTCAACCTGTTCGAGAAGACGTTCCAGAACATCACGGACTCGTATGGCGTGGCACTGGCCTGGGCCATGCGGCATCGCTGGCTCATCGTGAGCGGCGGCGTCGCGACGGTCCTCGTCGCCGTCGTGGTATTCCAGAACCTCAGGCGGGAATTCGTCCCGCCGGACGATCGTGGCTTCTTCACCGTGTTCACCATTGGGCCCGAGGGTTCCTCGCTGGGGTATACCGACGACTACCAGCGCCGCGTCGAGGCGATTCTCGCGCAGACGAAGGACGTCGAGGCGTACTTCAGCATCATCGGGTTCGGTGGCCGGGTGAACAGCGGCATCATCTTCGTTCGGCTCACCGATTGGTCAGAGCGGGACCGGTCGTCGCAGGACATCATCGGAGAGGTCCAACCGCCATTCTTCGGGATCCCGGGGATCTTCGCCTTCGCGAACAACCCCTCTGCGTTCGGGGGTTTCGGCAATCCCGTGAACTTCGTGGTGCGGCATTCCAACTTCGATTCCCTGGCGGTCGGGATGGACCGCCTCATGGCCAGAGCCCGCGGGATCAACGGCCTGATCAATGTCGATACCGACCTGAAGGTCAACAAACCGGAGCTGACGATCACTTACGACCGCGATCGTGCCGAAGACCTCGGTGTTGGAATCGCCGACATTTCGAGTACGCTGCAGACCATGCTCGGCGGCCAGCGGATTGGCACGTTCACACGGGCCAACAAGCTCTACTACGTCATCGCGCAACTGGCACCGGCCGAGCGTGCGACCCCGGGCGACATGACCGGTCTGTACCTGCGAGGCGTCGATCGCCAGCTCGTGCAGCTGTCCGCCGTGGCCCGTATCGAGGAGGGGGTGGGACCGCGTCAGCTGAGCCACTTCAATCGGGTGCGCTCGGCGACCCTCACCGGCAACCTCGCACCAGGTTTCACCCTGGGCGAGGCCCTGGACTCGCTGTACGCTGCCAGCGACGAAGTCCTGCCACTGGGCAGCAGCATCGCGTTGTCCGGGGAGAGCCGGGAACTGCAAGAGAGCGGCAATGCGCTCTACTTCGCGTTCCTCCTGGCACTCGTGGTTGTGTTCATGGTGCTCGCCGCACAGTTCGAGTCGCTCCTGCATCCGTTCACTGTGATCCTGGCAGTGCCGCTGGCGGTGACCGGCGCGCTCGTGACCCTACTGATCACCGGGTCGACGCTCAACCTGTTCAGTCAGATCGGCATGATCCTGCTGATCGGCCTAGTGACCAAGAACTCCATTCTGTTGGTGGAATACGCCAACCAACTCAAGCGCACCGGCCTCGACGCCGCACAGGCCATGCTTCGCTCGGGCGCGATCCGGCTGCGACCGATCGTCATGACCTCGGTCGCCACGATCGTGGGCGCCATGCCGATCGCGCTCGGTCTCGGAGCGGGATCGGCTAGTCGCCGGCCACTGGGCTATGCCATCGTGGGCGGCATGATCTTCTCGACGCTGCTAACGCTGTTCCTCGTCCCCGTGGTGTACGTCCTGCTCGACGCCGTTCAGGAACGGATCAGCTTGCGACGACGGGCACCCGACCTTGCGACGGCGGAGGCCGGTTGATGTTGTTTCTGGTTGCCATCGCCCATCTCGCGGTCATGCCGGCCCCACTCCCCACCGGCTTTCAGGACTCGCTCCCGCGCATCACATTGGCCGAGGCGCTGGAGCGGGCCACGCAGCTCGACCCGAACTACGTGTCGGCGGTGCGTCAGATTGTCGATGCGGCGTGGGGACGACGTGCGGCGATCGCGGCCTTCATCGTGCCGTCGGTCACCGCCCAGCTCTCGGCAACCCAGTACTCGAGCGCGTTTTTCAATATCGGGACCGGCGAGCCGGCGTCCACGATCGTCGATGCCCGGCTCGATGGGCGGCTCAACCTGTTCTCCGGTCTCAGCAAGGTGGCGGAACTCCAGCGCACCTCGGCGGAGCTAGAGGGCGCGCGTGCCGGTGAGCTCGAAGCCCGATTCACCACGGCGCTCCTCACCGAGTCCGACTACTACGACGTCATCGCCCAGCGGGAGCTCGCGGGAGTTGCCACCGAGCGCGTACGTCGGGCACAGGAGCAACTGGCGGTAGCGCGAGCGCGAGTACTCTCGGGCGCCGCCGTGCAGACGGACTCACTCCAGCTCCTGCTCGAGCTGACGGAAGCACGCGTCGCCCTTCTCCGGCAACAGGCTCGGCTCACGGTGGCACGCTACCAGCTTGCCCGCCGGGTTGGGGCACCGGGCCCGGTTGATGCCGTGCTCGACGTGACGCTGACCCCACTGGCGCTGCCGCTCACACTGGACGACGCCATTCAAGAGGGAGTGGAGTCGAGCCCGGAGGCGCTCGGGGTCCGCGCCTCCGAACGGGCTGCCGAGGCGCTCGTACGCTCGGCGCGCGGTGCATACGCACCACGAATCGATCTGTTCGGTCTCGTCACCGCCACCGACGAAACCTTCTTCCCGAGCGCCGTGACGCGATCGTCAGTCGGCGTGGCAGTGAGTTTTCCAATTTGGAACGGCGCGCAGCGGGAAATCGCGCTCTCGCGGGCGACCACTACGCGTGAGGTGGCACGGGCATATCGTGCCGACATCGAACTGGCGTTGCGTCGAGACGTGGTGGAAGCGTACGAAGCCTATGAAGCGGCGCGTGCCACCTCCGAGCTTGCCGCGCAGGCCGTTGTCGTCGCCAGCGAAAACCTGCGCGTCCAGCAGGAACGGTACCGCGCGGGAGCAACCACCATCATCGAACTCATCACGGCTCAGGTGAGTCTGTCCGAGGCGGAAGCCGGGCTGGTGCAGGCGCGATACGGAACGCGGCTGGCCCTTTCCGGTCTCGAGGCAATCCTCGGCCGCCGCCTTTTCTAGCGGAACGTATCCCATGACAATGCGCACCTCGACTGCTGCTGCCCTTACGTCACTCGCTCTCGCTGCCTGCGGCGGCGGAGCGTCCGGGGACGGTCCCGGCGGCGGAGGTGGTCCTCCACCCACGCCCGTCGAGGTCGCTGCCGCTCGCACCGACACGGTCGTCGACGCGATCCTCGCCACCGGAACCATCGAAGCGGTCCAATCAATCGAACTCCGTCCCGAGGTTCAGGGTCGTCTCACCGAAATCCTCGTTCGCGAGGGCCGCGAAGTTACGGCCGGCACACCGCTGTTCAAGGTCGATGACGCGGAACTCACCGCGCTGGTGGCTCAACTCACCGCAGAGCGCGACCGCGCCGTCCAGGCGCTGGAGCGCACCAAAGGACTGCTCGCAGAGAACGCCTCGTCGGAGGCCGACCTGGAGGAAGCAGAAGCGAACGCGCGGAGCCGGCAGGCGCAGCTCGAACTCCAGCAGGTGCGCCTCGAGCGCACCGTCGTGCGGGCGCCGTTCTCCGGCGTGGTCGGCGCCCGGTTCGTGAGCCTCGGCGACTACGTGACGACGTCCACCCGCCTCACCACCCTCCACACCGTCGACCCGCAGCGGGTGGCGTTCCAGGTCCCGGAGCGCTATGCCGAGCGGCTGGCGGTGGGGCAAGAGATCACGTTCCGGGTCGCCGCGATCGACCGGCAGTCCACCGGCACCGTGGACTTCGTCGACCCAGTTGTCCAGGTCCCTGCCCGCACCATTCTCGTCAAAGCGCGGGCGGCGAACCGTGACCGGCTCTTCAAGCCCGGCATGTTCGTCGAGGTGCGTCTCGCTTCCGACGTGCGACCCAATGCGATCGTTGTGCCGGAAGACGCGATCCTTCCGCTCGAGGGTGTCGATTTCGTATGGGTGGCCAAGGACGGCACCGTGTCCCGCCGACAAGTGACCCTCGGCGTGCGTACGCCGGGATTCGTGGAGGTCAGCGATGGCCTCACATCGGGCGAACAGGTGGTGGTCGGCGGACTGCAGCGCCTGTTCGAAGGCGCGCCGGTCGTGCCCACGGTCGTGGAGCGGTAGCCGCTCCGGAACACCTGGCAACGATGGCCGGAACCAGATGTCGCGTCGCGATCGTCGGTGGGGGATTCGGCGGACTGTACACGGCCAAGCGACTCCGCCGAGCACCGGTCGATGTGACACTCGTCGATCGTCGCAACTTTCACGTGTTTCAGCCCCTGCTCTACCAGGTCGCCACCGGCGGCCTCTCGCCGGCGGACATCACGTCTGCCTTGCGGTGGACGCTCCGTCGCCTGCGGAACACTCGGGTGTGGCTCGGCGAGGCCGTCGACTTCGATCTCGCTGGCCAGAGGGTGCGGTTGGCAGACGGTGAACTGGAGTACGACGTGCTGGTGGTCGCAACTGGGGCCCGCCATCACTACTTCAGCCATGACGAGTGGGAGCAGGACGCGCCCGGGCTCAAGACGATCGAGGACGCGACCGAGATCCGTAGCCGAGTGCTCCGAGCGTTCGAGATGGCCGAGCGCCGGCCTGCGTCAGCGAAGCGTGACGGGTGGCTCACGTTCGCGGTCGTCGGGGGCGGACCAACCGGAGTCGAACTTGCCGGGGCGATTGCCGAGCTGGCACGGTACTCGATGGCAAAGGACTTCCGCGCCATCGATACACGCGGTGCCCGCGTCCTGCTGGTCGAGGGCGCGGATCGCGTGCTCCCAAGCTATCCGAGGAGTCTCTCGCACCGGGCACAGCGCTCGCTCGAGCGGCTCGGCGTGACGGTGAGCACCAGCACGCTGGTCACCGACATCACGGGCGACGCCATCACCGTGCAGCGCGGTGAGGAGAGCGAGCGGATTCCGGCTCGAACGGTGCTCTGGGCGGCCGGTATCCACGCGTCACCGCTTGGCCGCCGCCTCGCGGACGCGTCGGGCGCCGAGTCGGACCGGACGGGGCGCGTCATCGTCGAGCCGGATCTGACCGTGCCCGGTCATCCGGAAGTGTTCGTGATCGGAGACCTCGCCCACTTCCCGCATCAGACCGGGGAACCCCTCCCCGGCATCGCGCCCGTCGCCATGCAACAGGGTCGTTACGTGGCAGATACCATTCTGCGACGCCTCGGCGGTCGGCCCGTACGGCCGTTCCGCTACTTCAACAAGGGGGAATTGGCTACGATCGGCCGAGCCGCAGCCGTCGCGAATTTCGGCCGGTTGCGGTTCTCGGGCTATCCCGCCTGGCTGCTCTGGCTATTTGTCCACCTCATGTATCTCGTGGAGTTCGAGAATCGCATCCTGGTGTTCTTTCAGTGGGCGTGGAATTACCTCACGTGGAATCGCGGGGCGCGTCTAATTGCCCACGGGACCGCCGCCGATCATGACGGCACGTGAGTTTGGAATCTTCATGCGGCGCCGGACGTTGGTACCACCAGACGACTCGTTCCGGATGAGTGTTCTCCCATGACCGATCATTCCACGACAGGCCCGTGGCAGCCCCTCGGCCGTGTATCCCCAACCGAGCTGATCGAGCCGCGCTTCCAGCTGCACCGGGCGGCACAAGTCGTGTCGGGCTTCGGCGCCACTTACGTCGAGCACGCCGAGGACTTCAGTCACACGAGCTTAGAGTGGCTCGGCGCGGAGCGGGTGCTGGCCGGACAGCCGACCCAGTCGAATCCCCCGGTGCGCCTGACCCTCGACCTCGGCGGATTTGCCCTCGGGGTGCTGGCACAGGAGACCGAGGTCGGCCGGTTCACGCTGGATGGTCATTCGCTCGACGACGCGTACGCATGGGTGGAGCAGATGATGCGCAACGTGTTCGGATCAGATGCGGTGAAGCGGCTCGAGAGACCGGAGGTGCCGACGCCGCCCGGGCCGGGACTCGACGGCACGCCGTTCGCGCTCGCTCCCTCGGAAGCCTTTGCCGAGTTATCGCGCTGGTTTGGCGACGCGGCGCTCGTGCTGCAAGGGGTGGCCTCGAAAGAGCCCACGGCCTCGCCGTTCCGGTGCTGGCCACACCACTTCGACATCGCGGTGCTGATCCCCCTGGACGTCCGCGAGCACGGGGAGACGGCACGGTCCATCGGCGTCGGGATGACGCCGGGTGACGACTCGTACCCGGAACCCTATTGGTATGTCCTACCCTGGCCGCAGCCAGACGGGACGCCGCCGCCACTCCCGGTCGGGAGTTGGCACACGGAGGGGTGGTACGGGGCCGTGCTCACCGCTCGGGACCTCGTCAGTCAGCCCGGCGGAGATCGGCAGCACTCGACGGTCGAGGAATTCGTGCGTCACGCGATCGCGGCGTCGCGCCGGCTACTTGGCGAGAAGATCTAGTCCCGCAACTCGTTCCTCATTCGATCACCACTCGCTCTTCGGCGCAGACCCATAACACGTCGGGGAGTCCCTCGTGTCGCTCAAGCAGCTCGCCGCCCTTCTCCTTGAGACGCGCTTGGGTAAACCCAAAGATCACGAGGTCGGCCCCCGCCGAGCGGCTCAGGACAAGCTGCGCGAAGTCCGATTTCTCATCCGTGCCGATGACCTGGAGATTCTTGGTGCTGATCGGCAGACGGCCCGACGTGACCATCTCCTGGAGCCGGGTGCGCTGCTCCTGCACTTCGCCTCGCGGAAAGGCAGCGAAAATCCTGATGCTCCCCCGCCTCCAATCCGGATGCCCGAGCAGAATGTACGAGAGCAGGATCATCAGGTTGGCATTGCGGTAGTCGTGCCAGGTGAGCCAGACGTGGATCGTGGACCGATCGCCAAAGAAGTGAGGACCGTGTCGGAGCACCAGACTGCTGACCCGGGCCGCGCTCGCCATGTGGCTCGCCTCGACCACCTCCCGGAGAACGTCCTCGCCGTCGTCGCGCGTGAACTCCGTCAGAATGCAGTTGTTCTCCGCACCCGACACCCCTGGGAACTGCAGGGCCTGTCCGAGCGCCGACCGCATCGATGGCGAGATCATGGTATCCACGTAGATCGCGCTTCCCCGCGCTCGTATCATCTTGATGAGACGCGCCTGGAGGCGTCGGCTCTCCTTGAACGTCTCCGGATCCAGATGCCCACGGATGTAGTGCAAGTACGTCCCGACTCCGTATCGATGACAGAGCCACGCCAGCAACTGCTGCGGCGCCGTGCGGTCGAATGTGCGCGCGTCCACCATGATGATGCTGGGTCGCCATTCGTCTCCCTCCTGCCGAAGCGCACTCGCCTGGAGCCGGGTCTGGAAGTACCGTGACACCTGCGTCATGACCCCCTTGAAGATCGCCGCCAGATCGTCGGTTCCGCGCCCGGCCCGGAGCACATAGTAGATCCCTACCATCGTGAGAATCGCCACCAAGGCGTAGAACGGCTCCATCTGGAACATGAGGAAGACGCTCATCACGGAGCCCAGCAGGCTCAGGTACCAGCGGGAGCGGAACGCCGGCCGATAACTCGGGCGAGCGGCAAAGTGTTCCAGGAAACTGATGGCACACAGCGACCCGTACGTCACCATGAAGAACATGGAGATGACCCGGGCAACCATGTTCACATTCCCGGCCGCCACCATCACAAAGGCGATGCCGGAGGTGATCAGCGTCGCGTTCCACGGCTCGTTGGCCTCGCCGTGCCCCCTGGCGAGGAACGCGTTGGCCCGTCTCGCTGGCGCGATACCGTCAGCCGCAATGGCCTGCAGCGTCCGGGGGGCCACCAGGATCGATCCAATGGCTGACGACAGCGTGGCACACGCCAATCCCACCGGGATGATGGGACCCCACACGGCGATGCGCGACATTGCGAACTGGTCCTGGTCCAGAAGGTCTGGGGTCGCTGAGGTCGTCAGCTTCACCGCAATGAGCACGTACACGAGCGCGCCAACGAGCGTCGCCGACATCACGCCCAACGGAATCGACTTCCCAGGGTTGCTGAGATCCCCGGACAGGCCCACACCCGCCGTCATGCCCGTGAACGCCGGAAACACGATGGCGAATACGAGCATGAACCGGTCGTG